>Ga0247611_10005724_pt1 | contig 16252 bp, 4 predicted proteins | sample 177DNAGHGhighgp2_FD_192422 | JGI IMG/M metagenome (GOLD analysis project Ga0247611, IMG submission 192422) | Sheep rumen microbial communities from Palmerston North, Manawatu-Wanganui, New Zealand - 1770 DNA GHGhigh gp2 | ecosystem: Host-associated > Mammals > Digestive system > Stomach > Rumen ... | reverse complement strand
AGATGTCAACGAAAATAGTATTGCTCAAGAACCTATATCTACTTTTTATGAAGAAGAAAAAATAATTTCTGAAGCAACAGAAATTAGTAAAGATAATTCCCCTGCATGAGGTCAAATCCAACAAGAAGAGCAAACTCTTAGTGCTTTTGATTACCCATTTAAACAAATAGATACTACAAACACTAACCAATATGAAAATAATATTGTTCCTGAAATTTTTGAATATCCGCTTGAAACTTCAAAAGTTCAAGAAAACCTTACTTCTCCCCAACAAGATAAAGAAGATACAGCTATTGAAAATTGAAATAATGAAACTTTTCATGGTCCAGAAAATAATCAATTTCGAGAAGCTGTTAGTAAACAAGCTGGTGTAAAACTTGAAAGACCAAAAATTAATGTTATCGCTAGTCAATCAAATGAGACACCACTTGAAACATTAATGGGGGCTAATAACAATACTACAAAAAATGATATTATTGAAGAAGATTCATGAAATATTCAAGGTAATATTATCCAAAATGAAGGAATTGCTGAAGATAATAATAGTTCTTATTTTTCACAGCACACTTCTGAACATCATACCGTTTTAAATCCTTTTAAATGAGCAAACGTTTTCTCTGAAATAAAAATATTTATTGTTCTTTTCTTTACCGTTTTCTCAACATTTTTCTTTTTCACAAATGCAAAACTTGTGATGATTACTGTAAATGATTTTATATGAAATAGCTGAGACAATCAAGTATCACTTATTACAGAAGATCACAATATTGCAGCTCCAGTTTCTCATACACAAGAAAAACTAGCTGATTTGGAAGAGAATTTTCAAAAAATTCAAAAATACAAAAGAGAAGAACAAGATATTGCTTTAAATATGCAAGATTTCCTTAATCAACAACAAGAAGCACATTTATTAAATTTCAATACGTTACCACCAACAAATAGACTTATTGTTCCAGATTTAGATATCAATGTTCCTCTTATTGATATTCCTTCAATGGGAGAAGAAGATTTTGAAAACGGGAACTTTGATGAAGAACTTATGAATGGAGTTGTAAAATACCCAACAACAGCAGCTCCTGGTTCTCAAGGTAATAGCCTTATTTTCTGACACTCTTCTTCTGAATGGTGGAAACATAATGAATATGGTTTTATCTTTAGAAATCTTCCTAGATTACAACCTGGTCAAAAGATTCAAGTTATATGGAATGGACAATTAACTACTTATGAAATGATTGAAAGAAAGGTTGTTAATCCAAAGGATGTTTGAAATTATTATCATGAATTTGTCAGAGACTGAGAATATTATTTAACTCTTATGGGATGTTATCCTATTGGATCTAGTTCTCAAAGAATGATGGTTGTTGCAAAAAAAGTTAGCAATTAATCCTTATCATTTTTTTGACAAATTAAGCTTTTATAACTATACTTAGTACGATTTTAACTTTTAATACAAAAATAAAAAATGTGACGATTAGCGAACAAAGTTGACACCTGGAGAAAGAATTACCATCCTTTCAAAGAAGATCCAGATTCATATTACACAGCTAGACTTTTATTATCTGATTTTGAAGATGGAGAAAGAATAATTGCTGTCCTTAATCCTAAACAAGCTATGGCATATTGAATTACTGTTCATAGTAAGGTTGCCATTATTAAGTTAAATGGAGAAGAAGTTGTTGCTGACGTTTCTTTTTCTGAAAGAATTAGTGTCTGAACTATTGTTATTTCTGAAGAAATGGCACAAAAACATGGATTCAAAAATTTAGATATGGTAGGAGTTTCTCTTACTGAAAGTAAATCTATAACTGCTGAAACTATCAGAAAGAAGATAAGAGGTGAAGCTGTAACTTATGATGAAATTTATTCTGTAATTAAAGATATTTCTGATAACAAACTTGATGATATCATGATGACTTATTATGTTGCATCAAGTTTTGCTCATCCAACTACCGATGAAGAATGTTACTTAACAGCTAAAGCCATGGCTGAATGTGGAGTGATGTTCAAATATCCAAAATGAGAAATTATTGCTGATAAACACTGTATTGGATGAGTACCTGGAAATGAAACAACAATGGCTTTAATTCCTCTTGTTGCTAGTCTTTGAATTAAGATTCCTAAAAATTTCTCAAAATCTATTACTTCTCCTGCTGCAACAGGTGAATGTGTAAATGTCCTTATGAATATTAATTTTGATAAAAAAGGAATCGAAGAATTAATTGAAAAAGTAAATTGTTGTTTAGTTTGGTGAGGTTGACTTGACTTAGCACCAGCTGATGACAAACTTATTAAAGTACAATACCCTCTTTCAATGCAATCTAGGGCTAAAGTTGTAAGTTCTATTATGGCTAAAAAATATGCTATGGGAGTAACTCACTCTCTAATTGATATTCCTGTTGGACCTACAGCAAAAGTAACAACAATGGCTGAAGCAAAAGATTGGAAAAAGAGATTTGAATATGTTGGAAACAAATTAGGTATGAAAATGTCTGTTCAAATTACCCAAGCTAATGAAGTTATTGGTAATGGAGTTTGAGCAGTATTACAAGTTCGTGAAGTATTAAGAATTTTACAACAACATCCAGAAAGAGCAAAAGATCTTGAAGAAAAGATTATCTTCTTAGGATGAAAAATCATTGAAAATATTGGACTTGTTACTGGTAAGGGTGCTATGAATCTAGCAAGAAATCAATTGGTAACTTGAGCTGCTTGGAAAAAGATGCAAGAAATTATTACTGCACAAGGAGGTAATCCTGATATTGATTCAGAAAGTCTTGAATTAGGTAAGTTTACACATGATATCGTTGCCGACAAAGCTGGTAAATTAAAAGCTATGGATTTGCATGATATTAATGCTATTTGTAGAAAATTAGGATGTCCTGTGATTGATCAAGCAGGTATGTATCTTTATAAAAAAGTATGAAGTACATTTAAAAAAGGTGAAGTTATTGCTACTTTATATGCAAATGATGAAACTAGTCTTAAATCTTGAATTGAAAGATTCAAAGAAAGAAGTCCTTTTACTATCGCTTAAGAATACAGAAAAAATATTAAAATCCGTAGAGAATAATTCCTCTACGGTTTTTTATTAACTATTTATATTTTGATTAACATGCATAGGCATATCATATCCTGTAATTGTATTTCTTTATAAGTAAGATATTTCTTATAGAGAACTCTAACTTTAGAATAATAGGAAATGGGCATCTTTAATCGATACCCATCCTCATTATTTCACCTTAAAGTATTTCTCACTTCTCATAAACATTAACCATGCTCGTTTTCTTATCTCTATTCTATCTTCTGGATTATCTATCTGTGTCATTATTCAATTCTCTTTCAATCTAGACAAGTGTCCTGCATAATATGGCGTTGACGGTAATTTTCATCGTAATAATCTACCAAAGATTGTTCAGAATTGAGCTCTTGTTACATATTTATAAGGCTGAAAGTAATCCATATCAATTCACATCAATCATAATGCACATGCCTTCTCTGCATAATCTTTAATTTCTTGAGACTCCCAAGCATTTCTTCAATCCTTCCATTTACATTCTTTTGGTGTTTTTTCTGGAAGCTTTCGATGAAGTACATTTAATGCATAATTTACTACCATCTTTGCCATATGTCATCTTTGTACGTATTCATCAGGTCTTGCTGCTTCTTTTGGAGCTAATGTTGTAATATGATATTTATAAGCATATTTATATGCATCCATCTCCTCTTGAGTTCGAGTAGTATATCATGTTACAGCATGACTATCTCCTCAAGTATTCACAATAGTTCATGTAATTGTATGACCATCAGGTTTTACTATTTCATCTGGACTCAAAACATCATCATTTCAAGTCTGTACTATAGCTCATGTTTGAAGATCTGCAGATTCATGTTCATCTTCTGTAGGGATTAATCTACCTCATCAAGCAGCCGCTCCTCATCAACTTGGTGTTGGTGGCTCTGGAGGAACTACTCATGTCTTCCACAATGCAGTGAACAATAAAATTCATCAAGTTGCTAGATTATATACTTTTCACTTATTTGCATAAACATTACCACTTCCATCACTCCATCATGTAAAGGTATATCCATCTCTTGTAAAACTATTTGCTTTCAATGTTCATGTTAAGCCATAAGTAAACTCTTGATCATCCATTGTTCATTCTCCTTCTCATGGTTGGAACCTTACTTTATAAGTATTTCATATAGCATGAATTCTTACATCAATACTATTTGGTCATACTGTTACAGTAAATGCTTTCACAGTATATCATCATTCAAAATGATATCATTCTTTTGCATATCATGTTAATACTATTTCTGTTCCATAATCATATTTTCATCATCATTCTATTCTATCAACTCACGTTCAAACCACTGGTGTTACAGTATATTGATTTATTGTATAAGTTGCTTTATATGTACGAGGACCTGTTACTGTTTCAAGACTAGGACTCCATCAAATAAATGTATATCCTTCTCTTACAGGATCTGCTGGCTTATAATTCCAACTTGTTGTTCAATAATCTACCTGTTTTTCTACAATTAATGAATCATCATAATCGATAAATCTAATTGTATATTTATTAACAGTCTCAGTAAATTGTGCAGTATAAGTTGCATTATTTGTAACTGATACTACTTCTGGACTCCATGTATTATTAAACGTATAAGTATATTGAGCAGTTGCTGTCTTTGTAGGTGTTTCTCCATCATATGATGGAGTTGTTCCATATGCAACTTGTTCAGTCTTTAAAGTTTTATCATCTCAATCTTTCCATGTAATAGTATACTTATTAACTGTTGAATCGAATTGAGCTTCATATGTCAAATCTCATGTTACCCCTGAAATAGCAGGGCTCCATGTATTATTAAACTTATAAGTATATTGAGCATCAGCCGTTTTAGTTGGATCTGCACCAGTATATTCTGGTATTGCTCCGTATTCTAACTCTCCAGACTGTAATACTTTACCATCTCAATCAACAAATTTTATTGTATACTTATTAACTGTAGAATTGAATTTCGCAGTATATTTAGCACCCGTTGTTACAGATGTTACTTCAGGATTCCAATGATTACTAAATGTATAAGTATATTGAGGAGTTGCTGCTTTTGTAGGCGTAGGACCTGAGTATACAGGTGTTTCTCAATATGATACGTCTCCAGAATCTAAGAATGATCCATCATCATTTTCCCAAGTTACAACATATTTATTAATTGATTCCTTAAATATTGCATTATATATAGTATCACTTGATATAGGACCAACATCAGGAGTCCATTTATCAAATGTATAAGAATACTGAGCAGTTCAAGTCTTTACTGGAGTAGCTCAATTATAAGTTGGTGTTGTTCCATATGGTACATTATTATCAGTTTTTAATACAATATCACCATTCTTCCATTTAACAGTATATGTTCTAAGTTTAGATATGAAATTAGCCACATATGTTTGATCTCAAACTACCAATCATGTAGCAGGATTCCATCATGAGAATTCATAATCATATTGAGCATCAGATTCTTTAGTTGGAGTTGCTCAATCATAACTTGGGATACTTCAATATGGAACATTATTGTCAGTCTCTAATGTAGTATTACCATTCTTCCATGTAATAGTATATGTTTTAGAGGTACCACTGAATTGAGCTGTATAGGTAATATCTCAATTAACAGGAGATATTTTAGGATCCCATCAAATAAATGTATATTCATATTGTGAAGATCCTTGTTTTGTTGGAGTTGCTGAATTATAACTTGGAGTTGTTCAATATGGTACATTATAATCAGTCTCTAATACTGTTCCATCATCATTCTTCCATGTAACAGTATATGTTCTAATTGTTCATGTATAAGTCGCCTTAAATTCAACATCTCAAGTTATTTGAGAAACAACAGGTATCCATCTTAAGAATTCATAATCATATTGTGCATCACTTGGCTTAGTTGGATTACCTGGTTTTTCAACATTTTTTCGCAAAGTTCAATAATCATATTCCTTTGCTGGTTTTAGGACACTAAAACCATCTTCATTAACAAATGTTACACTATATTTATTCACAACAGCATCAAACTTTGCCTCATATGTTATATCTCATGTTACAGCAGAGATTCATGGATTCCATCATACGTAATTATATGAATATTGAGCATCTCATGATTTTTCAGGAGTATCTCAAGTATAAACAGGTGTAACACCATACTCAACCATTCAACTTTGCAATTCAATTTCACCATTTACAAATCTAATTAAATATTTTCTCTTAGTAGATTTATATAATGCAGTATACGTTGTATCACTATTGATTACTCATGGTATTGGATTCCATCAGATAAATTCATAATCATACACAGCACTCGATCAACTAGATGGATTATCTCATGAATATACTGCTTGTGTTCATTGTAACACTCATGTATCTATCTTTATAATTGTTCCATCACTATTTTCCCATGTTACTGTATATGTTCTAGGTATAGAAGTATAACTAGCCACATATGTTTGATCTCAAACTACAGTTCATGTTGCAGGACTCCATCATGAGAATTCATAATCATATTGAGAATCAGATGCTTTAGTCGGAGTTACTCAATCATAACTTGGCATACTTCAATACGCTACTCAAGTATCTACTTCTAATGTACTGTTATCATAATTAACCCAAGTAATGGTATATTCGTTTTGATTTCCACTAAACACTGCTCTATAATAAGTTACTCAAGTTATAGCAGCTGGAGTTGGATTCCATCATATGAATTCATAACTACTTCCAGGATCTGATGGTCTTGTTGGAGTTTCTCAATCATAACTTGGGATGCTTCAATAAGGAACTTCAGTATCAAGTTCCAATTGAGCTCAATCATAATTTATCCAATGTACAGGATATTTTCTTACAGATTCAGTATATGTAGCTAAATATGTTTGATCTCAAACTACAGTTCATATTCCAGGACTCCATCATGAGAAAGCATATTCATATTGTTCTGTTGGATCCTTATCTTTTGATCAAGAGAAACTTGGCGTCTCTCAATACTTGTATGTTTCCATCGTCTTCGTTCAATCAACATCCCAAGTAATAGTATATTCATTCAAAGTTTCAGTATAAACTGCTGTATATACTTGAGCTCATGTTACATCATGGATTTCAGGATTCCAATGATTACTAAATGTATAAGTATATTGAGCATCAGCATCTCTTAAAGGAGTTTCTCAATGATATACAGGGGTTCCCATATATGGGAATTCTTCTTCAAATAATACATCTCAACTATAATTTCTCCAAACAACAGGATAATAGTTAATATCCCAAATAGCTGTAAATTCTACTGTTACATCATCTCATGTTGTTAATGTTTGAATTACTGCTCAATTAGCATATTGCTTTTCACCATCTGTCCATCACGTAAAAGTATGACCAGATTTTACAAAAGAATTATATGGTAATGCAACTTCTTGTGTACATCTAATTCAGTTAATTGGTGACATAGATCATGAATTTGCGGAATTACCATTAAATACTATATTATATGTTTTTTCTCTTACCAATGAATTAACTGTTACATCATTAGCTGGCATAATAAATGATGCTTGCTTCATATTATTTTCTAGAGTTGCTCATTGGACAGCCCAGCCACTCCATACGAAACAATCATTATTACTATCTCAACTTAATATAATTTTTGCTCAATAATAATAATTTCCATTTGAACTACTTCATTCAGTAGATGATCAAACTGAAGTAGTAATCGCATAACTATAACTGTTTCTTGTATAGAACAGATCTATTACTCTTGATCAATCAGGAGATACAGTTGTTGTGCTAACAACACTACCATCAACTTTTCAAGAATCAAATGAATATCATTCAATAGTTTGTTTATAATCTGAAACATTTATCGTACTATCTGCTTTTCATTCTTCTTTAACAGTTCAAGAAATTGAATAAGTATCTAATACTGTATTATTATCAACATCCAAATCTTGTAAATAATGATTTATTGTAATCTTAATATCATCTCTAGCTTGCCAATTAGCATAATATGTTCTATCTCAAATACTTCATCCTGTAATTACAACTTTAGTTGTCAAAGCAGATAAATCAGTACCTGTCCATCATAAGAAGATATATCAAACTTTTTCCGGATTACCAACATTAATTGTAGAAGAATTAACATCATAAGTTGTTGGATTTACAACTCATGAGAATATTCATCCATTTAATTTATACGTAATACTATATGGAACAACATTCCATTCTGCAGTGAATGTTACTGTTGCTCAATTTTGTGTTGCTAGTCTACTTAATTCAGCTCCCGCAGCGTAATGATTATCTCCATTTTTCCATCCTGAGAATGAGTATCCTCTCTTTGTAAAATTATTCGCTGCTAAATTAAAGCTTTTTGTATATCTATAAGTTGCTCATGTGACTATTCCTTCAGATCATATTCATCCTTCATATACAACATTATAACTATTCTCATCCCAATGAGCATATAATATATGGTCATTTGCTGTTGCTACTCTTGTTTCACCTTCTACTTTATCACCAGCTGTATCTTCTGTGTACCATCCAGTGAATGTATATCATAGTCTTGTAGCTGTTGGCAACTCTCCATATTCTCCATCATATGAAACCTCTTTTGTATTGTCTCATACTACTTCTCATTCATTACCATCAAATGTTACAGTGTATGTTTCTGCTGTCCATTGAGCATATAAATTTACTCATGTCGTTGTTTTCCATATTCCACTAAATCATTCAGTATATCATGTTCCTGTTCCATCTGATTTAGTATTCCATTCCACAAATCTATATCCGATTCTCGTAAATTTACTTCCTGTAAATACATATTTTGCATCATATGTAGCTTCTGCTACTACATCTGCTCATACTCCTCCATTTGCTTTATAAGTAACATTATAATTATTAGCTTCCCAATTTGCTTCATATTCTCTATCACCAACACTTCAAATTACAATAGTTACATTCGTATTATCTAAACCCTCAAGTTCTGTTCCACTCCATCATATGAATGTATAACCTGTTCTTGTTGGATTATTTAATGTAAAACTTGGAGTATCTACTTGATATGTTTCTGGATTACTTCCTGTTCCATTATTATATTCATAGCTAATTGTATACGTTTCCTTATTCCATTCAGCTGTAAAAGTAACTGTAGCTCCATTTTCTGACGCCAATCTACTTAATTCATCTCCTGCAGCATAATGTTTACCATCATAAGTCCATCATGAGAATGTATATCATGTCTTTATAAATGATCATTCATTATCAGCTAATACAAAAGTATTTATATAACCAGTCGTAAATCATGCTTTACTTCAAATAGCTCATTCTCATCCTAAATATGCTACATTATAGCTATTCTCATTCCATATAGCATAAAGATTAACTCATGTTGTTGTTTTCCATATTCCGCTAAATCATTCTACAATACCAGATCAACTTCCATCTGCCTTTGTATTCCATTCAACAAAACTATATCCAGTTTTTCCAAAGCTATTAGATAAGAATTCATAATGCTCATCATATATTGCTTCATCCTTAACATCTTCACCTTCTCAACCATTCGCTTTATAAGTAACATTATATTTATTAGCTTTCCAATTTGCTTCATATTCTCTATTTCAAGTACTTCACACTGATATAGTTACAGTTTTATTTCATGATCCAACTAAATTTGTTCCACTCCATCAAATAAATGTATATCCTATTCTTGTTGGATTATTTAATGTAAATTCTGATGTAATAATTTGATATGTTTCAGGATTACTTCCCGTTCCATTATTATATTCATAAGTAATTGTATAAGTAATTGGAGACCACTTTGCATATAAATCAACATTTCATTCAATTACTTCTGTAAAATGATATTCAATAGTTAATCCACTATTAGAATACCAACCATTAAAATCATAACCATCTCTTGTTGGATTTTCTGGTTTATCTCAAATTGTTCAATATTCTTTGGTTTGCGGATCTACAGTTAATCATCCATTAGAATGGAATGTTATTGTATAACTATTCAAAGTTCTTGTAAATTCTGCCTCAATTGAACAATTTGATACTATTGTTTCTCAACATGTATTATTCCATCCACTGAACTGGTATGTATATTGTGCATTACTTCATGTTACTGCTGCAAAAATTTTTTCATTTCAAATTGTTAATTCATTTCCACTTATTGTTACTGTTACTCAATTTTGTACGGATACAAATCCAGAAGATACTGTTCAATAGTTTTCATTATTTGATGTTATTGTTACTGTATATAAATCTTTGATACATGAATTACCATCTTGTGATTCACCATATCAACTATTACATTCCCATTTAGCATAGAAAGTTGTATTTTGTGTCGCATATGGTAAAATAGTGCCTCATGTAAATGGTTTTTTAAACTGAGAATCCAAATACCATCAAGAAAAAATACTATTTTCTCTTTTCATTGAAAGATTCAATGGAGATATTTGAGCTTTACTTAAACTCCACCAATAATCTTCTATATCTGGTTTAGAATATATATTATCTCAATAGTATCATCAATTAAAATTATATTTAACTTTTACCTTATCAATATTTTTAAAACAACGAAGTGGCATTGCCGCAGCACTCGATCTTTCTCATATAGTCATATCATTTCAATTTTGCGTAGAATGAAATGCTGCCATCGTTTTATTCTTATAATCTGATGATGTCCACAAAAATATTCTAGTTGAGTCAGTTATACTATTTGTATTACTATTAGATTTAATATATCCTGCATCTGGAATTTTTAAAAGATTTTGAAAACATTTTCTGTTATTTCAATATAAGCCAATACATTGTATTCATGTACTTGTTCAAACAAATTCCGAAAGTAAATTTATTACTGAATAAACCTCATTATCTGACGGGATATGATATTCATTTGGACAAGGACCTTGTCTAGCTTGTAATGTATCCGTAACATCTCACCATAAATCAAAATTAACATTTTTAAACCAATATCAAGCTTCATCTTTATCTCATCAAACAATCCAATCAGGACTGAGATAATATCATGAAAGTGTTCATGGTCCATATCATGAAACATCTGATATTTTTACATTTGTAGCTCAATATTTTGATATATGATCTAATGAAAATCAATAATTATTTCACCATTTATAATAAAATCCACGAGAACCATTATCAGTAATATCATTTGTTGTTGCTCATAAATTTCTATCTAACATCGTTATTTTAGTATCTCACACTCCAAAATCTAGTGTTGAATATTCCCATTCATCAAAATTTAATGTTCAATCAGCATTTCTTACTCATACACAATTATTATCTTCATCAAAAACATACCCTGGTTCACATTCATATAACGCTTCATAAACTCTATTTCACTTACTTCATTTTGGGATAGTCACAGTTAATGTAGGACTTGAAAGATTCGTTCAACTCCATCATAAAAATACTGAATTTAACTTTACAGGATTTTTTAAAGTAAAACTATTCGTATTCTCCGCATACTCTTCTATATTTGATTCTCTGATATTATTTGAATATTTCATAAATCATCAATTCAAATCATATGTTATTGTATAGCTATCATATGCTATCCATTTTGCATAAAGAGAAGATCATTGAATCAGTGTACTTCAGACTTCAATTGGATCTCATGAAAAATCTGAAGATGTATACCATCAATCAAAATCATAAAAATTTTTATATGGCTTCTGTATAGATTGTACAACTCAGGATATTACCGTTATTATGGCATTTTCTCATCAATTTAAATAAAAATCTGATAAATTTATTTCTCACTCATTAAATTCATCTTTAAAACAACGCAAAGATCGTCAATTCGCGAACCATTCATCTTGAATTGATCAATCTAAGGATGAAAGCACTCTAACTCACTTATTTTGATCTTTTAAAGTAGATGTTAAATATCTAACTTCAGACGTATTAGAAAATTTTCAATCATTTCTTGAAATATATCAATGTCATTTAAACATAAAATCAGTAGCAAATTCAGAATTAGCTCTTTCAGTAGATTTATATTTAATCCAATAAGTTTTAGCATCTGACCACTCATTTTCAGTAGGAACGTGATATCATTCCGGACATGGTCATTGCTTATGAGAAAGAATTGAATCATTTCATCATCGAAGAGTCATATTTCTTTCTTCCATCCAATCTTGATTAGATTGTTTTGCAACAAAAAGATTGTAATAATATGGAATTTGCCATGAAAAATCAGATACATTAATTGTATTACCTGTTGTACTTATAGATCATGGAATAAATCAAAAACTATTTCACCATTGATAATAATATCATGCTTGTAATTGTGCTGTAGCTCACATATTACGATCCATCAATGTATAATGATATTTATTACTATCAGTTCACAAAATATAAACGTCAAGATCTCAGAATTCTTGCCATTTTGCATATAAATCTACATTATCCGTAACGACTCAGTCTCGTCTATTCGTTCAACCATTATCAAACCATCACATAAACATAAATCATGTTTTACTTGGAGTCCTGTAAAATTCAGTTGCCTTATATATTCAATTTCTATTTAAATATGTCACATCTTTAGATTGTATGCTTCCATCCTCTATCCAATATCATCAATTAAGATTATATCTCACTACTACACTTTCTGGTGCTCATGTAACAGTTACTATTGCATAAACTGAAAAACTTTCTGCATCTGCTACAACAACTCAATCTTCTCCACTTTCTTCTATATTAGTTACTTCCTTCACAATTTCTTCTCACTTTTCTACTTTATTTCATTCTTCATCTTTATCATCAATATGGAAAACTTTTACTTCTTGTTCATCAATTTTATCTGATTCTGATAATTCATCATTATTAGAATAATCAAATGTTACCTTTACTACTTTTCATTCTAATGGTTGAACCTCTTCTCATTTGTAAATAAAAGAAATATCAAATGCTACAAGTTTAGCATCCTCTTTTAATTCATTTTCTTCAGAAACTTGATCTTTAATATCATTTATTTCTTGAACCTCCTTAATAGCACTTATTTCTAATTTTGTTCCTTCAGGGAAAAATCATGTTCATGCATAAACACTTACAGTAACACCATCATATCTTTTTTCTCAAGTAATTTCTTCTTTATTATATTCTACAAGTTCTTCCTTATCTTTAGTATCTAAGAAACATCTAACTGAATTTCAATTAGCTCTATTCAATAAATTCTCATCAAAATCTTCTCAAAAATATCTTTCCAAACTAAATACTTCTGATTGATATGGTTTATCAGAAGGAGTTCTTGACCAATATATTCATAATCAATCCTCTCTTTCACCATTAGTAGCATAATTACCAGCTTTAGGTAATTTTAATTCTTTCATAAATAATTCTTCTACTTCTGTTAAGTTTTCCTCTTCAATTGTATTCTCTTCTGCATCTCAAGTTCAAGCTTGCTCTAATGATGCTTTTAAAGTATCTCACTTAACAGATCTAACTGTTTTTCATCATTCATTCTCATCTAAAGTATGAATCTTTGTCCATATTCTTACTAATTTATTCCATTCTTTATCACTAGGAACATGGTATCCTTCAGGACAAGGTCATTGAATTTCTTCATTTTCTCCTAAATACCATAATTCATTATAATTACTTCTTCATTCTTCATCAACTTTCCAAATATCATTACTTCATACTCTAAACTTATTATCTCTTGTATAACCTATTCATTCATATTTCAAACTATATACTGCCAAATTTGATGTTACATTTCCTCCATCTACTTTCTCAAATCAATTATTATTTCACCATTGATAATAATTTCCATACGAATCTTCAGAAGAAATATCATTATCCTCTGCTCAAAGATTTCTATCCATAATAGTTATTGTTTCTCAATTCTCTGGATCTTCTAAAGTTATGGTTTTAATTCAATTAATTTTAGATTCTTTAATATAATCATTATCATCACTAACAAAGAAAAATCTTATAGTACTCAAGAAATCTTGTAACGCACTTGTTATATTTGAAATAATTCATGAATCTCAACCTTCATCTTCTGAAATCTCAGTTGAAGATCAACCTGTTCATGAGCTTTCAGTATTACCACCAGAAAAATCTGTTTCAGTTGAAACCTGTCCTCAAGTTCATGAACCAGCTTCTTGATTCCCTCATGATAATGCATCAGGGTTATAGTTATAGTCATCTTCATCTCATTGATTTCCTCAACTTCAAGTGGTATCATCTTCAGGATTAACTACTGGATGTTCAACTACACCTCAACTTCATTCATCAACTACAGGAACTTCAAGTTCTTCTGGATTCTCAACTGCAAGATTCACAGGTTCTACAGGATCTATTTCAGATTCTTGATCATTATCAAAATTTTCATTAACAGGGAATTGAGGAGATTGTTCCTCTCCTTCATCATTTTCTACTACATCATCTGTTGGTATATCACCTATGACTTCTGCTTTTTCGCTTTCTTGAACATATTCCTCTGCATACGTTAATGGTGTTCATAACGTATTAAGAAGCAGTATCAATAGTGATATACTTCATACAATTCTTTTCATAAACTTCCCTTATAACGTAGAATCTAAAACCACAAAAAAATTTTAATCAGAAATCAATTATTTGTAAATTTTTCACCCCCCTTCCCCTATTTACTACTTTACATTTTTAAATTATACCAAAATTTACTACTTTACATTTCATAATTTTATTATATTACAACTATTATTTAATTGATTTTTTCTTTAAAACTAATCCATCTTGCAATTACTTAATGATTTACTAAGATAGATTTGGTTATTTAAATCTCTAATCATATTAGAATTATGGCTATAAATGAAAAAGAATTACTAGAGAAATATTGAGATATCATAAAAGAAGAAGTTAATGTAAAAGAGATTAGCTCTTTTAGTAGTGATAAACCTTTAGTTAAAGTTTTTAAACCATTATGATCTCAACTTTCTGCTAAATTTTGAAAAGATACAGGACAAATTATTGCTAATGGTAAACAATGAAATATTAAAGAATTAGATGGTGGTCAAGTTGAAGTATTTTCTCCTCAATGAGGTAGCTGGATATTAAATCCTGAAGATTATGAAGTTGTTTATGAATGATTAGATGATTCAAATATTGCAGTTGATGGGAATATGATTGCGAAATTAGACTTACAAATTACTCCTGAACTAGAAAGAGAAGGAGTTGCAAGAGAACTCTCTAGATTCTTAAATCAAATGAGAAAAGATGCTGATTTTGCTGTTGAGGATAAAGTAAATATGATTTACTCAAGTTCTAGTGAAACGTTAAAAACAATTATTTCTGAGTTCTCTGAATTCCTCAAATGAGAAGCTCTACTTCTTAGTATTGAAGAAAAATCAGGGACATGAGATATTACTAGCGAATTTGTTTCTTGAGATGAAAAAGCTAGTATCACTTTAATTAGATAGTATTATTACTTTATGGCAAAATCTTGTTACGAATATGCTATTTGAGTTATTGGGAAATATCCTAAAACAGAAAAAGAGCTAAGGATTAAAATGTATCAACAAGGATATGATTCTGAAACTGTATGAAGAACTCTAGAAAAATTAAAAAAAGATAATTTTGTTAATGATGAGCTTTTTGCTGAAAGCTATATTAATTCTGAAGTAATTAGAAAAGGTAGGCCTCTTATTGTTATTACTCAGAAACTAGAGATGAGAGGAATTGAAAAAGATATTATTTCAAGCGTTGTTCATAATGCTTGAGAAGAAATTGAGAATTGAATATTACAATGAATCGAGAAAGAAATCAATCAATATAAGAAAAAAGGTATTGATTGATTTGATATTATTCAAAAATTAATGAGAAAATGATATCGCTTGTGAGATATTAAAAAAGTTATAAAATCAAGAGAAGAATAGTTCTGAAATTTTAGGTTGATTTTATGGATTATAAAAAATTTTTATCAGATAATTATTTCTCATAAATCTCCCCATCCTAATTCCTCTAGTCTTTTCATATGCAAATTTTCAGGAACTGCAAACTTTGAAGTTCCTTTTTTTTCTAACATTTTTGCTATTTTTCATAATGTTTTTCTACTATAAGGCGAAAATAAGTTCAAGAATTCTTCCAACTTTTCATATGAAACAGATTCTGGTTTTTCTTTTTTTATAAACCTCATTAAACAGCTTTTTACTTTTGGTGCTGGAGAAAAACATTTAGCTGGTACCATTTTCACATATTCTACTGTATATGAT
>Ga0247611_10005723_pt1 | contig 16256 bp, 18 predicted proteins | sample 177DNAGHGhighgp2_FD_192422 | JGI IMG/M metagenome (GOLD analysis project Ga0247611, IMG submission 192422) | Sheep rumen microbial communities from Palmerston North, Manawatu-Wanganui, New Zealand - 1770 DNA GHGhigh gp2 | ecosystem: Host-associated > Mammals > Digestive system > Stomach > Rumen... | reverse complement strand
GGTGATGAAGAGGCTCTCTCCCCGCTGCTGGTTCTCCTCTCGGATAAGAGGTAGGAAGACCTGCTCATAGAATGGATCCTGCAGGGAGTTGTTTTCGACCAGGTAGAAGACGGGGACTTTCCCTCCCACCCAGGCCTTGCACTGGTAATACCAGTCGATAAAGCCGGCATTCGATGGCCGGTCCACGAAGGCCTTCAAGATATAGAAGGTGGTCTTTATCTTGCCAATGAGGCAGACGGCCTTGGTGGAGCTGCCGGACTTTCCTTTATTCGACGTGGACGGATCCCCGTAGCAGACCAGGAATTTGAACTTAGAAAGAGCCGGCATCTTTCCGAGCGGGAGATTTTTGAAGACCTTTCCTTCGTGGATAGGATTATTCATATACTCCGCCTGGAAGGCTCCGGTGGATATGGTTGCTTTCACCCGTTCTATGTGCTCCTGGGAGTTTTTCTCAGGCCAGCTGCTCTTTCCATCCTTGCCGACGATGTTCACAATCATATGCTTGTCTGCCTTGGCTCCGAAGCGCCCGATGCAGGTGTCTTTCGCAATGAGGTTACCCTTTGCCAGTATGAGGGTGGGCGTGCTGACTGAACGGGTGGGGATGACGGCCCTTTCAATGAATTCGGTCTTTTTGTCCAGGATGACCGGATTCCTGCAGTCTTTGTCGGTGTCGTAGTCGTCGATGTCGATGATGTCCGGACGCACGGATTCATTACGGGTGCCTCTTGGGGCATTGCCATAACCGACTGCCAGGAAGGTGAGGCCGCCCTTCGTGACGAAGTGCCCCTCCTCCCATTTGGTGAGGGATTCCTGCTGGCCGTAAAAGTCTATTATACGGCCGTTTCCCTCCAGGTTTGCGCGGTAGGGTGACAGCAGCCTGACTGCAGCGTCCTGCGTAGCGCTCACCATCAGCAGGTAGCGCTTCTTTCCGGTTAGCATCAGAAAGAGCTCCAGCATCATAGATGTGACCGACTTGGAGAGCTCACGCGCCCAGCTCCACACCTCGAACCACTCGTCATTGCGGCAGATCCTGTTGATGGCTTCCTTCTGGAAGGGCGCAAAAGGACATATGGCATAATTCGGGAAGAAATACTGCATCCATTCTACCGGGTGCTTTTCCAGGTAGTTTTTTTTGCGCTCCTTCTCGGCCGTAGAGAGCTTCTCCGGAGGTGTAGCCTTCTTGGTATCTTCGACAAACTGCTGCCAGGTAAGCTGTGCTTTTTTCTCGATTTCCTTCATAGCAGTCTAAAACTTTTCTTTGAGAAAAGCATCCCAAAGGGTAGTGAACTCCAGGGCTTTTTCCGGGTTGACGCCTCGCAGCCAGGTAAGGAAGGCAATGCCGGAGCTTACCAGCTCGTGAATGCCGGTATCACTCTCTATCTTGTCAATGGCTGCTGCAAGTTTTGCGAGGATGTCAGCTTCTTTCGGAGTAGGGATCCGCTCTCCTTCCGGCCGCTCCATTATGGTGTCATTGATGCGCTTCACGTGGGCATAGAGGTTTTTCAGGATATGCTCTTTCCCGACGGACATAGAAGCCTTGAGCTCAGCCCAGCCTTCATCCTTTGCCCAGCGGGCTACGGTCTGCCTGGCGGCCTCCACCTTGGCTGCAATCTCTTCAAAGGTGAAATCGCCATGCAGGTACAGCTCTTTGGCGATTGATCTCTTCTGGTTGTTTTTGAGGGTATTTGCCATACGGTAAAAACTTTTTCGCAAAAATGGCTTCTACTTGCGTCAAATGCAATTTTAATAATTTTCACATATCATTATAGAGAAAAGGACATATCGAAAAACAATATGCGATAATTTCGAAAATTGCTTTATGTTGTGATAGAGTGCATATTTGCGCCAAAGTTTTATTACGAGCCAAAATCGCCTATGTCGAAAAGTAAATTTTTCAATATCGTGCCGACCGGATCCGGCCGTGTTTCCGTCATGCTGTACGGAGAGATCGGCGGTGACGAAGGCGTGAATGCTGAGCGCATCGTGTCGGAGATGGCGTATCTGGCCGGCGAATTCCCCAATATCGACGTACACATCAATTCCAACGGCGGAGAGGTGTTTGCCGGTATTGCCATTTTCAATGCCCTGAAGGACTGTCCCTCCAATGTAAACATTTACGTGGACGGGATAGCCGCTTCGATTGCCGGTGTGATCGCCCTCTGTGGAAAGCCCCTTCACATGTCCCGTTTTTCGCGTCTTATGCTTCATGCCGTCTCCGGATCCTGCAAGGGCGGCGCACGTGACATGCGCGAATGCGCGGACCTCATAGAAGGACTTGAAGGCACCCTGGCGGACATGATCAGCCAGAAGTGCGGAATGCCATCCGAAGAGGTGAAGCTTACCTATTTCGACGGGAAGGATCACTGGCTCACAGCTGACGAAGCAGCCCGCGTCGGCCTCTGCGACGATATCTATGATCTGGATGGAGCAGAGGCCCTGGGGGCCGCTCCTACGGCCGAGCAGGTCTATCAGTTTGTGAACCGGCATGACCAGAAATCACCAAAACCCAAGAATATGGAATTTATCGACAAAATCAAGGGCCTTGAGCAGTTCAAGGACCTGACCGAAGACGCTATCGTCGTCAAGGTCAAGAGCCTCGCAAATGAGGCTGCAAAGGTGGAAGGCCTTAAGGCTACCATTGCCAACTTGGAAAACCAGGTTAAGGAATCCAAGAAGGCAGCTGTCGAAGCCTTCCTGAATCAGGCAATCTCCGATGGACGCATCACCAGCGCCCAGAAGGAAAGCTACCGTAAGCTGATGGACGCTGATGAGACGACCACCCGTGAGCTCATCAACGCTCTTCCTGCGACCGGCAGGGCCAGCATCAAGGACTTCCTCAATGGAGGTGCCGGTGCAGGCGAAGCCAAGGATCTTGCTCAGATGAGCTGGGCCGAGATCGACAAGGCCGAGCGCCTCGGTGAGCTCAAGGACAAATATCCGGAGCTCTACAAGGCGAAGTACAAGGAGGCTTTCGGCGTAGTCCCCGAAGTGTAACCCCGTAAATTCATTCAACCTATGGCAGTACAGAAAGAAATCTGGCAAAGGGCCATCGTAGAAGGTCTTTTCGCCGACGAAAGTTTCCTCTCCCGGGCCACCAATGACGACATGTACGTCAACGAAGGCAAGAAGGTTCACATCCCGAATGCCGGTGCCCCTTCAGGCGTGGTCCTGAACCGCAGCTCCCTTCCCGCTGTGGTCAACAAGCGCGTCGACCAGGATGTCGATTACACTCTGGACGAGCTGACCACCAACCCCATCCTCATCCCCTATGCCGACCTCGTCGAGCTGTCCTACAACAAGCGTAACAGCGTCATCGACCAGGACCGCAAGCAGATCATCTTCAAGGCTGCAGAAGCCATCCTCAAGTCCTGGCTCCCTGCTGCTGCGAACCGTGTCCTCACCTCCGGTCAGGGTGTCCCCGCTTGGACTCCTTCCGCTACCGGTCTCCGCAAGAAGATCACCCCGGCTGACGTCTCTGCCCTGCAGACCCGTATGAATGCAGACAATGTCCCTCTGACGGACCGTTATCTGCTGCTCGACGCTCAGATGTACCAGCAGCTGCTGGACGGCATGACCCAGACCGAGGCCATCGGTTTCTTCCAGGCCGCCGACGTCAAGCGCGGCGTGATGGGTATGCTCTATGGCTTCGAGGTGATGGTGCGCTCCACCGTCTACCGCTTCGCAGCCGACGGCACCCTGAAGGCCATCGACGATGCAGGCGCAGCTACCGACCTGGCTGGCGGTCTTGCCTGGCAGCGCGACTCCGTGAGCCGTGCTCTCGGTGAGGTCATCATGTTCGACCAGATCAACAACCCGGAGTATTACGGCGACGTGTATTCCTTCCTGGTCCGTGTCGGCGGTGCTATCCGTCGTTATGACAAGAAGGGTGTCTATGCCATCGTGACTGACACCGCCACTGCTGTCACCGGCCTTTCCCTGGACGACACGTCCATCGACATCGCAGTCGAAGGCACTCAGGAAGTGACCGCCACCGCTACACCCAGCAGCGAGTCTTCCGCCACGAAGTGGAAAGTGATTGACGAGGCCGTCGCCACCATCGACAAAGCCGTCGGCGCCTCCGTGACCGTCACCGGCGTAGCAGCCGGCCAGACCATCCTCAAGGCGACCAACGGATCCAAGGAGGTCCTGGCAATCATCACCGTGACCGAATAGTCGGCCGAATGTTGAACCATGCCGCCTCCGGCCCCGTCGGGGACGGCATTCTTAATCATCAACCAAATGCTTCCGAGAGTTAAAATCAACTATCTGAACGGTCTGCTTGGCGCAGCACCGGATAACCAGGACGGCCTGCTTGGTCTGGTCGTGCTTGGCGCCACTGCTGTCTCCACGACCTTCGCCCTGGGAACGCCTTACAGGCTTGTCCGTCCCGATGACCTTGCAGCCCTCGGCATCACTGCTACGAACAATGCCCGCATCGTCGAGCTTGTGAAGCAGTTCTACGCGGAGGCAGAGGAAGGGACTCCGGTCTACCTGCTCGGTTTCGAGTCGACTTCGATGACTACCGTGCTGGATGTCGACAATGGCCCGATGAAGGCTATTCTCCAGTCTCTGCGCGGCGCCCTTCGCGGTCTTATCGTCGCATCTGCGTCCACAGCGACCGTGACGGTGGAAGACGGACTGGATCCGGATGTCCTTACCGCTATGCCCAAGGCCCAGGCCTTGGCAGAGTGGGCGGCAGACAATCTCTATGCCCCTCTGTTTGCCATTCTCGAAGGACGCCATTTCACCTCTGCTTCTGATGCGCCCGATCTGACGTCCCTGGCTTACAACCGTGTAGGCGTCTTCATCGGAGATGTCGTGACCGATTCCATCAACGCAGCTGTAGGCACCGTTGCCGGCCGTATCGCTGCCTCCCCTGTGCAGCGTAACATAGGCCGTGTCGCTTCCGGCGCACTCGCACCTGAAGAGATGTTTATCGGTTCTTCAAGCGTCGACCTGGCTATGTCCGTGGTGGATGCCCTCTATGCAAAGGGCTACATTTGCCCTCGCATTTATGTCGGTCTGCCCGGGTATTATATGGTGGATGACCACCTTGCAGTAGCCGGCACTGACGATTATGCGCACCTCACTGCACGTCGCACCGTCGACAAGGCTGCACGCATTGCCTACGTGACTATGCTGCAGTTCCTGATCGATGAGATCGAGGTGAATGCCGACGGCACCATGCAGACGCCTATCCTCAAGAGCTGGCAGGCTGCAGTGGAAGATGCAATCAATCAGCAGATGTCCGCTGCCGGAGAGCTCTCCGTGGTTTCAGGCAGTGGCTGTAAGTTCTTCATCGATCCTCAGCAGAATATCCTCTCTACCTCCAAGGTGGAGGGCACCCTGAAGGTGCGTCCTTTCGGCTATGCCCGTGACATCATTGTCAATATCGGACTTCTCACTCAAAACAGCTAAGCCCTATGTTTGATACCAGAGAATATGAATGGGCAGACGTCACTGTAGTGATGGCTGGCCGCGACGTCACCGGAATCCGGGGCGTGAGCTACACTGCTTCGCAGGAAAAAGAGGCGCTGTATGCCAAGGGTAACAAGCCCCACGGCATCCAGCGAGGAAACAAGTCCTATGAGGGATCCATCCGCATCCTCCAGTCAGAGCTGGACGCTTTGACGGCAGCTGCCGGCGGAGACGTGCTGGACGTGAGCTTCAACATCCTCGTGTCGTATGGCAACCCCTCCAAGGGAGACGTCATCAAGACCGATCTCCTCTCAGGCGTGGAAATCACTTCTGTGCCGAAGGGGCTCAATCAGAATGACAAATTCATGGAGATCGAGCTTCCCCTCGTGATGCTCGACGTCATCGAGGACTATCAGTAGATGGGAGGGGCCGGCTCTACGGCCCCAGCCCATTTTATCAGCAAATAAACACTATTAAAACACACAAAAATGTTTACCTACACAGACGAACAGCTTAAGGGCTGGAAAGAAAAATACGGGGAGGTCTTTGAGATCACCTGCGAAGATAAAAAGGCTGTCCTTCACAAACCGACCAGGAAGGACCTGTCTTTTGCAATGGCCGGATCCAACCAGGCCAAGGACTCCGTGAAGTTTTCGGAAATCCTCCTGAAACAGTGCTGGATTGACGGAGATATGGAGTTTCAGACTGACGACAATTATTTCTTCTCTGCGGTTCCCATTCTCGGGGCGCTGTCTGAAACGAAGGAGGCCGAGCTAAAAAAGCTATAGAGCTGGCCGATGGCCGTCCGGAGGCAAACGTGGTAGGCTATTTCGATACGCTGATAAGATACTATCTCCACATGGATCCTGACGGGCTTTCAGACCAGCAATGGGCCCAGACTATCGCCCAGCTTAAACACATCCGGCAGTCAGAGAGTAAGAGCATATGAATATAGCCCAGTACATAATAGAGATTGCAACAGAAGGCGATTCCCAGTCAGTCTCCAAGATCAAGACCTTGCAGTCTTGTATGGATTCTGCGGACCGTTCTGCCACGAAGTTTTCTTCAAGTGTCAGAAAGGGCCTGGGAGACGCTTTCCGTTCTCTTCCCGGCGCAGAGTTCATTACTAATCCAATCGTCGCTATAACGGCCGGAATAGGCGTAGTGTCGAAGTTTGGAATGGAGGCCGAAAAGACAGCTGTCGCTTTCAATGTCCTCGTAGGTAATGAGGAAAAGGCCGCAAAGATGCTGGGCGAAATAAACAAGTATGCTGACAATACCCTCTGGGACCGCACTACGACTCAGTCGGCCGCTCAGACTATGCTGGGCTTCGGAGTAAGCACGGAGACGGTGGTAGACGACCTGAAGATGCTCGGAGACGTCGCCCAGGGAGACAAGAACCGGCTTCAGCAGCTTGCCCTCGTATTCGGGCAGATCAGTGCTGCCGGTAAGCTGCAGGGCCAGGACCTTATGCAGCTCATAAATGCCGGTTATAATCCTTTGCTTGACATCTCCGAGCTGACCGGGAAGTCGGTCGCCCAGCTGAAGGATGAAATGTCCAAGGGCCTTGTCACCTTCGATATGGTCCGGGCCGCTTTCCAGAAGGCGACCGGCGAAGGCGGCAAGTTTAACAATATGACCGGCCGTATAGCCGAGACTTCATACGGCGCCTTTGAGCAGCTGAAGGGCAAGCTCATAGGTACGCTTCTGGAGCTATACAACATCATCCAGCCCTTCATCATCCCTGTACTTAATGCGCTCGGGAAGGGCCTTGACTTCATCGGTAAGATTGCTGCCTGGGCCTCCGAGCATTTGGATATCCTTGTAACCGTGCTCGGTGCTTTGGCTGCCGGCTTTGTTGCATACAATGCCATTACTATGCAGGCAGCGATAGCCACAAAAGTCCTGACGGGGATTTTCAAGGTGCTGAATTTTGTAATGTCCATCAATCCTGTCGGACTTGTAGTAGCTGGGATTGCTGCGCTTACAGCAGCAGTTATCATCTGCTGGAATAAATTTGCAGGATTCCGGGCCGTGATTTTGACGGTGTGGGACACTATAAAGGGGTTTGGAAATATCCTTAAACAGTTTGTGATTGACCGCATCCAGGGATTGCTTACAGGACTTGGCAAGCTTGGTCTGGCATTTCAAAAGCTATTCAAGGGCGATTTTGCCGGAGCGTGGCAAACTGCCAATGAAGGCGCCAGGGATTTTGCCGGCATTACTGCGGCAGGTAATGCCATTTCTTCTACTCGTGCTCTGGCATCCGGAGTCAGGGATAACTTTGGCAGCCATCTCGACGAAGAGCGAAAGAAACAGGCCGCAAAAGACAGCATCAGTGAGCCGAAGGCAGCAGGCGGAGCCGGTGTAGGAGCATTAGGCGCTCTTGCCGGTGGACAGATGACGGGAGGCGGATCTTCAGCCGGTTCAACGGCAAAGGCAATCACTACCGGAGGCACCCGCAATACTTCGATAGTCCTTAATATCAGCAAATTCTTTGAGGACGTGAATATTACCAATTCCGACGGCCGCAGTTTCCCGGAGCTGCGTGATGCAGTGCTTGAGAGCGTCAACCGGTCCCTTGAAATAGCAATAAGTGCAGCACGATGACAGAGTATAGATTCATACTGGAGAAGATTTACAGCCAGATGGTCCGTCCATTCGGGCTGTTCAATCCTATCCCTCCTGCAGGTGTGGCTCCTTCTATGGATCCGATAGAGAATCTCTCTGACGAACAGCTGGAAGAGATGCTTGTCACCAATGCACGCGGCGTGCCTATGGTCTTCCCGCTATCCTTTGCCGTGGAGGGCGGTCCCTGGTGGCTGCTTCCCTATGAGCCGCAGGTGACCATACAGGGCTCTAATGTTCTCGTAAAAAAGCAGGTTTCCAAGGGAGCCGTCAGAGGCACCATAAAGGAGCGCTGGGCCCAGGGAGACTACAAGATAAACATCTCCGGCATCCTGATGGGAAAGGATGGGAATTACCCTTCTGAGGACGTCAAGACTCTGCGCTCGTATTGCGAGGCTGGAAAGGTGCTTGTAAAGTCTCCCCAGATGGAGCTCTTTTCAATCACTCAGATGGTAGTGGAAGACTGGAGCATCCCTTTTACTTCCGGAAAAGCGAATCAGGCTTTTTCAATCAGTGCCGTGAGCGACGACATTTACAAGCTGCTGCTCAGGCGTGAAGACTTGAAACAAATATAGGCAATGTTTACGATGAAGTTTGACATAGTAGTCGGCGATTACAAGCTTGGTATGGTGGAAAAGGTGGAAATCACCCGCTCCGTCGAGCAGCTTGCAGATACGGCCGTGGTCACTCTTCCAGGTGCCGAGTATAACATTGCCCTGGACGTGGAGCAGAAGATCCATCGCGGAGACCGTATCGTGATCGACCTCGGGTATGAGGAAATAGGTATGGTCCGGGAGTTCGAGGGCTGGGTGCAGCGCATCGGCTCCGACAATGGCGCAATTATGCTTGAGTGTGAGGATGATCTGTTCCAGTTCAGGAAGTCCCTGGCCAATAAGCAGCTTTCAAATATCACCTTAAATGCCCTCTTAGATACCGTCGTGAGCGGTATCGGAGGGGGGTATAGGGTGGATTGCTCCTATGACTGGACCTATAAGAGTTTCGTCATAAACAATGCGACCGGCTACGACGTGCTCAAAAAAGTCCAGGAAGAATGCGGAGCGGATATATATATCCAGGATAACACCCTGCATGTCCATGCGCCCGGAGAAAAAGTCGGCAATACTGTCTATTATGACTTTTTCCAGAATGTCCAGGACTGCGACCTTACATACAGGCGCACGGAGGACCGGAGGGTGAGAGTCGTAGTGAAGGCGCTGCTGCCTGACGGAAAAGTGAAGGAGAGGGAGTATGGCACCACCGGCGGAGATAAGGTCGTAGTGAAGTCTGTCTCCAGCGACGACGAATCTATGAAGCTTCGCGGGGAGAGTGAGCACAAGCGGCTCACCTTCGACGGCTATGACGGCAATATCGTCACCTGGCTTGTCCCGTATATCAAGCCAGGGGACAAGGCCGTCCTGCATGACAAAGACTATGAATACAAAGACGGCGCTTACTATGTGAGGGCCGTTTCAACCGAGTTCAGCTCGGCCGGCGGAAAGCGGACGGTAGAACTGGGCTATAGACTGACATAAGGCAATGACACCTGAGCAAAGACTATTAAGAAACCTTCGGGCTGCAGTGGGGCCGGCGGCTATCACCGTCTACCAGGGCATTGTGGTATCTGTCGAAGACATTACCTGTACGGTCCGCTTCGGAGATATCGACATTGCCGGGATTCGCCTCCGGGCTTCTGAAGCTTCAAATGAGGCGCAGATGCTCTTTGTCCCTAAAACCGACACGGCCGTTATAGTCGGCTCCCTCTCCGGAGACCTTACCGACTTGGTCGTGCTGGCTATGGACGCCATAGACCGGATTGAGATAAACGGCGGGAAGCTGGGCGGGCTTGTCAATATCGAGAGTCTGACAAGCAAGATCAATGAACTGGTAAACGCCTTCAATAGTCATACGCACATTATCCCTTCTGGCAGTATTGTTTGCGGAGGACTCCCTAACGCGAAGCCGGTTACAGCTCCGGCGGTGATGAGTAAGGCCAGCCAGTTTAATAAGTCCGATTATGAAGATGAAACTATAAAGCACTGACAGTATGACCGGAATACAAATGACAGATTTTGATCTTGACTTCAGGGTATTGACTGATGCTGCCGGGCGGATTCTTTCCGGCCTGGTCATCGGCGATATACTGAACCAGAATCAGGCGCTCATCCTGGCCCTTCATAAGGGAGACCTGAAGGATGACGTGTCGGTCGGAGTCGGTATCGACAGGATGCTTATGGACCACGACTGGCTCGGATGGTCCAGGGAGATCCGCGACCAGCTGGAGATGGACGGTCAGACGGTGGAAAGCGTCAGTGTAAACGATAAAACCATTAAAATCAAAGCCAGCTATGCTTAACACCTTGAGAAATCTGATAGTAACCATTTTTAGCGTTGTAATCGGTTACTTTGCCCCGTTGAAGGACATCATCTTCGTGATCTTCTTCGTCTTCCTGTTAAACTGCGTTTTTGGGCTCATTGCCGGCGTCGGAGTGGAGGGCGAGAGGTTCAACCTTAAGAAGTTTTTCCGCTGCATCGTGGAGACTTTGGTCTTCTATGTCATCGTTCTTTCGATTTACCTCATCGGAGAGAAGATGGGGAATCCATCCGGAGCTGTCCAGTGCATCAGCGGGGTAGTCTATGCTATCATATACTTTTATTTCGTCAATATCCTTCGGAATGCCCATAAACTGCTGCCGAAAAGCAAGGGCATTAAATTCTTGTATTATGTACTTAGCTTCGAGATCATAAAGAAAATACCTTATCTGCAGCAGTTCCAGGAGAATGCCGAAAAAGTCGAGGAAGAAATTAAAAAGGAGGACTAAAATATGGGAGACATCAGCAAAAATTTTTCATCTATAGAGTTTACCCGCTCCGGCCATGCCGCTGCTGCAGGGATTGACAATCGCATCCCTACGGCAGAGATAAGGGATTCTATCATTTCTCTTGTACGGACGGTACTGCAGCCTCTCCGGGACTCTCTGGGAGCTTCAATCATAGTCAACAGCGGCTATCGCTGCCCGAAACTTAATGCCCTGGTCAACGGAGCGAAGGCCTCGCAGCACATGAAGGGCGAAGCAGCCGACATCCGGAGCGCATTCTTCAGGCCGGTAGACCTGGCCAGAAGGATCCTGGCACTGCAGCTTCCTTTCGACCAGGTGATCCTCTATCCTGGCTTTATCCACGTGAGCCATAAAAAGAATGGCCCACAGCGGGGAAAAGTATTGTATGACGCCAGTTATCACGGCGAAAAGATATAAGAATATGCGTAGGTACGTTTATTCAATTTTTGTGTGTTTGCTTGTCCTTGCGGCCTGCTCTCCGCGTTTCAGCAGAGAGCAGACCTCTCGGACTACCCAGCTGGAGACTAAGACTGACAGTTCAGCACTCACTAAACACATTGAGACGGCTGTAAATGAGCAGTCACAGCAGCAGCTTGAGACACACGAATGGACCGAGCAGGTGACAGTGTGGGAGCAGCTCTCCCAGCCGGACACAAACGGCGTGCAGTATGTGACTCTCCGGAGCACTACCACTACGTCGAAGCATTCGGAGACATCTGCCGGGACATCGTTCAGCAGGTCGGAGCAGCAGCTTCAGCAGATAGACAGCACAAGCTTTGAAAAAGGCGAATCTGCGCTGCTTAAGGAAGAGGAAGAAAACGTCACCGGCGGAGTCAAAGGCTTTATGCCCTGGTATGTGTATGTGGCTGCTTTAATAGCCGCTCTTGTAGTCGGCTTCTTTATCGGAGTTGGTATTAAAAAGAAGTTGTGAAATGAAAGTGACCGTACTCAAGCGCCAGACGCTCTCTGACATTGCACTGGAGGTCTATGGAGACATCTCCGGACTTCCTGGTATCGCCCGGGCCAATGGTATTGCTATGACGGCCGACCTGGAGGTAGGGCAGGTGCTTCAGTGCCCGGACGTTGTCTATGACGCCTATCTTCAGAACTATGTCCGGAAGAATGGAATAAAGCCCGCTACGGCTTACACTGACGAAGGCGGAGAGATACGGCAGCGTATCTTTACTGAGCAATTTACATTAGAATTTGAGTAATATATGGCAAGGACAATTAGACAGATAAAAAGCGCCATGACGCAGCAGTTCATGACGGATGCGACCATTATCGAGCGCTACGGCTTCGCTGCCGGTTCGACCTTTGAGGACACCTTCAGCGCAGTCAGCCTTGAGTCCATCTGGTTTTCTATTGTGGCAGCCGCCATTTATGTGCTGGAGACGCTTTTTGACGCCTTCAAGGAAGACGTGGACGCAAAGATTGCCGAGGCGGTCGTAGCGTCTATTCCCTGGTATCATAAGATCTCGCTGGAATTCCAGTACGGAGACAGCCTAGTCTTTGACGAAAATACACAGCAATTCATCTATCCGGAGATTGACGAAAGCAAGAAGATTGTCAAGTTTGCGGCCTGCCGTGATCTTGGCGGGATGGTATATGTCTTGGCCTCGAAGGAAGACGGCTCCGGCTCTCCGGCAGTTCTCTCTGCAGATGAACTTACGGCCTTCGATTCCTACCTCCATGAGAGGAAGCCGGCTGGCGTGCTTCTTCAGGCGGCCAGCTATTCCCCTGACGACGTAAAGGTCACCATGACGGTCCAATACAATCCCCAGGTGCTGACTCCGGATGGCAAACTTATCGCCGATCCGAGCGTCTATCCGGTGGAAGACGCCATAAATAACTACCTCAAGGGAATTGTCTACGGAGGCGCCCTGAATAAGACGAAGCTCGTGGACGCTGTGCAGGCTGCAGCCGGAGTTATTGATGTTGTGCTCGACGAAGTGTCCGTCAAGCCTTCCACCGCCTCCGGATATACTCCGGTAACCGGCAATAACTATACGAGCGTCGGCGGATCATTTGTTTTGGATAACCTTTCAAGCGGCATCAGCTATGTTTTATCACTTTGACGTAGACAAGTGGATAATCCACCTTTTGCCTCCGATCTTGAGGAAAGCATCCATCTATGCTTTTCTCCGGACTATGCTTTATCCGGTCAAGCAGCTGCAGGCGGCCTTCCTTGCCTATAAGTCCGGAGTGGACCGGCAACTTACTTACAACTCGTTTAAGGACTATTTAGAACGCTTTTTGAACGGTCTTTTTTTCTTTGAGTATAATGCAATTTATATCACGGATGTAGAGACCGAGGGTGTCTATTTGTCCTATCAGTCTGAGGCGGTGGATCCAGTTTATATGTCATACCAGTCGGAGGATCCGGCGACGGCCATCCAGCTGTCCAGCATTGATCCGGATAAGGTTACAGGTGAGTTTGTGGTACATGTACCGGAAGCTCTCTCGGCAGCTGACCGTGCTACGGTCACCAACTGGGTGAATTATTATAAGATGGCAGGAACGCAATTTACATTAGAAGTATATGAATAAGCTATTAACTTACGCGGGCACTCAGCCCATTTACCTTGGCGACATTGATTTTGTGCAGAATGCCGCCTCAGATGTCTTCAAAAATATTGCGAAGGCGCTTATGAACCTCCCTTCTGATACGCTGAATGCGATTATCCAGGGAGTAGAGCTCACATACCCGTCGAGCGGCACTGTATCATGGACTGCAGGAGTGGTCGTACTTAATGGTGAGATTCTTCCTATTGCAGCCGGTTCTATTACAGTAGGAGACGAAGATGCCATCTATTTTCATGTGGCTTCTACGCTTAGCGGAGAAAGGACGTTCAAAGATGGGGAAAGTCGGAAATGCTATGACACCAGGAGTGCTTTAATATCTACTGAAAGCACAAATGGAATAGCCTACGAAACAGTGCCACGTTTACATTCAGCGAGCGATAATGCTATTTATACGGCATTCAGAGTCACGGACGGTATAACTGATGCACGTATCATTGCTAAAAGTGGCATATATTATTTGGAATTTTCTGTAAACACAGATGGCTTAACTCAACGTATTGGAGAGATGAGTATTTCCATTAAGAAAAAATATGGTGAATCCATTCCTTTTCTTAATTATTCGGACAGCATAATACTACTCAACTCGAATAATGAGTATGTTGTTGCGCCCATTCAGATATACGAAAGCCCGTATCTTTCTGGTGAAGAAGCTACCCTGCTCTTTACAATAAGCTTCCGAAATAGTCCGATAGCAGGTTCTGGAAAATTCCATGCCGTGCTTCCGTTATTCTAAAAATCGAATACTATGGCAAACATAAATGAAATCCTTGCACGTGCAGCTGCTCTCCGTGACGAGACAGCTCTGAATAGCATCAGCCCTGAGAGGGCCGGTGGCATCATGTATGACACGCTCCTTGCCCTTAATGAACTTTGGCTTCAGCAGGGCTCAGCTTTGGTGATCAGTAAGATCTATGCCAGCGTCGCAGCTATGGAGGCCGACTCTTCGCCCGTCTCCGATCTGACCGGCCAGCCCCTTCGGCCTGGCCAGATTGTTGTCATCGCCTCTTCCGACTCCGATAACGGCTCCGTATACCGCTATAACGGCATTGTCAACAATGCGTCCTCTTGGACACTTGTCGGCGCCATCGGCAATCTCGATCCAGTCGACAGCCTCGACTCTGACAGCACGACTTTGCCTCTGGCCGCTCACCAGGGGAAAGTGCTGGATGGCAAGATCAGTCAGTTAGGCCAGGAAGTGAATGGATTGAATATGTCTGCATCCGGGAGCAGAACGGGTTCGGGATGGCTATCCATTGAACTACCGAATGAATTAGAGGCGGGGAAGAAATACACCCTTGTTTTTACGAAGAATGTAAATATGACCGGTGTTTCCGTGTCAACAAGCACATCTTCATCTTCAGCTAATCGTGTGGATATAAATATAGTCACACTTGATTATTTTGCACAAAATACTACTACACTTTCCGATTTTATTCCTTCGGGGAATGCTAAATTCTTACTCTTTTGGTGTGCCAGCAATGTGCAGATAAATGTTACTATAACGAGCGAAGGCATTTCCGATTCTATTGAGAATATCACGGCAAATATATCTTCCCTGTCAGATGAGATTGTGGCACTGGATAATAATATAGAGGACAGACTGACAGAGAAGAACGATACCCCATCGCCACTATTCTATGATGGATTCTATATGAATCAAGGGACTATCCAAAAAATCAGTGGGGTGCAATATGCTTTAGCCGTTTTTGATATTTCCGACATAATTGGCATAGATGGAACTATATCCGTAGATTCGCAGAATGTAAACAACAATTATATCAACCTTTGGGGAATCTATGAACGGATAGAGGTTGGACAATCCGCATCTATTGCAGGCCCGAAGACGGCTACAAAGAAAACAGATTCATTTGCTATCCCGTCATCGGGAAAGTATCTCGCCGTTCAATGCCTTTCTTCCAACCACACGGTTACGGTTGGATATGTCCTTGAAATCCTTTCAAAATTGCAGAAGGAGATAGATGACCTTCAGCCGGAGGAGCAAGAACAAATTGAGGTTTCCCTCCCGGACAAAATCTATGCGGTGGTAGGTGACACCTTGCAATTATTCTACCGAGGAATAATCCGTGCCGTTGATTTGTCAAAATATGACATCCAAGTCATATGCACAAAGGGTTCGAGATATGGTCGGTACTTTGAATATACTCCGGTCGCAGGGGATGTTGGGACAGTCTCTTTCCAAATCAATGTCCAAGATGATTTCGGGAATGTGGTCGGCACAAAGACTTGCGAACTTGTTACGGTTGCATCTCCCGTTTCCCCTGCATCAAGCAAGAAGATACTTTGTTTCGGTGATTCCTTGACGGTGAACGGGGAGTGGCCTGCCGAGGCATATCGTAGACTGACGGGGTCAGGGGGAACGCCATCCGGGAAAGGGTTGTCAAACATCGCTTTCTGCGGTTCAAAAACGAAAAACGGTGCAGGATATTTCGGGGCAGGAGGATGGACTTGGTACAACTACACAATTAAGGGTGCGAGCGCCTTCCGTTTCCAAGTATCTGGGGTTACAAGTGTTGGATTCCGTTCCGTTTATTCTAACAACGGACACAATTATACGGTAGAAGAGGTGAATATCGTGAACGGTGTCGGGAATATCCTTTGCACGGTATCTTCCGCTTCCGATACTCCGACATCTTCCGGGACTCTTACAAAGGTGAGTGGGAGCGGTGATGCGACAATCAATTTTACAAGTGTTGATGCGGATGTTCAAAATCCCCTCTGGGACTTGACAAATAACAAGATGTCTTTCGTACCGTATGCGAATGAATA
>Ga0247611_10005722_pt1 | contig 16259 bp, 11 predicted proteins | sample 177DNAGHGhighgp2_FD_192422 | JGI IMG/M metagenome (GOLD analysis project Ga0247611, IMG submission 192422) | Sheep rumen microbial communities from Palmerston North, Manawatu-Wanganui, New Zealand - 1770 DNA GHGhigh gp2 | ecosystem: Host-associated > Mammals > Digestive system > Stomach > Rumen... | reverse complement strand
TACAGCCCACAAGGGGATATTACCCCAGAGGTAGCCACCAACACCGACCAGCTTATTTCCAATAGCAGTAGCCACGAACCAGCCACCCATCATCAGACCCTTATACTTTGGAGGAGCCACCTTAGATACAAACGAGATACCCATTGGCGACAGCAGCAACTCGGCGAAGGTCAGGATAAGGTAAGTATAGATCAGCAACTGAGGTGTGACATCAGCCACGTGCTTGGCAACAGACTCACCCTCAGGACCAGTAATAGTCTCAGGCATGGGCAGACCGAAAGAGGCTACAGCCATCAAGCAGTAAGCCAGACCAGCAACCACCATACCGTAGGCAATCTTACGAGGTGCTGAGGGCTCCTTACCGTGCTTTGACAACGCGCCGAAGATAGCCAGACTGACAGGGGTCAGCGCAACGACATAGAAAGGATTGAACTGCTGGAAGATAGGAGCTGAAACAGCAACAATCTCGCCAGAGTTGCGATCGTACTGAAAGAAGAGGAAACACAAAGCCAACGCAATGACCACAGCAGAGATACCACGAGCCTTGGTTGTCTTGCTTTGGAATAGAGAGAAACCACCATAGACGATGAATATCAGAGCTACGAGGTTCCATACGTCAAAGGCCATACCCTCAACACCAGTAGATGTCTGAGAGGTGAACTCGTCAGCGAAATAAGTCAGCGACAGTCCATTCTGATGGAAAGCCATCCAGAAGAAGATTACAACTGCGAATACTAGACAAAGTGCTACGATACGCGCCTTGGTGTCCTCCTTTGAAAGTTCCTCTACCTGCATCTGTTCACCTTTCTTAGCCGTGCCTCCCTCCACATGGCGGAAGGTACTGCGGAAGATGTAATAGATGGCAATAGAGAGGATGAGCGAAGCACATGCCACAGCAAAAGCGAAATGGTAGGAGTCGTTGACCGACGTGCCCAGATTCTGTTGCGCCCACTCCATAATCTTCACTGCAGCAGTAGGTGCAAAGAGCGCACCCAGGTTGATAGCCATGTAGAAAATAGAGAAACCAGAATCGCGCTGAGCGGCATATCGACTGTCGTTGTACAAATCGCCCACCATCACCTGCAGGTTGCCCTTAAACAGGCCCGTGCCCAGTCCGATAAGAAGCAGAGCAGCCAGCATCACCACCAGCGCTACGGTGTCACCTCCAAGAGGTACGGACAAAAGCAGATAGCCTGCAAACATAATGATAATACCCGTGGTAACCATACGACCAAAGCCAAATTTATCGGCCAGCCAACCACCTACGATAGGCAGGAAATAAACCAGCATCAGGAAATCGCTGTAGATTTCACCTGCCCAAGCAGCATCTAGTCCATAGTTAGCACGCAAGAAAAGTGCAAAGACGGCCAACATTGTGTAGTAGCCGAATCGCTCACCAGTGTTGGCCAAAGCCAACGCATAAAGTCCTTTCGGTTGATTTTCGAACATAATTAAATTTACTTAATATTAGAATTCTTGGTTTGTGTGATATCAAAGAGATAAGTTAGTTTCACGCAGATATTATTCAGGTTGGAACGCCCGAAATAATCGCGCTTGGAGTTGTTGAAGATATCGCCCAGTCCGTAGTAATAACGACCCTCAACGAGGAAATGGCCCACATTCTTGAGCGAGAATTCCAGTCCTAAGCCGGCGGCAATACCATAGTCGACCTTGCGCTGTACAGACATCGTGTCCTGAGCAATAACGGAAGATGTTCGGCCCGTACCATCGACATAGACAGGCGTGCGGGCATCCCAGGGAAAATTCATCTTTGTCTTTTCGTTAAGGAAAAAACCTACCTGCGGACCTGCCTGGACAAAGAACTGTACGCCACGGCGCTCACGTCCCCACCCCATTCGAGCCAGAACGGGAACCTGAAGATAGGTCAAATCACGCTGATATGACTCTGCGATTCCTGTAGTGGCATTGATGACAGGCTCGTCATTCGGTGTCAAGATACGCTCCTTCCACCCTACTTGGGCATAGTTGAACTCAGCCACAATAGCACAGATACTATTGAAATATTTCTCGGATGTATAGCGCAGAGAGAGACCACCTGTGATGCCTTGATGCATATCCTGAGGAACCTCGGGCATGAAGCCCACATTACTCAACATTATACCACCATTGAAACCGACAGAGAAATCATTGCGATGCTCGCCTACCTGTGCTACTGCCGATGCGAAACACATAATCGACAGAAAAAAGGATAAAAACAGTCTTCTCATCTTCACCATTTAGTAATTGACTGTTTCTATGGTATGATCGTCCTTATAGTGAACAAACATAAAAGCTCTATTCTGCAGTCCACCATTACCCATACGCTCAAACTTCAGAGGTGTCTGCATGGGCTGATAACCAAAACGACCTGCTGCACCATCAAAAGTCATTCCATATTTATGCAGGCCACGCAGGAAAAACAACGCATGATCAAAGCCTGTGAGGGCAAAACGAGGCAGAGCCGACATCATCTCCTCACGGAAATACTGGCGATAAAGGGTCTGCAACCGCTGTACCTGGGGTAACTGCGTGTTGGTATAGAAAGGCGCAGGGATATAAACATTATACTTATGGAAGTTCTCCTGCTGATACTGCGTGTACATCATCCATTCTGTATAGCCAAACATGGCAATCTGTATAGCCGGGTTAGTGATTTTCACATCCCCCAGACGACCAAACGTGGCAATCAACTCGCGCGAACGAGCAGTATTAAGTATCACCAAATTAGGTTTGTCCTTTACAAAGGCTTTAGCGAAGTTGGCATCACTGGATTTCAGATTGGTGATGCTATAGGGTATGTCTGCAATCTCTAACTGACGACGATAGGTTGACGTGAAACTACCCTTGGTACTGGTTGAGTCGCCACAATCGATAATCACAGGATGATAGCCTTTGAAGAACTGGGCACAACGACGGGCAGTAGTCTCCGTCTGGTCATTGGGCGACTGATAGACCTGAAAAAGATTTCTGTTGGTAAATAGTTCGGGCGCGTGAATAGAAAAGGGTATGACCAAGATATTATGGTTTTTCTCTGTAAACTCGGACAACTGACTGACAAAACGAGAGTACAGGGGACCGAAAATAATATCGCAACGGGCAGCTGCGGGATCGGCTAACAGGGGCCTGACATCGCCATCCTCAGGCAGATTCCAAGCGTGGATATCAACGGAGATACCCTCTTTTTTCAACGTATCGCAAGCCATCAGCAAACCACGGTAATACTCCACCATTCGCTTGCCATCATTATTGACTTTATGAAGAGGGAGCATCACACCCACACGGATAGCACGCTGGCGTACATCGGTACTGAAAGTCTGACTGGCTGACGGAGTCACTACAGACATTTCTCCTGAAGGAATATTTATCACAGAGCCTTTTTTTAACTTGTATCCAGGTTCTTCCATGCCAGGGTTAGCCTGCACCAGTTGTTCAACAGTGATGCCATACATCTTAGAAATACCATACATGGTTTCTTTTTTCGCTACTTTGTGCGTGCGAACAGACTGAGCCACAGATATATATGGCTGACAGGCGAATAATGCGATTATCAGAAAATATCTTAATAAACTTTTCATAATACGCTATTTTTCAGTTTTCGACTACAAAAGTACAAAATTATTTTGTAACTTTGCATCCAAAACAAAAAGAATTATGAAAAAGAACTTGATATGGCTTATGGCCACCTTCATTTTAACATCTCTAAATATAGAGGCACAGAAGGTTTCCCCCACCCTGACATATATTGACAAGGATGGCAATCCACACGACACATTATGCATAGAAGACGGACAGGCTCCACTAGATGTCACCTTTCACGCTAATCCGTCGGACATGGGTGATTTGACGCCAACTTATGAATGGCATTTCTACAAGCAACAAGGAACAGAGGGCAACAAGGAGCTCTTTATACGTTATGAAGAGGAGACGCAATATACGTTTACAGAGTCTGGCAAATATACCATCACACTGAGAACAATTCTTGATAGTGATGGAACACAACTAGACGATGAGAGTATCAGTGTATTCATTGCTGACAGTTATCTTGAGTTTCCTAATGCTTTCTCGCCCAACGGTGACGATTTGAACCCCATTTTCAAGGCTAAGAGACATAAGAGTCTGGTGAGTTTTCATGCCTATATTATCAACCGATGGGGGCAGAAGCTGTTTGAATGGACTGATCCAGAAAAGGGATGGGACGGCAAGTACAAAGGTAAAGACGTGAAAGAAGGTGTCTATTTTCTGTTGTGCAAAGCTCGCGGAGCCGATGGAAAGGAATATAATATCCGCAAAGACGTAAACTTGTTACGTAAATTTATTGAGGGAGGACGTACGAGTGGCACAAACTGATAATCAGGGTAATATAGAGGTAAATGGTGCAAGAGTGCACAACCTCAAAAATATCGACGTAACAATACCCCGTCATTCTTTGACCGTCATCACTGGTTTAAGTGGTAGCGGAAAGTCATCATTGGCATTTGACACTATCTTTGCCGAGGGTCAACGGCGTTATATTGAAACATTTTCTGCCTATGCGCGCAACTTCCTAGGCGGTATGGAACGCCCTGACGTAGATAAGATTTCAGGTCTTTCGCCGGTGATAAGTATCGAACAGAAAACTACAAATAAGAACCCCCGCTCTACGGTTGGCACCACCACAGAAATATATGACTACTTACGACTGCTCTTTGCTCGCGCTGGCAAAGCCTACAGTTATATAACGGGCGAGCCAATGGTAAAATATACAGAGGAGCGCGTACTGGAGATGATTCAAAGCGACTATATGGGCCACAAGATTTATATCTTGGCCCCACTGGTCAGAAGTCGTAAGGGACATTATCGCGAACTCTTCGAGGCTATGCGACGCAAAGGCTACCTCACCATGCGTGTGGATGGTGAAATTGTAGAAATCAAACAAAGCATGAAGGTGGACCGCTACAAGAATCATAATATAGAAGTTGTCATCGACAAAATGAAGGTTGAGGGCGGAAGCGAACGTCTGAAAAAGAGTATTCAGACAGCTATGAAACAGGGCGATGGTCTAATTATGATTCTCGATAAGGACACCAACGAATTAAAGCATTTCTCTAAGAGACTGATGTGTCCTACATCAGGCATTGCCTATAGCGACCCTGCCCCCAATAACTTTTCGTTTAACTCGCCACAAGGTGCTTGCCCTCGTTGTAAAGGTCTGGGTGTGATCAATGAAATAGACCTTGAAAAGGTGATACCCGACAAAAAACAGAGCATCTACGAAGGTGGAATAATTCCTTTAGGGAAATACAAGAATCAGCTGATTTTCTGGCAAATAGACGCCATACTAAAGAAGTATGAATGCGATATAAAGACACCGATTGAGAAGATTCCAGAAGAAGTGATGAACGAATTATTATATGGTACGTTGGAAGATGTGCGTATCGCCAAGGAAATAGTTCACACATCAAGTGATTACTTCGTAGCCTTCGATGGTATTATAAAATATCTGCGCGACACCATGGAGAATGATGAGACACAAGCAGGTCAGAAATGGTCGGACCAATTTCTGGCTGAATGCGAGTGCCCGGAGTGTCACGGACAACGATTGAACCGTGAGGCCCTCTCTTATCGTATTTGGGACAAGAATATCTCGGAACTGGCGTCAATGGATATCGCAGAACTGCGCGAATGGCTGGACTTAGCCGAGCAACATTTGGATAGTCAACAACATCAGATTGCCTCAGAAATACTGAAAGAGATACGCACACGACTGGATTTCTTGCTTGATGTAGGATTAGACTACCTTGCGTTAAACCGTCAGTCGGCATCACTATCAGGTGGTGAGAGCCAACGTATCCGTCTGGCTACTCAGATTGGCTCGCAATTGGTTAACGTGCTATATATTCTCGACGAACCGTCAATCGGTTTGCATCAGCGGGATAATGAGCGTCTGATAAATTCGCTGAAAGAATTGCGTGATCTTGGTAACACGGTGATTGTGGTAGAACACGATAAAGATATGATGTTAGCTGCCGACTATATCATTGATATAGGTCCAAAAGCAGGACGCAAGGGTGGCGAAGTGGTGTTTCAGGGTACACCCAAGGAGCTGCTGAAAACCAACACGCTGACGGCGCAGTACCTCAACAACAATAAACAGTTAACACCCTCACCTCGAAGAAAAGGTTCGGGTAAGCATCTTGTTCTCCGTGGCGCCAGAGGTAACAACCTCAAGAATGTTAACGTGAGTTTCCCTCTTGGCAGTCTCATCGTGGTGACAGGAGTCAGTGGATCTGGTAAGTCGACACTTATCAATGAGACACTACAACCCATACTGAGCCAACATTTCTATCGCTCATTGAAAAAGCCTATGCCCTACGAAACTATTGAGGGCATAGAATATATTGATAAGGTGGTGAATGTAGACCAGTCACCATTGGGACGCACACCGCGTTCCAACCCAGCCACCTACACAGGTGTCTTCTCTGATATCCGTTCGCTCTTTGTAAATCTGCCAGAGGCAAAAATCAGAGGTTACAAGCCTGGTCGTTTCTCATTTAATGTAAAAGGCGGTAGATGCGAAACCTGCGGTGGTAATGGGTATAAAACCATCGAAATGAATTTTCTGCCAGACATTCAGGTTCCCTGTGAGGAGTGCCACGGCAAGCGTTATAACCGTGAGACACTAGAGGTGCGCTACAAGGGAAAATCTATTGCCGATGTGCTGGATATGACAATTAACCAGGCTGTTGAATTCTTTGAAAACGTACCTGATATTCTACGTAAAATCAAAACGATACAAGATGTGGGACTGGGTTATATCAAGCTTGGACAGTCATCTACTACGTTATCGGGCGGTGAGAGTCAACGCGTCAAACTAGCTACCGAACTGTCGAAACGCGATACGGGAAAAACGTTGTATATCCTTGACGAGCCCACTACCGGCCTACATTTCGAGGACATCCGCATTCTGATGCAGGTGATTCAAAAGCTGGTGGACAAAGGTAATACGGTCATCATTATCGAACATAATCTCGACGTGATTTGTCAGGCTGACTATATCATTGATATGGGCCCAGAGGGTGGACGAAAAGGTGGTATGGTACTTAGCATGGGAACCCCCGAAGAGGTGGCCAAGAGCAAGAAAGGATTCACACCGAGATTCCTGAAAGAGGAATTAAAAGAAAACGTATAGGCAAGACTCGTAGAACATCACGACGAAAAGATAAAGAATCAGAAAGGGTACCATTTGCTGAAGCCCAATACGGAAAGAATCATATACATCAAACAACGAAGTGAACGTACGTGAGAGCAAACCATAGCACATAGAGGTGATGATGGCCAATGCAGACAAAATGGGAACAAGGGCCCTGCTGAAGGGCGAAGGCCATAACCGTCCGGTGGAAGATAGTAGCACTGCTTGTGGCATCATCACAAGAAGTGCTACTATCATAATAAGCATTACCAACACGACGAAAGAGACCCTCAAGGCTGACTGACGACGGAATGAGAGTTGTGATGGACGGAAGATTCCACTGCACCGGACACACCCACCTGCCATCGATAAAAGTATAAGCCAAATGAGTTGAGGCCTGAGCAGCAACACACAAAACTGTCCCAAGAACCAACGGATACCTTCACTTGACAGCAACGGATGAACGCTATCTGTCAGCGTTGCTGATAGTAACCAGGACAGGAAAAACAACAAGAATTCCGCTATCAATAAGAGCAGCACCAGTCGTGCTATGATTCGATGATATCTCATGCGCTATACTCTATTTGTTATCGCTCCTCTCATCTATAAACCATAATATATATACTATTCCTCGTCAGCCTCCAGATTGTCTATATCAATGATACGCAATTCCAGGGCACGCACTACTAAACGGGTAGCATTGACACCGCGACCATCGGGGAAAAGTTTCTGTACAAGTTCGTTCTGACGCTTCTCCAGACTCTTCACACCAAAGGGCATACCACGCAACTGTGCTATCTGGTCCTTCGTATAACCCAAAGCTAGATGGCGGAGCAAACGTTCGTCGTACTCATCAATCTCGTAATTAACCATCGCCTCCTGTTTCATAAGTTCCGAGTCAACACTACGTTTGAAACGCTCTACAATCTTCTGTAGGATAGGCTGATTGAACACAAGTTGTTTGCCATTCATCACCGCCATCACATCATTACGTGTAAGTAGTTCGCCTGTCTTCAGAATGATGCCATCGGCACCAGCATCAAGCACATCAACCCAAAGTTTCTCATTCAATATCTCACCTGTGAATATCAGCACACGAACTTGCGGATGCATCTCCTTTGTCTGGCGACAGAGTTCCACACCTACAGTTGTAGATCCGCCAAGCCCAAGGTCGAGCAATACCAGATCAGGAATCTGTTGTTTCAACAAGCGCCAGTAGGTGGCCTCATTCTCGGCAGTTCCGATGATTTCGGCTTCAGGAATATCATTCTTTACGATTCCCATAGTACCCTTCAGTTCCAGAGGCACATCCTCTACGATAATGACTTTGAAGTTTTGCATATTCTTGGAAGTGTTATTATTATCTTAACATGTTGATTTTCATCTCGTTCTGCCCATATGCCACAAGCATGTCGATTGGTAGCTTCGGCATGCAGACGTACAATCTCACGACAAATCAGAAATGGAATATTCTCTTTGCCTTGAGGCATAAAGAGACGTCCTAACTGCTCATCAGACAGTTGCAAGCCCGACATATACACAATGGCCTTTACATAATGGTCATCCATAGGTATCCAATCTACTGCAAGTGTACTCACGCCTGATTGTTTACGAAGAATATCAAACAAATATTCTATAAAAATGACATCACCCAATACCTCATGGTCCAGGGCTTTGAGATGCATCTTGGAATAGTCGAGCTGACGCAAGGCCTGCTGACTCAGGATACCATAGAGCTCGCGATAGTACTCAGTAATCTCAATGAGCGAAACACTATCATCTGTTTCGAGTAGTTGCTTAATACGACTAGGATAATACATCGTCTCATGCTTTAATGTAGAGAGTGTATTATCCAATACGGCATTACTAATATGCAGATTACCCTCCTCTATCTTCAGCAGCGTAACATCATCGGCCATCAGTTCCAATTGTGAGCGCCGTTCTTGCAGGATGCTGTAGCGTTTGTTGTGCAACAGCATCAACTGCCATACCACCACGGCAATAATAGCCAAGAAGAGGAACACCAACAAGATGATAGCCACCTGCTTATTGGTCTGAGACTGTTGCATAGTACGACAATAGGAATCGAGCGACGAGTCAGCAGAGAGTTCCTTAAACAACTGTGTGTAAATACGGTTATTATACTCGTAGAGCTGCCACTCATGCAGCGCCAAAGCAGCCACGGCACTCTCATTACGTATGTCGAGCAGTATCTGATAGTTTACTGGGATATTTCTATGGAGCCACAAAATCTCTGGTGGAGTTATCGATAAATCTCCAATGTCAAGAAGTGTGTCGTTCATATGCTTTCCCAGACTTTTATAATAGCGATTAAGACATTGCCGACACGAATCAGCATAAGCCAATGTTTGCTGATAGTCCCCCCTGATATTAATATAATATGTTGAGTCGGCATAAGCACTGGCTTGCTGCAAGTCAACCTGTTGTGCAAAGGTGAATTCAGAAAACATCATAAGCATTAACACTATCGAGATTATTTTCTTAGGTAAACGAAAATAGAACCTGCTTCCTTTACCTAACTCACTCTCGGCAGCAATCATACTGACGGAAAATATCTGACTTAATTTTCTATATTTCTCGATGATTCCCTTACAATTAATCAAACCAAAGCCATGACCTTTATCAGCTGAGCGCTTATCACTATCGACAATCACCTTGTGATCAAAGACATGGGACAATTGCTCCTTATCCATCCCCTGTCCAGTATCGGCTACAGATATCTCTACATAACGCTCGGTATCAGTGGCATAAACAGAGACCTTCCCCCCTTGAGGAGTAAACTTTCGAGCATTGTCGGCTAAGGTGTTCAACATAAAGAGTGTCAGTACCTTATCAGCCTTCACAGTCAACGTTGTAGGCTGGATATCCAAGGCAACACCTTTAAGATTAAAACTCCTGCTGCTCTTTGCCAACACATCAAAGAGTTCCCCTAAAGGAAAAGTCTCGATATGAACGCTCAGTTCACCCTTGCGCAACTGTATCCAATGCGTCAGTATATCATTCTGCATATTCACATTATCAGTCAGTTCGCGGATATAGTCTATACGTTCCTCTTTGTGCTTGTCATTCAGGCAACGCTCCTCATGAATCATGCGATCGATAATAGGTGTTATACCATTAACCAGTGACATCTTGGCCAATTGTTCAACGTAGAGACGCTTTCCCTGCATGATATGAAGGTTGGTTAGTTCCAACTGCTCCGTCAGTTCCTCCTCGCGCTCATCCAGCGTTTCATCATGCTGACTGTTCAGCGTTTTCTTACGAAAAAAATAAAATAACAGGATAACTACCATGAAGATAATCATCGCAATGACAACAGCGATGAGCAGCAGGTTCAACTGATTAAGCGAATGTTCTAACTGGTTAGCACGAGCTTCAAGCCACTGATCCTGACGTGTACGTTCCTGAAGGTCTAGATAGGCATTCCTATTATAGTCGCTCGATGCCTTATCATCTATAGCAGAATAAGCAACACAGAGTTGTTCTCGGATACTAGCCACAAGATCGGGAGCCTGATAAATCAGCGTATCGCTCAATGCTTTCTCAAGATTCACAAGAGCTGCGTCATAGTCTTCCTGACGCATACAGCAGGTAGCTAAGGTACGATAGGCACCTGCTATCTGATAGGTATCACCATAATTCGTAAAGATGGTCAGTGCATGTTCAGCCAACCATAAAGGTAACAGCTCGTCGGCCACACCCTCCGGATTCAAGAATTTCATAGCAGGCTGATTATCGGCCATCAGTTGTTCACGATATTCCTCAACACTAAGATGTTCTGCCAGAGCCTCTAACGAGTTAGCCATAAAATAAGGACAGTCTACCTGTCTGGATAACAAGTAACAACGCATCAGGTGATCAAACTCTGACTGATTAATTTCCTGTTGGGTACCCTGAGTAATGATACCTCCAGCACCCACGTTATAGAGATAGTTTAGATACTGTGCCGTATCGGTCTCGACATCAAGTCTTATACTTTGCATTGCCTCTACCGACTGACGTTCCAGACCTACGTAATAATAATAGGTAGAATTAACGATGGCAAACTCTGTCTCAGCATAAAGGAGACGCTTCTGTTGTCTGTCAGAAAGATAGTGACGCTCCTCATTGATTCGTTCCAGGGCACGCTGAGCCTGTTCCCTGCAATCATAGAACTCTCTGTTCAACGACTGTCGCTGACAGAGACGCATCTGTTGTACGTATGCCACAAAGCGTTCTAACTGATTATCTGTAAACATCAACACACTATCCAGTCGAGACCTGGCATCTGTATAGTGCATCTTCACGATATCAACGAAAGCTAAATTATTGAGGGCTTCTGCTTTTCCATCAATAAAATCCCCCTTATTTGCCAGTAGAAATGCTTGTTGTGCATAGTGTTCGGCAGAATCTATCTGCCGATAATGATAGGCATACGATAAAGAATTCAGCTTGTCCACCGCTTGCCTATCGGACGGTGAACAAGCTGAAAAAAGTAATATTGGGATAATCAGCTTAAGAGCGTGCCTTAACCACATAACCAAGTGCCTCCTTGCACTTGTCGGTTATATACTGCCAATCACCAGCCTTGACCTTGTCACTAGGGAAGAGCTTAGAGCCCATGCCCACGCAGAATACGCCAGCCTTGAACCACTTCATGAGGTTCTCTTCTTCAGGAGCCACACCTCCTGTAACCATAATCTTTGACCAAGGCATAGGAGCTTTCAGCCCCTTCACCATATTAGGACCAACCACATCGCCAGGGAATACCTTGGTGAGGTCGCAACCCAACTCCTGAGCCTTACCAATCTCGCTAACAGTCATACAGCCAGGGCAATAAGGAACCAAGCGACGATTACAAACAGGTGCAATTTCTGGGTTGAACAAAGGACCAACTACGAAACAGGCACCCAATTGGAGGTACATTGCTGCTGTGGGAGCATCCACAACAGAACCGATACCCAGTGCCAACTCAGGACATTCTTTGTCAGCCCATTTCACCAACTCACCAAATACCTCCTGAGCGAAGTCACCACGATTAGTAAATTCGAAAGCACGAACACCACCCTCGTAGCAGGCCTTCACTACATTCTTACAGGTCTCAAGATCCTTGTTATAGAACACAGGCACCATACCTGTGTCACCAATCTTCTTAAGAACAGCTATCTTATCAAATTTTGCCATAATCTTTTAAATTATCTGGATTTTCCAGGAATGTCTATATGACATGCCAGAAATAACCTATGATATTATCTCTGCACACGACCATTAGCGTTACCACCAGCCAAGGCTTCTACCTCATCAACACTTACCAGGTTAAAGTCACCATTAATAGTGTGCTTCAAAGCAGATGCTGCCACAGCAAATTCCAGAGCCTCACCTTGAGTACCCTTAGTCAACAGACCGTGAATCAAACCACCAGAGAAAGAGTCACCACCACCAACACGGTCGATGATAGGATTAATCTCATAACGCTTTGACTGATAGAACTCCTTACCATCATAAATCAAGGCCTTCCAACCATTGAAGGTAGCGCTATAGCTCTCACGTAGTGTAGAAACAACATACTTGAAGCCAAACTCTTGCATCATCTGCTTGAAGATACCCTCATAGCCAGCAGCATCTGTCTGACCACCCTCAACATCAGCATCGGGTTTGAAACCAAGACAAAGCTCAGCATCCTCTTCGTTACCGATACATACATCCACATACTTCATCAAAGGACGCATGATAGAGATAGCTTTCTCGCTAGTCCAAAGTTTCTTACGGAAGTTCAGATCAACAGAAACAGTAACACCGTGACGCTTAGCAGCCTCACAAGCCAATTTGGTCAGCTCAGCAGCCTTATCGCTAATAGCAGGAGTAATACCACTCCAATGGAACCAAGCAGCACCTTCCATAATCTTATCGAAATCAAAATCAGAAGGATTTGCCTCTGCAATAGCAGAATGAGCACGGTCATAGATAACCTTTGAAGGACGCATAGAAGCACCCGTCTCTGCATAATACAGTCCAACACGGTCGCCGCCACGAGCAACGAACTCTGTATTTACGCCATAGCGACGTAAGGCATTAACAGCAATCTGTCCGATTTCATGTTTGGGAAGTTTCGAAACAAAATATGCCTCATGACCATAGTTTGCTACAGAAATTGCGACATTAGCCTCACCACCACCTGGGATAATGCGGAAGGATTCGCTCTGAATAAAACGGTCGTTGCCTTGAGGCGAAAGGCGGAGCATAATCTCACCCAATGTTACGATCTTTGCCATTTTCTTTTGTTTTTAAGTGTTTATATATTAATATTTTTTTCTTTGCAGCGACAAATTTACAACTATTTTCTGAAACAGCGAAACATTTCAAGTAAAAAGTGCAAAAAAAGCCACAGAACGGGGAGGTCTGTGGCTCTTTTAATCTGGAAATCCATTCATTAACCATTCATTGACATAAGGAATTCCTCATTATTGCGACTCTGTACCAATCGGTCGCGAACAGTATTCATCGCCTCAATAGGATTCATCTCGGCAATGAATTTGCGGATAATCCACATGCGGTTCAACGTGGTAGGATCCTGCAACAGGTCATCACGACGAGTAGACGACTGTACAAGGTTGAGGGCTGGGAACACACGCTTGTTAGAAAGCATACGGTCTAACTGTATTTCTGAATTACCCGTGCCTTTGAATTCCTCGAAAATCACCTCGTCCATCTTAGAACCAGTATCTACCAAAGCAGTAGCGATAATCGTGAGCGAACCTCCACCCTCTATATTACGAGCAGCACCAAAGAAACGTTTGGGCTTCTGCAGGGCATTAGCATCCACACCACCAGTCAGCACCTTACCACTGGCAGGCGAGACGGTATTGTAGGCACGAGCCAAACGTGTGATAGAGTCAAGGAAGATGACTACATCATGTCCGCATTCCACCATACGTTTTGCCTTCTCAAGCACAATACCGGCAATTTTAACATGACGGTCGGCAGGCTCATCAAAGGTAGAAGCTATCACTTCTGCGTTTACCGTGCGGCTCATATCTGTCACCTCCTCAGGACGCTCGTCGATGAGCAGCATCATAATATAAGCCTCAGGATGGTTTGCAGCTATCGCGTTGGCGATATCTTTCATCAGAATTGTTTTACCTGTCTTTGGCTGAGCCACAATCAGCGCACGTTGTCCCTTACCGATTGGAGAAAACAGATCCACGATTCGCGTAGATGGGTTGGTTGTAGCAGGATTGCCACACAGGTTAAATTTCTCCTCAGGAAACAGAGGGGTGAGATGTTCGAACGACACGCGGTCACGCACCTCCGAAGGCTCACGTCCGTTGATACTCTTCACACTTGACAATGCGAAGTATTTTTCATTATCGTGCGGGGGACGCACAGTACAGTCTACTACATCACCCGTCTTCAAACCATATTTCTTAATCTGCTGAGGAGACACATAGATATCGTCAGGTGATGACAGATAATTATAGTCACTGGAACGCAGGAAACCATAACCATCCTGCAACAATTCCAGCACGCCATTACCCTCTATCAGGTCGGAAAAATCATAATTCACTGTTGCGACCGGCTGAGGAGCCACAGGTTGATAAACAGGCTCAGACTGATTAGCCACAGGACGGTCGAACATGTCCAGCGTGGGAATAGCGGCCTGATCCTCAATAGGCAAATCTACGACGGTAATGAAGTCTGTACCGTCGCCAGGGTCGCCTTCCCAATAGTTGCCTGAATTATCATACTCATCCATAGGACCATTTGCCTCTTCACGACGTTTCGACATCTTTTCCTGCAAGTGTTCCAGCAGTTCTGGGTCTGGGGTTTCTGTCTGCATATCTTCCACAGCTTCAGGTACTACAGTATCATCTACAGGCTGTTCCTCTATAGGCTGTTCCTCAACGACAGATGTCTGGCTTGACTGTTCTTCAATAGCCGATGCCTGAATAGCTTGTTCCTCAGCAAGTTCAGCCTTAGACTTTCTGCCACGTTTTTTGGGAGCAGGCTTTGTCTCCTGCGCAGGCAGGTCTTCGTTCTCTTCCTCTTCCTTCACTGGTACGTCGCTAAACAACGACGGTGCCTCAACCTTTTTTTTCTTTCCTTTCGTATCCAGGTTCTCGCCATCGTCACCTTTCACGGTGTAGACCTTATCTGTGTCTTTCTTGGCAATACGCGTACGCTTACGCTTTGATGGCGAAGCATCTTCAGCTGCACTGTCAATGGCAGCCTTATCTAAAATATCATAAATAACGGTTTCCAAAGAGTCATTCTGTGACACTTTGATTCCCAATTTTGTGGCAACTTCCATCAATTCAGGAACTGCCATACTTTCAAGTTGTTCTTTGGTATACATATAGTATTGATACGTTAAACGTATGTTTAGACTAAAAAATGGAGATTTGTGATGTAAAAACGCTTCACGACAAGAAACGTTATTCTGAAATCGAATGCAAAGGTAGTCATTTTTTTTATAACTGCAAAAAAAATGACTACCTTTTTTTATTCTGTTTTTACTTATTTACTTCTTTAGCGGTACTAGGACACTGAATGTGGACCCCTCGCCAAGCACAGATTCTACTGTACAACTACCACCATTCTTAGTAGCAAAGTCCTGGCAAAGTTGCAATCCTAAACCGGAGCCCTCCTCGCCACCTGTACCATAAGTGGTCTCACCTTTATTAAATATAGAGCTTAGACGTTCAGGAGCAATACCAACACCGTGGTCACGAACACTCACCTTGGCAAAGTCGCCCTCAGTGCTTAGTATAATATCGATGCTACCGTTCTCAGGGGTAAACTTGATGGCATTTGACATAAAATTGCGAACCACCGTCTTCAACATATCGTTATCAGCCGTAACGACGACCGACGCAGAACTGGTCTGATAATTCAATTTAATATGCTTATTCTGAGCTATCATTTCAAAGATATCAACCACACCAGGGATAATGTCATTCAAATCCAAATCCTGACGCACCACCGTGAGACGACCAGTCTGACTCTTGGTCCATTTTAATAGGTTATCCAGCAAATCATGTACATCCTCCGATTCTTTATTGGCCTTATCCAACAAGTTATACATTTCCTGTCC
>Ga0247611_10005721_pt1 | contig 16260 bp, 8 predicted proteins | sample 177DNAGHGhighgp2_FD_192422 | JGI IMG/M metagenome (GOLD analysis project Ga0247611, IMG submission 192422) | Sheep rumen microbial communities from Palmerston North, Manawatu-Wanganui, New Zealand - 1770 DNA GHGhigh gp2 | ecosystem: Host-associated > Mammals > Digestive system > Stomach > Rumen ... | reverse complement strand
CTTGCATGTGTTAGGCACGCCGCCAGCGTTCATCCTGAGCCAGGATCAAACTCTCAATAAAATTCTTGAGAGCCTTTTGGCTCTTTGTTTACTTGTTTTTCAACTCTATGAATTGAACTATTGGCTCGTATAAAAGTAGTAATTACTTTCTGCTTTTCTATTCAATTTTCAAGGTCCGTCGCTTTCGCATCTCGCGAAGCGCTTGATTATATTATCACCTCATCCACGGTGTGTCAAGCACAATTTTGATTTTTTCTTCGAAATTTTCAAAGTTTTTCCAAAGCCCCTGAAAATAGGGAAAAACAGTGCTTTTCAAGCAAGCATTTCTGCCTGAAAAGCACTGTTTCTGTTTATTACCTCTTTATTACTATAATCTTATAGGCTTGTGACTCATGTGACTCAGAAGCGTCCGCCACCGCCACCACTGTGGCCGCCGCCTCCGCCACCACCGCCGCCTCCTCCGCCGCTGGAGCTCTCGTGGTGGTAAACGCGTGTGGTCTTTCTGACGAAAACATCTCCATTAAACAGGATCTTGCACTTGGCTTTCTCCTTATATTCTGCGGACGGTGGAATCGGATCGAGCTTGCTATTGACAGTACAAAAGAGAGTAATGAGGAATGCAAGCAGAAGCGGAGCTCCGATACTTATTGCATAGGTCAGGACCAGTCCTGTCGAATGGAAATCATAGGAATCCAGTCTCCTCATGATTCCGGATATCGCCTGCGCATATTGTCCGTTCGACAACTTTTCTTTCTGGTTGCGGAACAAAGTCGTACACTCGTCATCGCTGACGCTGTAGTAAGCGGTTCCGTATGTATATAGCCAGAAGAAACGGTTACCCGGTGAATCCAATGTCAGATCTATATATATACATATACCTGAGTTATCCTGCATGCTGGTCGTGATACAGTTCTCTTTATATATAGATTCGGCATAGCTCTTACATGCTTCATCGCTCGTACCTTTCGGATTGTGGCGCGTCGTGGCAATGATCACGTTGATATCATGTTCCTCTTTCAAGCCTTCCGCCAATTGCGAAAGTTCCTCATACTCCGTTGCCGAGAAGATTCCTGCATCGTCCTTGATAAGCGCATGCTTCGGGGGAATGCGGTTCATGTAAATAAAGGCCGCGACCGATCCCACCATGAGTGCAATGATCAGGAGAAGGACAATGCCGGAAACCGCGCTCATTTCTCCCCATAGACTTCTCTTTACGTCTCCCAATGTTTCTTTATCCTTCTTCGGAGATAACATATCGGGCGAAACAGTTCCTGTATTATTACTCATCCGACAAAACCTCCTAAAAACCATCCGGCGATCAGCCTTGCGATCGCAGCAAGGATCGCCAACACCGAGAAGAATAGAATCATGCGTTTCAGCCAGCTGACCGGTGCGGCGCCGGCCACCTCGCCGGTCTGTCCGTTCATGCAGAAATAATAATCTTTACCGGAATACTTATAGTGCAGGAACCATACCGGAAGCATTGCATACATCATCTCCGGATCATAGATCACCGTGTTATCGTTCTTGATCTTGACCCCTCGGTTATACGCCTTATAAGTCGGTTTCAGTTCCTGGGAAATATAAGTCTTCACACGTTCGATCAGACGGGGCTTCATCTCGTCGCCGGTCAGATCATAGCGCTCTGCAAAAAATCCTTGCATATATGCCGGATCGAAATCCACCATCGCCTTGTAGTCAAAAGGTTCGATCGCTTCCATCAGCTCATCGTCGATACGCGTCGCGCCATCAAGCGGGATCTTACTCCAGAACAGATCCTGCTTTCTGGTCACGTTATAGTAAGACGTGGTCACCACTGTCGTATTTCCCGTGCTTACTGAGCTCTCGGACTTTCCTTCGCCCTGCACATCCACCAGGCTCTCCACGTTATAAAGCCAGAACGGTACGTAAAGTCCCGTCAGCTTGGCGATATTCTTGTCACTTACGAAATCGAACGGCGTCCATCTTCCACCTTTGCACCACTTGAGGAACTTCTCGACTGCCGCCTCTCTTCCGTACTTGAACGGAATAATGAAATCCGGCGAGAATTCGTCTTCCAGACGCTGGCTGATCACAGCCGGAGATCCGCAGAAAGCGCAGAATGTCGCACTTGTATTCTTATCTGCCACTACCGTTGCGCCGCAAGAGTTACAGACGAACTGTACACCCTCGTCACCTAGGCTCTTCTTGATCTTCTCTTCCGCTTTCTCTTTATGAATACGGTCACCCGCATTGGTATTTTCTTCGGCTTCCGCAACGATCGTGTTCTTCAGAACTTCCGGATCAAAGCGGCTCATGCAATAATCACAGTACATCACCTGCGCGTCTGCGTCGAAGGTCAGGTTGGCACCGCAATTGGGGCACTTAATCGAATCCGCCATATATTTCGTCTCCTCACGTCATATTCGGCATAATTTTACCATATCAAGTCTATGCTTGCGATACGAAAAAAAGATGTGCTACACTTGTGGACAAAGAAAAACCAGAAAGGAGTCCGGCGCGCCGGCAACGGAAAATGCTGCAAGCCATTCAAGATCTCGACTTTCAGATCCTGGACTTTATCCAGACGCATCTCCGCGTCTCTTTTCTGGACCCGGTCATGGCTTTTTTCACACATCTGGGGAGTTCCGTGACCTGGATCGCTGTCATTGCCTTGCTTCTATTCTACAGAAGGACCCGCAAAGATGCGCTGGTTTCGGGGATCGGATTATTGGGCGGCGTGATTTTCGCCAATGTGATCCTGAAGAACCTGATCGCTCGTGACCGTCCATGCTGGATCCGCGAAGGATATCCTGTTCTCATCGGGAATCCCACTGACTATTCCTTCCCTTCCGGACACACAATGGCCGCCGTGATCTTTACTGTTGTTATGGTCAGGAAACATCCGAAACTGGCACCGGTCCTGATTCCGATCGCCTGCCTGATCGGGTTCTCGAGAATGTACCTCTACGTTCATTTTCCAAGTGACGTTCTTTTCTCGATCGCGACCGGGATTCCACTCGGATTTCTAACGCTGTATCTGGAAAAAAGGATAAGGGAAAAACATAGTCTCTCCGGCAGGATCTCTACTTGAATTCCTCGATTTTTTTGCGGAGATCTTCCAGATATCCGATCGTACCCCATTCTTTCTCGGCCTCATCGATCCGCTCCAGAATCGGCTTCCATACCGGATCCTTACCGGAAGAGGACGTCGCCTCACTTTCAGAAGTGATGACCTTTTTCTTTCCTGAAGACCGGATCTCCACCAGTTTCAAAGAAAGAAATGCTATCAGGATCCAGGCCGAAGCCACTAACGCGGTCTTCACAGTACCTTTCGTCCAGTTTTCCCATTCATCATATCCGGGCTCGAACAAAACATATTCCCGTCCTGTAGTCCAATCGTTGGATTTTTCTATATAGCTGTGAAACCATATCTCGTCTTCCCACCCGGAAGTCTTACTGGCATCCAGTATCTCTTTCGTGATCCTTATCCATTTTGCCTCCCGCTCGATCACAGGATTAGAATTCTCAGGAACAACCTGCGGTATCCGCTCGCAGATATGATTCACTTCTACGTTAGAGTATTGTTTGTCTCCGGCTTCATCCGACTGGTAGAATCTCTGCCCAAGCATCACGATGTGTTGGAAATAGATTATTCCCTCGTTGAAGGCAAGTATACGACCATCGCGATCCAAGTAGTAGGGAAGGCAGAATCGGACAGCGTCATCACGCTCATCAGGTCTTGAATTCGACATAACAATGGATTTCACCTCCCTCGTCTCTTCGTTCATATCTAATGAAACAACCCTGTGGTCAGGATTCGAAATGCTTTGCACTACAACGCCTGAGGATTGAAAAAACATCTCATAGTCGTCTTCTATAGCTTTCTCATGTAAAAAATCGTAAACTTCAGATAAAAAGCCGTTCCCAGTCTCGTTCGTATCTGATCCGTCAACATTATCCGGCAAAGAATAATGTTTCTCTGAAATCCAATTCATGGAATTGGATTTGCGGTAAGGATAATCAACAACAAGTGTCAAATAGCGAGCCACATTCATCTGGTTTTCACCGAGCTTCTCTATCAAATCCTGTAAATCTGCTTCACCTTGTGCATCAACCGATCGTAGCTCCAATCTCGCTTCACGGATTCTCGAGTCCAGTATCTGTTCATAAGCTCTGCGCCTCGTAAGCGATGCTGAAGCAACGACCACCGTACCCGCCAGAAGCAGAAGAACCACCTGCGCAACGGTCTCATGAAAGCGAAGGAATCTCCGTCCTTTCTCTGAAATGCCCTGCACTTTCTCTCTGACTTCGAGTTTCGGTGCGCGCTCTCTCACCTCATCGATAGAATCTCTGATCCGATCGAATTCCGGCTTTGGGCCAAGCGAATTGATGGCGCCATCCACGAATGCGTAGAGTTCGTCTGCTTTTTCCCGGTGACGCGCTTCCCTCTCCTCTTCCTCAACCGGGTCCTCTTCGATTCTCCGCGCGCGCTTCTGAAGAAGGATCAGCCAGACCCATCCGATCAAGATCGCGCCGGCCCCGGCCGCCAGGAAGATAAGACCATCTTGCAACAACTCCCGTCCATACATATGAAACTCGCCAGGGTTTTCTCTACTGATAATGACATCACCGGTATTCCCGTTCCAGAATGAAACCGATACCTTTTTAAACGTAAATCCGTCCTTCTCAGCCCAGACGTCACCGGATCGAAATAGTTTTTCCGCCACATCGGCAAAAGCTCTGTACTTTCCTGTGTCCGGGTCGATGCAGGCCATGCTGACCTGGTTGTCCGAAAAATCTTCCATATAGGGGAATGCATACTTCAGCGCCGCATCCGTATTGCGGAAAAAGACCGGGTATTTCAATCCCAATATGCCGGTATCCCCATATGCGCAGATCTGATCCCCGTCTCCATCTACATACAAAGACACTTTGCCGTGATAAGGAAAGGTGGAAGCATCTTTGTCGATGATCGCGTCTATTTCAACATACCTGTTGCTTATGTCCGGATCGAAAGAAGACTTCATATATTCTCCCACCTGATTCAGGCCGGGCATCTCCGGAAACGCCTCATACTTCTGCATTCCCAGCTGGTAAAAGGCCATCAGCTTCTGTTCTTGAAAATCGAACCAAGCCCGGTGATTGCGGACATACTCCTGATGGAGTCCATACCAGTTGAAGCCGAAGACTCCTGCACAGATCACCAGAATAAAAACAGCGACTACGCGTATCCTCTGAATACTATTTCTCACAATCGCTTTCTTTTCGCCCACGGGCTGTTCCTCCACAGTTTTCTTATTCCCTTTAGTTCAACAATATCATATATTTTCTTGCTCTTCCACCTAAAGATTTACAATCTATTCATGTATCTTGAATAATTTGGCTATAAAACGCGTATAAAGTAAAACTTAGGGATAGTAGTAAACCATTGGGGAGGGATGCTAATGAGAAAGGTGATGAAGTCCAGGCAAGGCTTCACGCTACTTGAGATGGTAGTTGTGATCGCCATTATCGTGATTCTGTCGGTAGTTGTATATTATACCGTAGCGGAATATATGACCGCGGCGAAGAGTGCGACGGAAAAGATGCAAGCACATGCAGATGCCGTGAATGAAGTGACTGAAGAGATCTCCAACGCTCTCTAGTCCGTTGCCGGCCCAGCATTCCAGTAGTTCACATTGAACCCCGAAGAGGACGCCGAAACGTCCTCTTCATTTTTTTGCAGAAAAAACGCCGTAGGCAATCTGTTTCCGTTTGCGGCAGATCCTCTCCTATAAAGAAGAAGCCCCCCGAGGGTCTTCGCGACCTTGCCGGGAGGCTTCTTGATTATTTATCTATAGGGAAGATCCCGTCACAAGACGGTTTCTTCCTGCCGTTCACGCTTCTTGCGTTTGCGACGGTCTACGAGGGCCGTGCAGAGAAGCGCTGCTGCGAAAAGGAAAATCATCCATGGTGTAAATTGGTCTCGTATCGTTACTTGCAGCTTCATGTTCTCTGTAGAAACAAACAAGATCAGAGATACCCCTGCTACAATAACGACGAGAACAGCGCCCAGAATTTCTCGGAGCTTTTTCTCTTCCTCCCTGTCCGGTAGGAATCTTACAACGTAAGGAACGATACAAAGGAATGTAAGAATCAGACAGATCAGATTCAATATCGCCCACTTATCCAAGGCCTTGTTGGCCACTTCCACCACAGGATTATTTTCTATCTTCGTGTCTTTTGTGTCTTGCGCAGTCTTATCCAGGGAGACATCCGCCACAACCACGGTTCGTCCATCGGTCATGGCATCGTCACATGTCGACATGGCGATGACCCAGCCGTGTCCTCCGAAGTTGAATTCATCGTAAGGCGCCTCCTCGATCAGATCGGAATCCGAATCGATATGCAGATATTTGTGCGCACTATAAAGTGTCATGTTTTCGGCGTTTTCCAGATTAGTCCTTCCATAGATACTATCGTCGTAAGCATCTGTTTCGATACACATGAAGATCTTGAGCCTGTAGACACCCTGCGGTGTGATCAGCTGCCCGTATTGATGCTCCCTCAGATAATTCACATCTGTATAGTTGGCTACATCTCCGAACATGGCGCCATTGTCGAAATGGTGACCATAAAGAAGATTGAAGCTGTCCTGGAAGTCACTTCTGTTTTCGGTCTGTAGGTAGATCGATCCGGAGATCGAAGCTTCTTTATGCAGATCGCGGTTGACATAGTAGAGGTTATCAGGACCCTGCAGGACCGGATAATCGATATGCGTATCGAAGATCGTGATCCAGCCTACGACATCCGAGTTGATCGAACGGATCGCGTCAAATTGCTCCGCACTGGTCTCTCCTCTGTCGTTGATCGGTCTGTATTGAACAAGATCCCAAGAGGCAAATGCAGCACGCTCTATGTAATAAGAATCAAGTATGGAATACCCGGCAAAAACCAACATCAGCATGGCCAGGCATATTGACACTGCCCGGACGATCCTGGTTCCGATCCTCGCCGCTAAACTTAGCGCATCCAGCATATTCTCACCTCCAGTTACATCAGATTTTATTGCGCCGAACGATTGTGATCACGGAGCCCTTGATCTCGTCTTTCTTAACGGGACCAAAGTATCGGCTGTCCATGCCACCTTCCCGCGAATCCGCGAGTATAAAATATTCATCTTCGCCTAAAGTCACCGGGAACTCAATGCCGCCTTCGTATTTCGGCGTGCTGTAGAATATCCCGTTTTCAGCCGTGTAGTGATCGTTGATCAACAACTCATTCTTGTCTGTAATATCGACTGTGTCCCCGCTTTTTGCCACGACCCGTCCAAGAAGGGTGTTTCCGTTCTTGGTATAGACCGCCACATCGTGTACAGGTACATCTTTTTCCAGCCTGTAGTACAGGACCAGGTCACCCGCGTCGATCCTAGGGTACATGTCAGCCGTCGGGGCTGTCATCAGACCCAGAAACCATCCGAAAAGGCACCATACGATCAGGACCAATACAAGCGCGATGATAAGGAACTGTTGGATATCCGAGATCCTCCTGTCCTTTCTCTTCTTGACCGTGCCGGTATCTGAAGTCGAGCTATCTCCAACTCTCCTGATCGGCAAATGTGACTTCATTTAATTAAGCCTCTTCTTCATTCTTCTTCTTCGACTTTACTACCATAACAACGAGAACAGCAGCTGCTGCGATCATGATGATGTATGGAGCATAACGAAGGATAACACCTGTCGGAGAGATTGCATTTCTGATGTTGTTGTAGGTGATCGTACCGGTAGCTGCACCACTTGCTGTAACGACAGCTTGTACTGCACCATTTGTATGACACGGATTACTGTCATCAGACGTATTGTTCGAATTAGCAACCTCTGTGAGGGTATTGCCAGCTACGGTAGCCTTGATCGTATAACCTTCACCTGCGGCAATCGTCTCAGTTACATCTACCTTGACTGTTGCAGGAACATTATAGAAGTGGATCTTCTCGTTGGCTGCGATTTCGATTGTGGTAGCAGCTGCACCGACTGTGATCGGAACAAGTTTACCTTCGTCACCGTCTGCATCTTCGATGGTGTAATAAGCAATCAAACCTGTAGCAGTTGTATTCGCATCATTTCCTGTTTCCGGCTCGGCATAGATCAGCTGAACGCGGAATGGGAATTTCTTTGTCGAGTTAGCCATTGAACCGGTTACTGTCTTTACGATATCGAACGGATAGAGCGTCTCTCTGTTATGGAATCCGTCAGTCTTCTGTGCATATACGGCTTCTTCTTCACCTTGTTGTGCACCCTGCTTTTCCTGGATCGCCGGAGCCTCTGCCTCTCTGGAAAGAACTGCCGATTCGATAATATTGCCATCTGTCACGAACAGGTCAAGATAGCGTGTAACGGCAGTTGTGCCCCATGTGCCTGCGCCCTCAGCTTCGATCTTGAGTGCTGCCTGCTCATCTGTCATCGCAGCCTGTGTGATCACATATCTGTAAATACCGGCACCACCTGTGAATTTCGATGTATCAAAGGTAACCTTGATCAGATCCGGATCAGCATCATCACCGGCGTTGATCACGAATGCATCTGTCGCATTATCACCTGTATCGAAAAGTGCGCCAGCGGCCGGACCTGCCTTGATTTCCCATGTATTCGCTGTAGCAGCGATTGCTGTACCAGGAGCAATGGTGTAGGTGAATTGTGTTGCCAGACGGTTGCTGTTCTGTGGTGTAACCGTAGCATCCGGTCTGTCAAAATATACCTTGTATGTTACCGCACCAAGGCCACCTGCTTCTTCTGTTGTAATAATCCATCCCTCTTGATTTTGGTCAGTATTCGGATTCGGGAATACTTCATCATCATCTGTAGCGGCAAGGGATATAAATCCGATGCTCGTAACCATGACGGCAGCAAGCACCGTGCTTGCCAACTTTTTAATAACATTCTTTTTCATAGTTATCGTTCCTTTCTAACATTCATAATTTTTTTGTTTGTTCTTTGTATCAGGCCTCATGTTCTTTATTGTTCAAGACGTTCCCGTCTTATTGCTTCGGTCTCTTAACCACCTCCTTAATATTCCGTAGATCGACTTTACGGATCCCACGTAGCTTTTGGCGTCTTCTTCTCTTATCCAGAATGACCGTAACGATCATGAAAGTACTGAAGATTCCCATGATGATAAACGGCATCTTGCGTAATGAAATACCTGTCGGAGAGATGGATTTCAGGTTATTGGTAACCGTGACCTCTGCATCTTCCGTAAGCGTGATCGAGTATGTGTCACCCGATGTGACTGTGCTGCTTCCGCTCTTCTGCCAGGTCGTAGCGTAGTGCCCATTCTCCTCAGACAGCGAGATCTGTCTGCCCTGCGGAACCGTGATCACAATAGACTCCGTATCCTTCAAAGTGAACGTACCACCTGTCACCAGCGTACCTGTCGTTTCCGTTCCGGATTTATCCGTCTTTGTGTATGCATAGGTCGTACCCGCTTCTTCATTCTCGACACTATTAAGTGTGAAAGTGAAGTCTTTATTACGCTCGCCCATCGCACCGGTCACTGTCTTGCGGAGAGTGAGGTGCGCGTCCGTAACTTCGGTGCTGTTCGTGAAAGTAACTGTACCGGCACTATCTACAGAAGCGATCGTGAAGATATTCGAGCCATCTGTCGTAACCGCATCTTCGAACTCATCCGAAGAAGGCATGGCAACATAAACACCCGGATCGACCTCCGTAATGATCATCTTGATACCTTGCGGTACGGAAAGGATCTGACTCTCTCCGTGTTTCAGCTTGAATGTGGCCCTTCCGGAATTATCTGTCTTAATACCATCGGCCAACGCGTAATCCTTGGCAAAAACTGTCGTTCCGTCCAGCTTGTAAAGCACCACAGAGAAATTGAACTCCGCTTGTGCGTCTACCGGTTCGACCACTTTTGCGACCGTGATGTCCTTCTTGTTTCTGGTGTTGGTCGCAGTAATGGTTGCAGAATTGCTGCCGACTGTGACCTGACCACTGGCAGGACTATAAGTAGTCGTATATTCCTCATATGTATCTTCCACGATACTGATTACGGCTCCTTGCGGAACCTTAAACTTTTTCGTCTCTCCGTTCTTGACTACGAAATCGGAAAGGCCCGGAATACCGGAAGTAATGTCCATTCCTTGATCGGTAAGTGTACCGGTGAAGTGGAATTCTCTCTTTCCAACCAGAGCCGGATCCGAAATATTCTTACGGATCGTGATCTCAGTCAGTTTTCTGGTATTGGTATAAGTGATGCTCCTCGCTGCATCCGCTTTCACGATACCGGCATATCCATCCTCCGCCGCTTCCTCATCGATCTGATACTTCGTGGTGAAACGATCATTTGGCGCCTCGGTCACTTCCAGTACGGCTCCAATCGGAACGTTGAGTACTTTTGTCTCGTTATGACCCAGAGAGAATGTGGCTGTACCGCCGACAAAATCCACCGGAGAACCGTTGACCGATTCTTCTGTGTAATCCCAAGGTGTACGGCCGTCCGGATAGTAAAGCTTGGCAATATAGGTAAAGGAAACCACACTGCTGTCTTTATCCGGATCAGACGGACTGACCACAGTCTTTCCGACCGTTACAGGATTCGTTGCGAAAGGCACGTTCGGAATCACGATGGTATAGTTATCCTGAATGTCGGAAACCCGCAGATATACGCTATCCGGGCTTTCGTCTTCGTTCAGCAATACGACACCCTTCGGCGTGACCGCGAAGAGGATATCACATGCGAGCGGGAGATAGCCCTCCAACGACTCGATCTCACTCAGATAATAAATGCCGGGTTTCAACGTACCGTCTGCAAAAGCTTCGGTCAATGCAGTGATCTTACCGTTCTCATCTGTAAGCAGTTCTTCGAAACCTTCGATCGGCCGGTAGTCTCTTCTCATCCGTCCGTCGCTTCCCTTTACCTGGGCATAAAGCGCAAACTTAACGTTCTGCAACTTGGTCTCGGAATCACCAAGAGTCTTGCTGATTTCAAAGATATAAGGCAGATTCTTGATCTTGATCTCGGCAATACGCATTCCCGCGCCGGTATCGATGACCGTGTTATCCAATGTGAAGTAATCGTCCTCTGTTCCTTCGACCAATGTCGCGGTAACGGTATCTCCATTCTTTACAAGCTTGAGAGAAGTCTGCAATGCGTGGTAACCGCAAGGAGAGGCGATCTCTGTAAGAGTATACTCTTCTCCGTCCCGCAGGTAAGCTGTCGTGATTAATCCGTTCTCATCGGAAGTATACGATTCCGCGCCGGCATCATTGCCCTGGGAATCTTTCAAGGTAAAGGTCGCGCCGGCAAGAGGATTTCCTTCCCAGTCCGTCTTAATGAGGTTGATACCCTTGCGTCTGTTGATCATCTTATCAATGCAGACATTCTCATTGTCCGGATCAAGCTGACCCTTCTCATATTCAGAAACATAGGTGAAACCTTCCTGATCGGGCGAACCAATCATTCTTCCCTGAAGCACGAAAGACTCGGATCCGTCAGAGGCGATCGGTGTGACTGTCGCGCCATTCAATGTGACAAGACCGGTCGTCGAATCCACCGTGTAATCGCCATTGAGAACAACTTCGCGTACCTCATAGTCCATGAACGGCACACCCGGAACGAGCTTGTCGAAGAACCAGTACAATGTGTCGCTGCCATATGGAAGTTGGTAGATCGTATCCTCGATCGGATCCGAGGACAATCCGGTTCCCGTCTTGTAATATACGGCAAAATAAACCGGCTCACGTTCCTGCATATAATCCGCATCGGTCCACTGCTTGAAGATACGAAGTCCCCAACCCTTAATGTTGTCGATCTGGACGTGAGCATTCTCTCCGGCAATAATGATTCCCTTCGGCGGATCCTTCTCCATATCCTGACGGTTATTCTCAAAGTCTTCTTCCACGCCTTGCCAGTACTTGCGTAGTGTGTAACCGTCCGGCATCTCAGATATACGTTCTTCCACTTTGTACTTGGTGGCGGCAGTAATATCACGAAGTTCTACGGTATAATCCGCAGGAATCTTGGAAATACTTCCGTACAGGGATGTGGTAAAGGTTGCGTCTCTCTTCTCCGATGCTGTAAGATCGGCGTAATTCGTCTTGCCTGTGGAGACAAACTGATACTTTCCACTCTGTTCCGCCCAGACGCAATAATTGCCATTCTCATCTTTAACATGATACTTATACATGTTGGCCGGTGACAGATTCTCGAAAGAATCGCTTTCCGTACCAAGATAGAGACGGAAAGAGAATGTGGTATCGTCCTCTGTATGCAGGATCCTGCGTTCATAATGCTCATCGAACAGATGCTTTGTGATCGTCAGATTACCATTGTTTCCTTCTCTTACATGGTTATCGAATGTAACACGTTTACGGGCTTCTACTTCGTCCAGCTCAATACCGTAGTCTTTACGTGCGGTAATGACAGGATTATCCGGATCTTCCTGAACCGGATCTGCCGCTTCTATCGGCACACCATTGACCAGAACAGCATCGTAGACGTTCTGATCCGTACCGCATTCCACGATCTTATACTTGATTGCCGTGTCCGGGAAACTGATCACCGCTTGTTCACCCGGTTTCAACATATACACGTGCTGGTATTTCAATCCGTCCGGCGTGGTGTAATCCGCATAATGCGTTACTTCACGGTTGGTATCCTGATACTCCACTTTGATCTTCAGATCCGGACGCGGAACCAGAAGCTTCAGTTCATCCGTATCCACATCCTGATAATAGATCTGGAATGGGAAATCCAGCATGAAGGACTCGTCGTCATCCACTCCGGAGATCTCTTTATTCAGAAGGACAGAACCCTTCTTTACCGAGGAGAGGTTAAAGCGCATATGCAGATTGGAAGAACCGGCACCACGCTCCATGTAGAAGATGCGCATCTTGTGGTCACTATAATCTTTGAAGACCCAACGATCTGCACCATTGATGTTTTCAAGTTCGAAAATCTCACCTAGCGCTGCGATGGCTTCCGCTTCGCTCATGCCACGTTCCATATAGTGTGCCTTGAACGTATCGTACAGCGTCGTTTTCAGCACTTGTTTTTTATTTGTTCCGAGAATGATTTCGATCTCACCGGTACTGTAATTGACACGTCCTCCGCTTGCACTATGCACGCCGCCCAGGTCGATAATCAGTTCGTCATCTACATAAAGCCAGAAATCATCGTCTCCTGTGAATTCGTAGATGATATCGTGTCCCCATGCGTCATGACCACTCGGTGTCTGCGTAAAAGCCGCTTCAAGCTCCACACCGAAGTAATAATCCGGATTATCTATTTTGTAGAGCCGTTCACTCTTTCTCGGATCACTATCCGGGAGTTCTACCTGCGTTGAATCGTATTCGTTTGTCGGGTTAACAGTACAGAAATGACCCGGTTCGATCGTATTGAACGGGAAGAACACGCCATGCTTCAGAGAAGGTTTTGAACCGCCATCGTGCGAACCAAGCTGTTCATAAACCGTGAACTGATTTCCAACCGTATACGGATTTTCCGGGTCACCGGTTTCCTGAAGAAGCGTCGCATAATTCTGTGTACTGTCAAACTCAAAATATCCGCTGCTGACGTATGTGTTCTTAATAAAGAGATGATTTACATCGAATGCTCCTGTATACAAATCTCCAAGAGATTTTCCTGTCTTCACAGCAGTCGGGTATCCGTTATCATTCAGTTTCGTGGAAAGAAGGTCCGTATCGCGGAAGATGTTAGCATCGTAACGAGTATATCCGATCACTTCATGCTGTTCTTCTGTAGTCGAGCATCCACTGTAATTTTTCACCGTTCCATTAAAATCGACGATCCGCATCTTGATCCCGTACTCTGTATGATCCAAAGTTTCGACTTCCGTCAACTCACCCTCATTGTGCTCAGGTTTTACGATTGCAAAGAAATACGTGTCATTTGAATCATCCAAACCTGCCGGATATACAGAATTTTCGCCATTTTTCAGAGCCGCGTATTTATACAATTCATCGTCCCATTGCATAATGGCTGAATAGGAATATCCGTACAAGCGGCCGTTCATGTTGATGCCGACCGGTCCATCCGCCAGTATCTGATTTCCGGTGACCTGCGGAGAGATATACTTACCGGAATAGTCATTCTTCAATTCATAGAAACCCGTTGGTTTCCCTGTTGTTTCGTCATAATATTCTGTGAAATCCCAAAGCGCAGTATTGACTGAACTGCCGACCCACTGGATCATGTCACCGTTCTCATAGCAGCGGATCAACGCGCCATCGTGGTTCAAGCAGTAAAACTCGTATTCCTTTAGGTCGTCATTCCACTTTCGGGTATAGACGATAACCTGTGCACCGGAAGGAACTCTTTCTTTATCTGAAAGATTGACTTTCTCTGCGCTATAGATAACAAAGTCGTCTTCGGTGAGATTGGATTTCTTTGTCAGATTCAGCCACTTATAAGGAAAATTATCCGCAGAGCTAACAAAACCCTTCGTTACATCACCACTCTGGAGGAAAACCGAGTAACCGCCTACACTGAAGGAATACTTACCCTTGTTGTCACCGGTTCCGGCTGTCACAACAATATTTGTCGTGTCATCCGGTGTTCCGATCAGGCTCAGATTCTGTCCATTCAAGGAGAGATATCTCTTGGCTCCACCAATGCGGGTATAAATACGGTATGTATTTCCCTCAACCAGTTCGAAAGTCCAGTCTGTCAGATCGCTGTCTTTGGCAACCAGAAGCTGCCCACCGTTGTTCAGGAAGTCCGGTCTGACAGCAAGTAACAATGACTCCAGACCCACTCTGTTATTAGAGATCGTCTTCGCGTCTGACATCAGGCCGGCTGCCTTGACCCCCTTCTGTGTATAAGCAATTCCGAAAGTCTTTCCGTCCAGTTCATAATAATCGTCAGTCGGAAGCGTGGAGGACACATACATAAACATCATTCTTCTGTTCGTCTCATCACCAGACTCATCATATAATCGCATTCCTTGTCCACCGTTAGAATGCTGTAGATATTTACCCGATCCTGTCAACTTAACCAAGAACTTGGCCGGAGTGGTTGCAGTAGCCGCTGTATTCAACGAAACGTCGAAAGTGGAAGCAGAATTCTTCGTGTCCACAAGACCCAACAAATTGCCGCTCGTGTTTTTCACATACTTCTTCGCGCCATTGACCATAGTATAGAGATAATAGCGATTTGCTGTCCCCGTACTCTCGAAGAACCAAGGTGAAGCACTACCTACAGACGAAGTCTCAATAAAAGCAGGCTTTTCATTCAATTTGTTCGTCATATACTTCGGCGCAGCTGCATTGTAGAAGATATAGAATCCTTTCGGATCCGGATTCGAAGCCAGATCTTCAAGGGTTGCTACATAGTCTGCCTCCGGAACCTGCGGTTCTTTCTCCGCCTCAATGATCGTATATACCGAGAAGCTTGCTGCTTCGAAGCTGATCGTATCGTTTCCGTCCGACTCACTCTCGACCGGCGTCACTTTGCCTGAAGCATCTTCATGCTTTACTTCCAGTTCGCTGCCGTTGTTCAAGGCATCACGGATCGCCTGAGAGGTAAATGCCACCTTCAGGCTTCCGTTCTGGGGCTGGTATTCGTGATCGTCCTGATCGAAAAGCGTGATGTCATACGAAAAAAGAACATTCTCGTCAGTGCTTTCCACAGGGAAAGCCTTCGCCGTAACGCCCTCCGGCAGGATACCATCGATCGCGATCGTCACCTCAGAATCCTCTACGCGCTTGACGTAGGTGTTGTCAGTAAAGATTTCCGCTTCCAGATGTTGTTGAGTCAGGATGGGTTCCGTAGGCTCAGAAGGTGTGGAGATGTCTGGTTCAGAAATCTCTGTCGTAGAGGATTCTGTCGGATCTGACGTTTCCGAAGTCTCGGAAGTCTCCTCTGTTTCGGAGGTCTGCGACTCGGATGTGGTTGGTTCCTGGGATTCGGTTGTTTCCTGTGTCGTGGTCTCGATCGGCTCGCCCGGTTCCTGCGTCTCTTCCTGAGAAGTAGTCGGCTCACCCGGTTCCGGTGTCACTTCAGTAGAAGATTCCGTCGTTTCGGATGTTGTGGTCACTCCGGTCTCCGATGTCTCCTCGGTGGTCGTTTCCGTTGTTGTTACGGAAGTCGGCTCACCGGTCTCCGAAGTTTCTTCTGAAGACGGCATGGTCGTCTCGGAAGTGATCGGCGTACCCGTCTCACCAGTTTCCACAGTTGTGGACTCTGTCGTGGTTTCTTCGGAAGTTTCTGTCGGTTCAGAGGTCTCCTCTGTTGTTTCGGAAACGGACGGCGTCGTAGGCTCTTCCG
>Ga0247611_10005720_pt1 | contig 16260 bp, 16 predicted proteins | sample 177DNAGHGhighgp2_FD_192422 | JGI IMG/M metagenome (GOLD analysis project Ga0247611, IMG submission 192422) | Sheep rumen microbial communities from Palmerston North, Manawatu-Wanganui, New Zealand - 1770 DNA GHGhigh gp2 | ecosystem: Host-associated > Mammals > Digestive system > Stomach > Rumen... | reverse complement strand
ATAAACGTTGTTTGTCCAAACTACGAAGAGAGAACAAATCTTGTTCGCTCGATTCGTTTACAAAAAGCGAAAAACATTAATGTTTTTAAAGCCAATGATTTAGTAAGTATGAAGACTGGTATTTCACGTCAATGTGAGCTCTTCTATTGTTTCCCGTCTTCATCCTCATTCGCTTTTATCAATAAATATCCTGATTACATTGTTCGTTTTAGAAACACATCAATTGATGCTTTCGTAAAGAATCAACAAGAAGCACTTGAGAAATGCTCTAACTTCATTTGTGATGGTGGAGAGCTCATTTACGTTGTAAACACTCTTAATCATCGCGAAACAAAAGATATTGTCTCGCGATTTATTCAAATGCATCCAGAATTTGCTTTAGTAAAGGAAAACCAAATCCTTCCAGATAAGACATCCGGATCATTCCTTTACTATGCTGTTTTAAAATTGGAGAAAAAAGATGCCGAAGATTAATTTGCTTGGATGTGAAATCTCCAAACTAGAACAGTTGATGCTTGAACGCGGGCAAAAGAAGTTCCGTGCAACACAGCTTTATACTTGGATCTACGAAAAAGAAACACTCGTATTTGATGAAATGAGTGATATTTCTCTTCGCTTTAGAGAAGAACTTAATCGTGATTTCTGTCTCACGCTTCCAAAAATCTATCGTAAACAGGAATCTAAAGATGGAACAATCAAACTTCTTTTAGAACTTGAAGACGGAGCAAAAGTAGAGACGGCTTTAATGCCATACAATTATGGCAATGCTATTTGTGTCTCTTCTCAAGTTGGTTGTAATATGGCTTGTGCTTTCTGTGCTTCTGGTTTGCTTAAAAAGCAAAGAAACCTCGAAGTTCATGAAATCGTTGGACAAGTTTACGTGATGAACCAGATTCTTAAAGAAAAAGGTGAACGTGTTAGTCACGTTGTGGTGATGGGAACTGGCGAGCCATTTGATAACTACGACAATGTCTTAGATTTTATTCGCATCATTAATCACCCAAAGGCGTTCGCGATTGGCGCACGTCATATTTCTGTGTCCACCTGTGGACTTGTTCCGGGTATCATGAAATACGCTCACGAAGGATTGCAAACAAACTTAGCCATTTCACTTCACGCTCCAAACGATGAAATTAGAAATAAAATCATGCCGATTTCAAAAGCATATCCTTTGGATAAGCTAATGGAAGCGGTGAAGTATTATGAAAAAGAAGCTGATCGTCGTGTGACATTTGAATATATCATGCTCAAAGACGTTAATGATACAATTGAATGTGCTCGTCAATTAGTAAAACTAATCCGTGGAACAAAGGCTTATGTGAATTTGATTCCATATAACCCAGTTGATGAAAAATCATTCAAGCGAAGTGGAGACGAAAATGTTCATCGTTTCTTCTCCTATCTAATGCAACACGGAATCACAACAACCGTTCGTAAGGAATTTGGAAACGATATTGACGCTGCATGCGGACAATTACGCGCAAAGGAACAACATGAAAGCAATTAAGGGACAATTTATTTCTCAAACCGATATTGGCAAAGTTCGTGTTGTTAACGAAGATCGAGCCATTTCGCTTGTTAATCCAGAAGGAGATGTTTTGCTTGCAGTCTGCGATGGACTTGGTGGCCATAATAAAGGTGACTATGCTTCTCAATTAGCAACGAACATTTTGGCTGACGAATTCCGCAAAATATCCAAGTTTTACGGTTATATTTCGATTCGTTTGTTCTTGTCTCGCGTTATGAAAATGATGAACAAAGAGATTTTTACAACCGCGGAAAACAACCAAATTTACCAAGATATGGGAAGCACGATTGTTCTTGCTTTGTTACATAAATCAAAGATCTATATTGCCTACGCTGGAGATTCAAGAGCATACGGACTGAAAGGCAAAGTCTTTTCACAACTTTCTGAAGACCAAAGTTATGTCGATTATTTATATAAAACCGGACAAATCAAAAAAGAAGAAATGTCGATTTCTAGTGACCGTCATAAACTCATGAATGCTCTTGGTATTTATCCAACCATTTCTTATTCACTACTTATCGTTAAAAATGATTTTGATTCAATTCTTCTTTGTTCTGATGGTCTTTATAACAATATGAATGACCGTCAAATTGCAGACATTCTTTTAACTAATGAAAGACTGGAACAAAAAGTTGATACATTAATTGCTGTTGCAAACTCTAACGGTGGTTCAGACAACATGGCAATTTCATTGTGGGAGAAGATTAAAAATGATTAAGATTGGTGATGTTCTCTCAAATCGATACAGAATTACAGGCCGAATTGGTACTGGTGGTACCGCTGAGGTGTATTTAGCAACTGACTTTATAAAGAAAGAAACTGTGGCGGTGAAGATTATTAAAGAGGAACTGATTAATGATCCTCGTAGTGTTGCTCGTTTCGAGCACGAAGCTGCTGCATGTGCTTCTTTCTCACATCCGAACATTGTCCGTGTTTACAACCAAGGTCAAGTGAATGGTTGTTCATACCTGATTTTCGAATATGTTAAAGGTCAAACATTGTTTGATCGATTAGATTTCCAAGCCACTTTTTCAGTAAAAGAAGCTTCTGAAATCATGCTTCAATTACTTGATGCGGTGAATTATATTCATGAGCTTGGAGTATTGCATCGCGATATTAAGCCACAAAACATTTTTTATCTAGCAAACGGAACTGTTAAGTTGGCTGACTTCGGTATTGCTCAAGGTTTAGATGAAGACGATTCAAGCCAAGGAGTCTTTGGATCAGTCTATTACTTGGCTCCAGAAGTTTGTGTTGGTGAGCAAGCATCCATTAGATCCGACATCTATTCTTGTGGTGTCACATACTTTCAACTTTTAACTGGAAGACTTCCGTTCGAAGATGGTTCAACAAAGGATATTGCCGCTGCTCATGTGAAACGTAATTTCCCACATTTATCTAAATTTCAACCAGAAATTGCTGGTGTTTTTGACAAAATAATTCAAAAAGCGTGTGCTAAAAATCCGGCAGAACGTTATCAAACTGCTAAAGAAATGATGGATGATATTAGCGCAGCAATGGCAAACAAAGATAACCTAAAAGTTCGTAAAAATATCTTCCAAAAAATATTCGGTTTTAAATAATGATTGGCAAAATTGTTTCAACATGTGGTGGTGTCTATCGAATCTATCGTGATGGTGTCTGTTACGACGTCTTTGCGAAAGGTATTTTTAAATACCGTCACGAACACCTTTGTGTTGGAGACAATGTTGATTTTGACGAAGACCATTTTGTTACTAACAAAATACTTGAACGAAAGAATGAACTAATTCGGCCAAAATGTGCGAATGTTGATTTAGTCTTAGTCACAATGAGCGTTGTCGAGCCAGAATTAAGTGAAGAACTTGTGTATAAGTTTCTAACCTATGTCTTAATGAATAACATTGAGGCAAAAGTTGTTTTTACTAAAGTTGATGCCTTAAAAGATTTAAGCCAAATCGAAAGAATTAAAAGCGATTTAGCAAAGATTGGTATTGAAACATTTTTTGTCTCAAAAGATGATAAAGCCTCGAAAGAGATTGTTCGTCATCTCATAAAAGGAAAAGTCGTTTTATTTATGGGCCAAACCGGAGTTGGCAAATCGAGTCTTATTAATGCGATTGATCCAGCTTTTAACCGTAAAATTGGTGAATATTCAAATGCTTTAGGACGTGGAAAACATCAAACAAAAGAAGTCATTTTACTTCCTTATGAAGATTCCTTCCTTGCTGATACTCCGGGATTTTCTTCGCTTGATTTGATGATTTATAAAGAAGATTTAGCCCAGTATTTTCCTGGGTATGAAAAATATTACACACAGTGTTATTTTTCGAATTGCCTACACCAAAACGAAAAACAATGTAAAATTAAAGAGGAAATTGAAAAGGGCAACTTATCTAAAGAGGCCCACGAAATCTATAAAAAATTACTAACCGAATTAGAATATCGACAAGAGAGGTACAAATGATGAAAAACTACATTGCTCCAAGTCTATTATCTGCAGATAAAAACGATCTCAAGAATGAAATTCTCAAAGTTGAAAAACTCGGTGCAGAATACATTCACTGGGACGTAATGGATGGTATTTTTGTGCCAAACAAGTCTTACACTCCAGAACAAGTTAAGGAGTTTGCTAAATGTCACAAAATGGTCAATGATGTTCACATCATGGTTCAAGATCCAAAGAAATGGGCGCCAATTTTTGCTGATGCTGGTGCTGATTTAGTAACGTTTCATCTTGAAGCAGTGGACTTCTGTCCAAAATGTACAATGAAAGTCATAAATGACTTACATGATAAAGGCTGCAAAGCCGGTATTTCCATTAAACCAGCTACAAAAGTTAAAGAAGCTTTGCCGTGGTTAGATAAGGTTGAACTCGTTTTAGTCATGTCTGTTGAACCAGGAAAAGGCGGACAAGCCTTCATTCCAAGTGCCTTAAAGAAAATTAAAAAACTCCGTAAATACATTGATAAAAACAATTTAAATTGTTTAATCGAAGTTGATGGTGGAATTAATGCTGAAACTGGGGCTAAATGCCGTAAAGCTGGCGCAGACATTTTAGTCGCTGGTTCATACATTTACGGACACGACGATGTCAAAGAAAGAATGGAATCTCTCAGATGATCGAATTTAACCTTGTTTGGATTTTCTTCTTAGTTGCTTTTGCTGGAATGTTTATCGCACTCCTTGTCCTTTCTATTTTAAGAATGCAGCATGTCGAAGAAGAGAACAGTTCATTTATGAGGCTCTTCCCATGCGAGCTAATTAAAGAAAAGATTCCTGGAGCAAGTATTTATCGCATCCTCATCTATATTTTTAGCGGCCTTTGCTTTGCTCCTGTGTTTGTTGTTCTTCCACTTTTAGATGAGTTTGGTGGATTAGGCGCAATGGCGATGATTGTCTCCTTCCTTTATGGAATCGAAGGAATCGTCATGGTTTCGATTTTCTTATTTAATATTCGTTATACGAATACCCACACAAAATTATCAACCGGTTTTATGGCTGGTTCATTCCTTGTCAATGGTTTAACAACTGTGTATGCCATTCTTACTTACACAACCTGGAATAAGTTTGATAAGGGTAGTGTCTTAACACTGGTGATGGCAATCCTTGCTGGTTTGTTAACAATCGGAACACTTCTTATCACATTAAATCCAAAACTCAAAAATTGGGCTCAATTAGTGAAGAGTCAAAACGGTGAAGAAGTGGTTTATTCTCGACCAAAAATCTTTCCACTTGCTTTCTCAGAATGGCTCATTATTCTAATTAATTTTGTCGGAGAAATTGTTTTCTTTATTTCTTTAATTAGATAAGAAAAATAAAAACGAAAAAGCCGTCAAGACGACGGCTTTTTCTATTGCTTAAGTAATTAATTACTTAGCGTTTTTCATTAAGGAACGATGAGCTCTAGCTGTCATACGGACAGTGACCATTTTTCCATTAATGTTAACTTTGTATTTTTGTAAGTTGGCGTTCCAGACACGACGGGTAGCAATGTTACTATGTGAACGGTTGTTACCGGATCTACGTCCGACACCTGTAATTTGACAAACTCTTGACATCGTATTTACCTCTCTTATCTATCGAAAAGCAAGTGCTATTTTATCAAAGTACTTTAGTGTTTTCAAACTAAAGTTTATTTTTTGTGTAACGAGCTCGGAATTCTTCTTGTTCGAGCAAGCGACAGTTACGAAGAGCGTACTCATAGAGCTTACCTTCTTTATCAAACGCCAAGAAGCACTCTTTTCCACTCTCCAAAAAGAAGTCGAGTGTCTTATGTTTTTCGCTCCATTCTTGGTTGATATAGACGATGTGAGACCACTCGTAACTAACCTCTTTTCCTAGACGAACATGAATGACGCGTTGATTGTTCAAAATGTAATATGTATTTTTCATCGACATGATGCATAAAATAATGCTCATCACCACTAAAAGTGGTGTATAGATGAAAAATGGAACATCTAGCTTATTCTGTTCGAGGATTGAAGTGAGGGTGAATGAGAAGAAGAAAATCGCTTCAAAAACAAGGAAAGTTCCGATGTATAGAAGGATCAATTTTATGTTCGATAAACGGACAATTAAATCTTTGTTTTTCTGCGACATGTTTTTATTTTATCAAAACTCGATTTTAAACACCAAAATATATCGCAATTCTTGGTTAATTTTTGCAAATCTTAGTGATTTTCGATGAATAAAATTCATAGTAAAAATTATAAACTTAATGCAATAACGACCTAATGTGATACAATACTCTCAGAAATTTTTAATTTCGCTTTTTATTAAAGGAGTTAGCAATGTCGAAAAAAGTTGTCGCAATGATTCTAGCCGGCGGAAAAGGAAGTCGTCTAGAAGCTTTAACAAAGAAAAACGCGAAACCAGCTGTTACATTTGGTGCGAAATATCGAATCATCGATTTCCCACTATCGAATTGTGCCAATTCGCACATTACAACCGTTGGAGTACTCACTCAATACGAATCTGTTTACCTCGATCAATACATTGGTAACGGAGAAAAATGGGGCCTTAATGGTGTTCGTTCTTTAACAACAACTCTTGCGCCAAGACAAACTGATAAAGGTTTGTCCTGGTACAAAGGAACCGCGGATGCTATTTATGCCAACATCGATTTCATGGATTCCACAAATCCTGATTACATTCTCATCCTTTCAGGAGACCATATTTACTCCACATCATTTGATGAGATGATCCAAGAACACATCGATAATGACTCTGATTGTACAATCGGAGTTTATGAAGTTCCTATTAAGGAAGCTTCTCGTTTTGGTATCTTAGTCGCGGATAAACACAACCGAATCATTGAGTTCCACGAAAAACCAGCTCACCCAACAAGCAATCTTGCCAGTATGGGTATTTACTTATTTAAGTATTCCGTTTTACGTGAAGCCCTGATCAAAGATGCCAAGAAGCAAGAAAGTTCTCACGACTTCGGTAAAGATGTTATTCCAATGTTACTTAACAGTGGTGCACGTTTATTTGCCTATAAGTACCGTGGTTATTGGAAAGATGTTGGAACAATCGCTTCCCTTCATGAAGCCAACATGGATCTTCTTGATGGAACAAAGGAAACCAACCTTGCTGAAATCTTCAATGGTTTAAAAATCTATACTGAAGATCAACCGTGCCATCCACAATACATTGGCTCAAAGGCTGTGGTGCAAGATTCCTTAATTGATCAAGGAACTGTCATTCATGGTGAAGTTAGAAACTCTGTTGTTTCTCGACAAGTCATCATTGATAAAGGTGCCAAAATTGACCACTGTGTTGTCATGGGCAACGTGAAAATCCATGAAGGTGCTGTTGTCAGTTATGCTGTTATTGCACCAGATGTTGAGATTAAAAAGGACGCCAAGATTATTGGCGATCCAGAACATATTAAGCTTTATGCTGGAGAGGAGAAATAAGTATGGGACGCAAAGTTTTAGGCCTATTGAATCTTTATGATTCGCCATCCCTTGGAGAACTGACTAAAAACCGTACTTTAGCATCAACTTCCTTTGTTGGTCGCTACGCTCTAATGGATTTCGCTCTCTCTAATTTTACTAACTCCAATATTGATGAAATTAATATTCTTGTCAAAGACAACTACCGTAGTGTTGCTAAGCACATTGGTAATCTTAAAGCCTATGTCAACAATACTAAAATCGGTCGTCAAAACATTTTGATGAACGAACGTGGTATTAAAGATCCAAAATTTAACTCGGATTTAAACGCCATTCGTGAAAACGATTGGGTTTATTATGAAGCTGATGCTGACTACATTATCATCGCTCCAGCTCACATTATTTCCGTGATTGATTACAACAAAGTTCTCAAGTTCCACGAGGAAAAAGGCGCTGACATAACATTGGTGTACACCAAGATTAAAGATGGATCCAAAGCTTTCTTAAGCTCAAATGTCTTAGAAGTAAAAGATGACAATGTCGTCTTCTTCGCGCCAAACAAAGGTAAGAAAGATGACGTCGCAGTCTCGATGCGTACATATATTATGAGCCAAGACGCCTTCTTAAAAATCATTAATCATAAGGATTATCGTGATGCTTTAAGCATTAGAATGCTTATGGAAAAGATTGTTGCCACACAAAGCCTCAAAGTTTATGGATATGAACATAAAGGCTATGTCCGTTGTGTTGATTCCTTTGAACACTTTATCGAGTATTCATTTGAATTACTCGACTATAAAGTCGCAACTCAGTTATTCGATACAGGTGCTCCAATCTATACACGTACACACAATGCTCCACCAACAAACTACGGCGAGCATGCTAGCGTAAAGAACTGCTATGTTGCCAATGGTGGACACCTCGAAGGTAGTGTGAAAAATTCGATTGTGTCACGTTACGTGCACATTGAAGAAAAGGCTAAAGTTGATCATAGCATCATTCTCACTGAAGCCGTTATCGGCAAAGGTGTGAAAGTTGAATACGCTGTGGTCGATAAATACGCTAAGATTTATCAAGATGTTATTGGGACAAAAGACAATCCAGTCTATGTAGCCCAAGGAAAGGTGATTAAATGAAGATTGTAATGGTCACCTCGGAGGCCAATCCACTTTGTAAAAGTGGTGGTCTAGCCGATGTTACTTATTCATTAAGTAGAGAACTTAATAAGATTGGTGAAGAAGCCATCATTGTTTTGCCGTACTACAAAGTGATTAAGAATAACCCAAAGTGCAAAGCAAAATTCGTCTCCTCTTTTAATATTACGATGAGCTGGAGACAACAATACTGTGGTATCTTCCAAACCAAGATCGATGGTATTCGTTATTATCTTTTAGATAATGAATACTATTTTAACCGTGATGAACTTTATGGACATTATGATGATGCAGAACGTTTTGCGTTTTTCTCTTTAGCCGCTTTAGAGGCTTTAAGACAACTCAAAGTCCATCCAGATATCATCCATGTTCATGACTGGCAAGCCAGCATGATTCCTTGTTTAATCAAGGAACGTTTCCATGAAGATCCATTCTTCGGAAACATTAAAACTGTTTTAACAATTCATAATCCAGCCTTCAAAGGTTTCATGGACAAGTATTATTTAAATAACTTCTATGGTTTAAATGATTATATCTATGATAAAGGTAATGTCCGTTTCGAAGGCATGGTTTCCACTCTTAAAGCCGCGATTTATTACGCAGATATCATTACAACAGTTTCTCCAACACATCGAGAAGAGTTATTAACGTATAACACTTCTCAAGGTCTAAACTATTGTTTAGAACTCCGTCGTGATGACTTCTTTGGCATCCTCAACGGTATCGATGTGGTGGAATTTGACCCAAGTAACGATAAGCGTATCGCAGAATGCTATAGTGCAGAAGGCTTTGCAAAAGCAAAGATTGCCAACAAGAAACAAGTCCTTGAACGTTTCGGCTTAGCCAATCGTCGTGGGCCAGTTTATGGTGTTGTCTCTCGTTTAACCTTCCAAAAAGGTTTTGATCTTGTTTTTGACAATGTTGATTATCTTGTTCAAAACAACGGGACACTCCTAGTGTTAGGTTCTGGTGAAAAAGAACTTGAACAACGTTTAGAGAAGATTCGTGCAAAGTATCCAAAGAATGTTGGTATTTACATTGGATACAACGATGAAGTTGCCCACCAAATCTATGCCGGTAGTGACTTCTTCCTTATGCCATCTTTATTTGAACCATGTGGCATTGGACAAATGATTGCCCAACGTTATGGTTCACTTCCAATTGTTCGTGAAACCGGAGGTCTCAAAGACACAATTGTTGGCTATGATGGTAAGAACGCCAAGAAAGCAACTGGATTTAGCTTTGTTCCATATAATGGAATGGCGCTTGGCCAAACACTTGAAATGACCTGGCAACTCTATGCTGATCGTGAAAAAATGAAAAAAGTCATTGCTAATGCAATGAAATTAGATCGCTCTTGGACTGTTTCAGCAATGAAATATGTCGAGGTATATAAGAAGGCTCTTTCCAAATGAGTTACGACCACAAGAAAATTGAACAGAAATGGATGAACATTTATGAAGAAAAGAAACCTTTCTTCTGTGATGTTTATGATTTTAGTAAGCCAAAATACTACTGTTTAGATATGTTTCCATATCCTTCTGGTCAAGGTCTTCACGTTGGTCACCCATTAGGATATACAGCGTCTGACGTTGTGTGCCGTATGAAAAGAATGCAAGGCTTTAATGTCCTCCATCCAATGGGTTGGGATGCTTTCGGCTTACCAGCCGAGCAATTCGCGATTAAAAACAATAAACACCCATATTCTTTTACGAAAGCAAATATTGATAACTTCCGTCACCAAATTAAGTCATTAGGATTTTCCTATGACTGGAGTAAGGAAATTGCCACTTGTGATCCAAGCTACTACAAATGGACGCAATGGATTTTCACTAAACTTTTCGAAAAGGATTTAGCTTATGTTGCTAATATTCCAGTTAACTTCTGTCCAGAACTTGGCACTGTTTTAGCTAACGAAGAAGTTATTGATGGTAAAAGTGAACGCGGGGGCTACCCAGTTATTAAAATGCCAATGCGTCAATGGGTACTCCGCATTACAAACTATGCTGACAAGTTAATTGATGGTTTATCTAGTCTAGATTGGCCAAAATCCACACTTGTTATGCAAAAGAACTGGATTGGTAAATCTTTAGGTGCAGAAATCACATTTAAGGTGAAGGATAGCAAGGAATCATTTGTTGTTTTCACTACTCGTGCGGACACATTATTCGGTTGCACATATTGTTGCTTAGCGCCTGAACATCCACTCGTGAAAAAGCTTGCAAAACCTGAAAAATTACCAGCAATTCTCGGTTATCTTGATGAAGTGAAGTCCAAATCAGATATGGAAAGAACTGAACTAAATAAAGATAAAACAGGTGTCTTTATTGGCGCTTATGCTATTAACCCAATTAATGGCAAAGAAGTCCCAATCTATGCTGCTGACTATGTCCTTTATGGTTATGGTAGTGGCGCTGTGATGGCTGTTCCAGCACATGACCAAAGAGACTATGAATTCGCTAAGAAACACGGTTTAGAAATGATTCAAGTTCTCGAAGGAGATATTTCTGAACACGCTATGGAAGAGGATGCAAAACACATCAACTCTGACTTTGCGAATGGATTAAATATTGAAGAGGCCAAGGAAGCCATCATTAAGAAACTTGAGGAGATGGGCGCTGGCCATAAGAAAGTTAATTACAAATTACGTGACTGGATTTTCTCCCGTCAGCGTTACTGGGGAGAGCCAATTCCAGTTGTAACTTATGAAGATGGCACAATTGAAGCTCTCTCGGAAAAAGATCTTCCACTTACATTACCGGAGTTAGATGTCTATGCTCCTAGCGGTGATGGACAATCTCCCTTAGCTAATGCTAAAGATTGGGTTAATGTTGTGATTAATGGAAAGAAAGCAAAACGTGAAACTAACACTATGCCACAATGGGCTGGATCTTGTTGGTATTACATTCGCTACATTGATCCAAAGAACGATCACGCTATTGCTGATCCAGCGTTAATTAAACACTGGTTACCAGTTGATCTTTATATTGGTGGTGCTGAGCACGCTGTTTTGCACCTCCTTTATTCTCGTTTCTGGCATAAGTTCCTTTTTGATGAAGGCGTTGTTTACTGTGACGAGCCATATAAGAAGTTATTCCATCAAGGAATGATCTTGGGCGAAAACGGCGAAAAGATGTCTAAATCAAGAGGCAATGTTGTTAATCCAGATGACGTTGTTGAAGAATACGGTGCTGATGCACTGCGTTTATTTGAAATGTTTGCTGGACCACTTGAGGAAGGTTTCCTCTGGTCAACAACCGGATTAGCTGGTGCACGTCGATTTATCGAACGTGTCCATCGTTTATATACCGATCCAGAATTCCTAGATCGTTATAGTGATGAAAACTCTAAAGAACTTGATTTTGCATATAATGCAACCGTGAAGAAAGTCACTGAAGATTTTGAGAAATTACAGATTAACACTGCTATTGCTCAAATGATGATTTTCATTAATGCCGTTTATAAAGCAAATTCAATTTATAAACCATATATGGTCAATTTCTTAAAGATGTTCTCCTGTGTCTGTCCATTTGTGAGTGAAGAACTCTATCAACAAATGACTGGCAAAGAACTCATTGACTACGAAACATTCCCGACTTATGATGCCTCAAAACTTGTTTTAAATACAGTGAAGATGGCTGTCTCCGTGAATGGTAAACTTCGTGACACCATCGAAGTTGATAAAGAAATCAGTGATGATGAACTCAAAGAAAAATGCTTTGCTCTTGATAACGTGAAGCGTCAAATTGAGGGCAAGGAAATTAAGAAAGTCATCATCGTTAAAGGAAAAATCGTTAACATTGTTGCAATTTAAATGAAACATTCTTTAGTTATTGATTTAGGTAACACTAGTGTTAAATACGCAGTTTTTGCTGGTAAAAAATTTATTTGTCAGGAAAAAATTGTTATTGAAGACAAATCGTTTTTGAAAACAAAATCGATCCTTTCAAAAATGCTTAGTGAGAATAATCTTTTGGCGCCAGATTTTGAAGACGCTATTCTTTTTAGTGTTGTTCCAAGCCTAAACAAAAATATCCAAAAATTTGTTTCTTCAGTTTTTAAACTGAAATTAAAGGTCTTTGATATTAATGAAGTGCAAAAACTTCCTGAAGGTGTTCCATTAGAAATAGGTTCTGATTTATTAGCCGATATTTGTGGTGGAGAAAGATTCTATGGCTCCCCTTTATTGATCGCTGACTTAGGAACCGTTACTAAATTCATCTTGATTGGAGAAAACAAAGAGCTTGTTGGTTGCTCATTTATGCCAGGAATGGATGCCTCTTTAAAATCCATGACCAAACAAACAGCTCTTCTTCCTAAACTCCGTATTGAAAAGCCAGAACAATTAATTGGTCGAAATACAATCGAATGTATGAAGTCTGGCGTTTACTATTCAACAGTAGCTTCCTTGAAACACTTTGCTAATGCCGTCAAAAAACAATATAAAGACATCAAAGTTGTTGTTACCGGTGGTTATTCTGAAGTGATTAAAGAAGATATTGATGATTCAATTTATGATCCTTTACTAACGGTTAAAGGTATGAATGAAATTCGACTCATTCTAAAGAAAGGGAACTAAACATGAACTACAAAGAATTAATGGAAAAGTATTATCCAGAAATGTTAGAAACTCTCAAAGAGTTTTGTGCTTTCCCTTCTGTTTATGATGAGTCAACAAAAAGGAAGGAGAAACCTTTTGGTATTCAAGTTGATGAGGCTCTTAAGTTTGTTGGCAAAATTGGTGAAAAGTTAGGCTTTTCCGTTGAATACTGTGACGGTTATGCAACCGAATTAACAATCGGTAGTGGAGACAAAATGATTGGAATCTTTGCTCACGCTGACGTTGTTCCTGTTACAGGGAAATGGGACAGTGATCCTTTTGAAGCCGTTGTTCGTGATGGCAATATTTATGCTCGTGGAAGTAGCGATGACAAAGGACCATTAGTTGCCGCTCTTTATTCAACAAAAGCTCTTTATGAAGCTGGTTTAATCAAAGATTATAAAGTACGCATTGTTGTTGGTGGAGATGAAGAACGTGGTTCATCCTGCCTCCAATATTATTTTGAAACACTTAAGAAACCAGCGCCAGATTATGGATTCACACCAGATTCTGACTTCCCATTAATCTATGGAGAAAAAGGAATTGTTGATTTTTATCCAGAAATTGCGGTGAAAATTCCAAATGTTAAATCAATTAAAGGCGGTGTTGCAACCAACGCTGTCTGTGACCATGTTGAATTAGTAATGGAATACGATGAAGGTTTCGTTACCTATCTTAAAAACACTCATGCTCCTGTAAAGTTCGAAGATAATAAAATTATCTTTGAAGGTAAATCAAGTCATGGCTCAACACCTGAATTAGGTGTAAATGCAGCATTAATTTGTCTCGGATATTTAGGACATTTCTATAAAATTGAAGCATTAGATAGGCTTTCCAAAAACCTTGAGGATACAAGCGGCAAGAAATTTGATTGTTATACCCACTCAAAACTCCTTGGTGATTCAACATTCTGTGTTGGAATGATTAATTATGAGAACGAGAAACTTGGTTTCACGGTGAATTTTCGATATGGTGAAACAACAAACACCCAATTTATTATGGAAAAATTTGACAAGTTCTTTGGTTCAAAATCAACAATGAGAGAACCTTCTCCAATTGTTTTATATGAACCAAAATCAACTTTGGTCAAAACATTACTCAAAGCATATCGAAAAGAAACTCATGATCGGACCGCTCCATTAACAACTGGTGGTGGAACATATGCAAAACACGCCCCAAATACTATTGCCTTCGGTGCTCTTTTCCCAGGACGAGTTTCAACAATGCATGAACCAAACGAACTAATGCCACTTGAGGACTTTTATCTATCCTCAGTTATTTATGCTCGAGCAATTGATTTATTAGGCAAAAAATTATGAGAATCCGCTTTAAACAATGGGCCGTTGATTACTTAAAAGATCACCCAGAAATCGTTATAGAAAAAATCGATTTTAGTGACCCATTTTTTAAAGATAAAATTTACTACGAAATTGGCTCAGGAAAAGGAGAATTTATTACTGATTATGCTTTAAAGCATAAAGATAGTCACTTTCTCGCTGTTGAAAGAGCCCAAACAATCGCTGGAATGATGGCGCGTAGACTTCAAGAAAATGAAGTCGAAAATGTTCGTGTTTTCCCTTATGAGGGCGAGGTCATTTTTGAACAAACTCCAGAAAACTCAGTTGACGCGATTTTTCTGAACTTTGTTGATCCGTGGCCAAAGAAAAAACACGCGAAAAGAAGATTAACATTTCATACTTTTTTAGAGCAGTATTATCGAATGCTTAAACCAGGTGGATATGTTTATTTCAAATCTGATAACGATTCACTTTATGAATTTACTTTAGAAGAGATTCCTCTTAGCAAATTTAAACTAATTCTCGCTGAAGAAAATTATATTTTTGATGAAGAAAACGACGCGATGACTGGTTATGAAGCGAAGTTTCGCGGATTAGGACAAAAGATTCATCGAATTGTTTTACAAAAGGAGTGATTATGGAACTAGAAGTCACGCTCAAAGAACAAGGCAAAATCTCCCGTTTAACTAACAAAACTTTCAACTTTGATCCAAAGTTAGGCGAGGGATTTTATGCCGCTAATTACTTTTTAAAATCTCGAGAAATTGTTTCAAAATGCGCACCAGGACATATTGTCACAATGCAGTTTTTTCAACGCACTGATGACGCCAAACTTTGTGGTGTTGATGAAGCAATCGCGTTAATCCATACTTTTGCAAAATCACCGCAAAACCTGGATATTTACGCATTAAATGACGGAGATATTATCCAAGCAAACGAACCAGTACTTAAAGTAACTGGACGTTATGAAGACTTCGGATTTCTTGAGTCAATGATTGATGGAATCCTTGCTAGACGCACAAGTGTTTGTACAAACGTGTATTGGGTTATGAAAGAGCTTAATGGAACAGATATCTTTTCCATGGCTGACCGTCAAGATGACTACCAAACACAAATTGGTGATGGCTATGCTTCTTATGTTGCTGGTATTCGTAAAGTCTCAACCGATGCCCAAGGATACTGGTGGGGCGGACACGGCGTTGGAACAATGCCTCACGCTCTTATCGAGCTCTGTGGTGGAGACATTTGCAAAGCAAGTGACATTTATCATGCAACTTATCCAAACGAACAAGTTACAGCGTTAATTGATTATCACAACAATGTTGTTCATGATTCATTGATGCTTGCCAAACACCTTGGTAAAACATTACGTGCCGTTCGTGTTGATACTTCAAAAGCGCTTATTGATCACTATTTTGATGATAAAGACACTTCTGGATTTGATCCTCATGGAGTTTGCAAAGAGTTAATCTTTGCTTTAAGAAAAGCACTTGATGATGCTGGATATAATTGGGTGAAGATCATTGTTTCCAGCAGTTTCAATAAAGAGAAAATCCGTGAATGGATTAAGATTGGTGTTCCAGTTGACACCTATGGTGTCGGAACATCATTTGTGAACAATATGACCTGTGGCTTTACTGGAGATCTTGTTGAACTCGATGGTAAGCCGGAGGCTAAAGAGGGAAGGAAAAATATTCCTTCAAATCGTCTTAAAAAAGTTCCTTATCCAATCTACTAATGAAAATACTTCCTTGATAAATGTAAATTGTTTCATTTATAATGAACATACATTAAAAGAGGA
>Ga0247611_10005719_pt1 | contig 16261 bp, 15 predicted proteins | sample 177DNAGHGhighgp2_FD_192422 | JGI IMG/M metagenome (GOLD analysis project Ga0247611, IMG submission 192422) | Sheep rumen microbial communities from Palmerston North, Manawatu-Wanganui, New Zealand - 1770 DNA GHGhigh gp2 | ecosystem: Host-associated > Mammals > Digestive system > Stomach > Rumen... | reverse complement strand
ACACTCGTACCAATGAGTTCACCACTGACGGCTGGTATACGCTGGACGGTCATCGTCTGCTTGGTAAGCCCTCGAAGAAGGGACTGTATATCAACAACGGTAAAAAAGTAATCATTAAATAAAGCATACGACTATGGACAAGAAAAAATATCAGCAGCCGACCACATGGGTCGTAGAACTCCAACACCAGTCACAACTCCTTGCCGGCAGCATCGATCTCTATGGTGGTCCCTTGGGGGCTCGCAGTTTCCTACCGACAAACTGGTCGTTTGTTACCGACTGACGGTGGGTTTGTTACCGAGAAACTCTGTCTTTCTCTCGCGCGTGCGCGCACGCACTATAAATTTTTAAACCCTTGCCATCGTTGCCGCCTTGCAAAACTATTTGATAATCAGGGGATTGTCGGTGGCAACGAGGTGACAAGGGTGACAAGGAAATGCGTTTTTGTTGATAGAAAAGCCTCCGATCACCGTGGCGGATGCTTTCCCTCACAGATAGGAAAGTCTCCTATCAGAGAGGGGAAACTTTAGCATCTTTAATCGGAGGCACTTCTAACTACGATCGGAGGCATCCCCGTCATTGATGCGATGTAATAGTATCCCGATAAAATAAAATCTTTATGGGTGTTCTTTGCTTCTTTGAAGAAAAAGAATTACCTTTGCAAGCAAATAACAAAAACGTGGTATTATGATACAATCAATGACGGGCTACGGCAAGGCAGTCGTCGCCTATAAGGGAAAGAAAATCAATGTGGAGATCAAGTCGCTCAACTCTAAGCAGTTAGACCTGACCACCCGTATTGCACCCCTTTACCGTGAGAAAGAGATGGAGGTCCGGCAGTTGATTGCCGAGAAGGTGATCCGTGGTAAGGTGGAGATGAGTATATGGATAGAGAAAGACGCTGCCGCAGAGGCTGCCCCAGTGAATACGGCACTGATGGATAGTTACTATCAGCAGTTGAAGGCTTTTGCTGACAGTCATGCCATGACAGGTGTAGACTGGATGCAGACGTTGACCCGTATGCCTGATGTCATGACGAAGACAGAGGTGGAGGTATTGGAAGACGAGGAGTGGACGGTGGCTCGTGCTGCTGTCGAGGAGGCTGTGCAGCATCTGGTAGACTTCCGCACACAGGAAGGTGCCGCCTTGGAGAGGAAGTTTGGTGAGAAGATAGACAATATCGAGCAGTTGCTGGCAAGTATCGAGCCTTACGAGAAGAGTCGTGTAGAGAAGATCCGAGCCCGTATCGTAGACGGTTTGAAGCAGATTCCAGAGGCGGAATACGATAAGAACCGCTTGGAGCAGGAACTGATCTATTATATCGAGAAACTGGACATCAGTGAGGAGAAGCAGCGTCTCACCAACCATTTGAAGTATTTCCGTGAGACGATGGCAGACCAGCCCGGACAGGGTAAGAAACTTGGTTTCATCGCTCAGGAGATGGGTCGTGAGATCAACACCACAGGGTCGAAGTCGAACCAGGCGGAGATGCAGAATATCGTGGTGAAGATGAAGGACGAACTTGAGCAAATCAAGGAGCAAGTGCTGAATGCTTTGTAAGTTCATAGTTCATAGTTCATAGTTATGAAAGGAAAGATGTTGATAGTCAGTGCTCCCTCTGGCAGTGGTAAGTCGACCATTGTCAACTGGTTGATGAAGGAGCATCCCGAGTTGAGGCTTTATTTCTCCATCTCCTGTACCAGTCGTGCCCCTCGTGGAGAGGAGAAGGATGGGGTGGAGTATTTCTTCCTGACTCCTGAGGCTTTCAAGGAGAAGATTGCCAACGATGAGTTCTTGGAGTATGAGGAGGTATATGAGAACCGCTTCTATGGTACGTTGAAGGCTCAGGTGGAGCGTCAGCGTGAGGCTGGACAGAACGTGGTGTTTGATGTTGACGTGAAAGGTGGTGTGAATATCAAGAAGCACTATGGTGACGATGCCCTGAGTCTCTTTATCCAACCACCCTCTGTCGCAGAGTTACGCAAACGGTTAGAGCATCGTGGTACCGATACCCCAGAGGCTATCGAGCAACGACTTGCCAAAGCCGAGTATGAGTTGACCTTCGCCTCTCAATTTGACCAAGTCGTTGTCAATGACGACTTGGAGACTGCTAAGCAAGAGACTTATCGGATCGTCAGCGAATTCCTGAAATGAAACGGACAGGCATCTTCGGCGGCTCGTTCAACCCCATCCACTGCGGACATATCGCACTGGCTAAGGAGATTCTCCGACAGACGGAGTTGGACGAGGTCTGGCTGATGGTGTCACCACAGAATCCACTGAAAAGAGAAACAGAATTGCTGGATGATAGTCTTCGCTATCAACTGGCACAGAAAGCATTGGAGGGCGTAGAGGGTATTGAGGCAAGCGACTATGAGTTTCACTTGCCTAAGCCTTCCTATACATGGACGACCCTGCAGCGACTGCAACAAGACTATCCCGATCGAGCGTTTACCTTGTTGATTGGGGGTGACAACTGGGAGCGTTTCCAACGCTGGTATCATTGGAAAGACATCCTCAGGCATTTCGATGTGGTAGTCTATCCCCGTGAAGGACAGGCTGGTACGATACAAGCAGACCTGTTACCTGTATCGAGTACGGAGGTCAGAGAGCGTGTCAGACGAGGAGAGTCTATTGAGGGATTAGTCCCTGCTGTGATTATCGATGATGTGAAAAGGCTTTATGCGAAGTAGATGAGACGATTATTACAGATATTGGGAATCTTCTGGCGACCAGTGCGAGAGAATGCGGCATTCTTCGTCTTGATGTTTGCCTTAGGCTACCTCTGTACGCAGACAGAGATACGACTGCATCTGAAAGGAGCAAAGCCCTACGAGTTGTCTGCCGTGGAACTTTTCTTCGACCTTTATCTTACCTGTGTCATCCTGACTGTCATCCCAAAGAAAATACGCAAGTGGATACGTCTGTTACTTGCCATCCTTCTCTATGCCATCGCTTTGATAGATATGTTCTGTTATGTGCGTTTCGAGTCGACACTGACACCTACCATGCTCATGCTTTTCTTCGAGACCACTGGACAGGAGACGAAGGAGTTCCTGAACTCATACGTGGGATGGGACCTGTTAACTTCCAAGACGGGGTGGATATTCCTGATAGCAAGTTTACATATCCTCTGGGCTATCTTTAGCGCCTGGTGGAAGAAGCGCAATCAAAAGATGGGACTTCGTCTTTCCGAACCTGTCGTGTTATACTCGCAAGCCCTGATGGGTATGGTCGCCTTGGTGCTTTTTATTGATTGCACGACCCAATGTCTGCCCAACAAACAGGCAATGGGTAGGTTGATGTCAAAGCAGAACTTGGGAGAGGTGGAACATGAGTTGACGACCAAGGGGTGTGCCAACCTCTACCTGCCTATCCATCGAATGGTGTTCAGTTTGTATGCTAACCGTCTCGCTTCCCAGCAGATTACCCAGATGATGGCAGCGACAGAAAAGGTACAGGTAGACAGTTGTGACTTCCGCAGTCCGCAGATCGTACTGATTATTGGAGAGAGTTATAACCGCTACCGTTCGCAACTCTATGGTTACGACAAACCCACGACACCCAGACAGTTGAAAAGACAACAAGATAGTACATTGATAGCCTTTACGGATGTGGTGGCACCATGGAACCTGACGAGTTTTGTGTTTAAGCATGTGTTCTCCCTTCATGCCGTTGGTGACGAGGGTGACTGGTGTGACATGCCGATGTTCCCAGAGGTGTTCCGTAAGGCAGGTTATCATGTGACTTTTATCACCAACCAGTTCCTGCCTAAGGCTGGGGAGGCTGTCTATGACTTCAGTGGGGGCTTCTTCCTGAACCATCCCCCACTCAGTGAGCAGTTGTTTGACACCCGTAATACCCGTCTGCATCGTTTTGACGAGGGAGTACTACAAGACTATGATGCCTTGAAAGAGCACTACGACCACCAGTTGACGATCTTCCACCTGATGGGACAGCATGTAGACTATCGGGGACGCTTCCCTGTGAAGACCAGAAGGAAGTTCACAACGGCAGACTATCCTGACAAGAAAATTGCCGAGAAACGGTTGCAGATCAATGCCGACTACGATAATGCTGTTCTTTATAACGACTCTATCGTCGACGAGATCATCCGTCGCTTTGAGAAACAGAACGCCATTGTCATCTATATGCCAGACCATGGTGAGGAGTGTTTCAATACCCTCGATTACTTTGGGCGCAATCACTCAGCGACGATAGACTACCGTCTTGCCCGTGAGGAGTTCGAGATACCGTTCTGGATATGGTCATCGGAGGAGTACCGGCAGACGCATCCATACGGTTGGGAGGCTATCAAACGGTATTGTCATCGTCCTTATATGACAGACTTGTTGCCCCATACCCTCATGTTCTTAGGGGGCATCCACTCCAAGGACTATCGGAAAGACTATGACGTGCTGAATAGTGCGTATAACGAGAAACGTCCCCGGCTGCTGAAGAACAGTGTGGACTATAATCAGTTGAAGAATTGAAGAGTTGAAAAATTGAAGAAGGAGTTATTGACACGGGACGAGTGTACGGCAATGCGTGGTATCGCCATTCTTGCCATCATGCTGCATAACTACTGCCATTTCATCGGTAGTATTGTGAAGGAGAACGAGTATCAGTTTTTTACCTCCCATAACGAGGGACTTTGGCAGGTGTTGACGCATCCTGATGCGTTATTACCTGTCCATCTGCTGTCGTATTTCGGACATTATGGAGTGCCCGTATTCCTCTTCCTGAGTGGCTTCGGGCTGGTGATGAAATATGAGACCCCCTCCCCAACCCCTCCCCGGGAGGGAGGGACTTTTCGGTTTGTCAAGTATCATTATTTGAAACTCTTACGTATGCTGATTGTGGGCTTCACGCTCTTTGTCGTGGTGGACATCATGACTCCGGGTCGCTTCCAGTTCCATTGGGATAACGTCATCGCCCAGTTGCTGATGTATATCAACGTATTACCAAACCCCGATAAGATTATTTGGCCCGGTATTTATTGGTTCTTCGGACTGATGATAGAACTGTATATCGTCTATCGCTTGCTGATTTATCGGCAGCAGTCGTGGGTGGTTGTCGCACTGATTGCTGTCTGCTGGTTGTTGCAAGTATTCTGCGACCCAGAGGGAGAGACCCTCAACCGCTTGCGTTATAATTTCGTTGGTGGGATACTTCCCTTTGGCTTGGGAATCATAGCAGGACGTTATGCGGAACGACTATCTTGCAGTCTCTCTCAATGGGCATGGGCAGGTATTGCTCTCTTAACATCCCTTCTCATCTTCGTGATGTGTTTCCATTATCAGTCGTGGTTGTGGATACCTATATTGATTATCATAGGAACTATTGCCCTTGTGAAGGCAATGCCGCAAAAGATATTGAGCCTTAGCGTATGGTTTGGCAGTATCTCTGCCGCTATGTTTGTGGCACATCCCATTGCCCGCAAACTCTTTATTACCGTAGCCTGGCGACAGGATATCTATGATGGGTTGATGCTCTATGTTGTGGTGACGATAGCCCTCTCATGGGCAGTCAAGAAAGTGATTGAACAAATACCCAGTCCGAAGTTATGAAGATGAGTGAGATCAAATTGGAAGGCTTGAGCCGTTATCGTGGGGAACTGATGGGTGCCGCCATCATCTTCATCGTGCTCTTCCATGTGGAACTGCCTCGCAGTGATGCTTTCTTTGGTTTGCGTCGTTGTGGGAATATTGGTGTTGATATGTTCTTGTTTCTTAGTGGTCTCGGACTCTGGTACTCATGGGTGAAGAACCCGTCCTTCAAACAGTTCTATAAACGGCGTCTGTTGCGTATCTTCCCAGCATGGCTTATCATGTCGTCGCTCTATTATATCCCTCGCTTCAACGGACAGACAGGGAGTGTCATCGACCTGATAGGGGACATCACCATCAACTGGGACTTCTGGTTGCACGACGAACTCACCTTCTGGTATATCCCTGCTATCATGATGCTCTATCTGTGGGCACCGCTTTATATGTTGCTGATACAACGCAGTCCCTCCTTCCGTTGGTTGCCCGTATTGATGATTGTCTGGTGTATCTGTGTGCAGTGGGTCATCCCCATCCATCAGGCAGTAGGTCATATTGAGATATTTTGGAGCCGTGTACCCATCTTCTTCTTGGGTATTAACTGTGGAGAACTGGTGCGCAAGGGCTATCGGATGGAGAAGAGTGCCATCTGGTTGATCCTGTTGACCTTCGTAGCGACGGCAAGTGCCTGTATCTATCTGGAGCAGGTGCGCCACGGACGCTTCCCCTTATTTGCGGAACGGATGATCTATATCCCCCTGACCGTCTCCCTGCTCATCCTGCTTGCCGAACTCTTCCAGCACACGCCCAAGTGGTTGAACAGCAGTTGTGTGTTCTTAGGGACAATCAGTCTGGAACTCTATCTGATCCATCATCATTTCGTGATGGTGTATATCTCTCCCTATCATCTGGGTTACTGGCCCACCTTTGTGTTGACCTTGGTGTTTGCAGTACCCCTTGCGTGGCTGTTGCATCAACTTGTTAAACGTGTCATGCCATGAGAAAGATAGTAGCCTTTGACTTTGACGGGACACTCACCAATAAGGACAGCCTGTTGGAATTTATCCGTGATGTGCATGGAACGACAGCATTATGGTGTGGTTTCCTGCTATATGCCCCTATTTTAGTATTGATGCTTTTGAAGTGTTATCCTCATGGCAAGGCGAAAGAGAAGGTCTTCTCGTATTTCTTCAAAGGGATGTCGATCAACGAGTTCAATGCAGTCTGTCAACAGTTTGCTGCTACCCATCGTCATCTGTTACGACCAAAGGGTGTTGCTGCGATAGAGGAAGCCCAGGCTGCTGGTGCCGCTGTCGTCATTATCAGTGCGTCAGTGGATAACTGGGTACAACCCTTCTTCCCCACAGTAAAAGTACTGGGCACACAGATAGAGGTGAGAGACGGATTGCTGACGGGGCGTTTTCTGACAGAGAACTGTTTTGGACAGGAGAAAGTCAACCGTCTGTTAGCGGTATATCCTGACCGTGCAGACTATCATCTGACGGCATACGGGGACAGTCAGGGAGATCGTGAGTTGCTTGCCTTTGCCGATGAGGCTCATTATAAACCCTTCCGCTTATGAGACTGAAACGTGAGGAATGGATATTAGGGTTGGGCATCCTACTCTTGCTCGTCATCCTGAATGGGATGCTGATCGCAAAGTATGACGCATTGTTTTCTGTGGTCTGTGACGACTATGGTAAACTACTATCCTATAACTATCACGTGTCGGGTTTTGATGCTACCACTTATTCCGTACTGACGGAGTGGGGAATGAAATATGATGTGCTGCGTCATCCCTTGTTGCCCTATCTGATGGCATTGCCCTATGGCATCAACCAACTACTGATCTCCTTAACAGGTATCAATGGTGCCTTGTATATCGCTGCGGCAATCATCCTGTTCTTTGGTTTCTGTACTACTATCGTCCTCTATCGTATCTTGCGAGAACTCATAGGCATTGGCAGATGGGACGCTACCTTATTGACCATCTTCTTTTTTAGTCTTGCCTATGTGTTGGTGACCTATATCACCACGGACCATTTTGGTATTTCCTTGTTCCTGATATTGTTATCCGTCTATCTGGTTGGCAAGGCATACAAGGACGGACGTGTCTTAAAGACATGGCAGTCTGCCTTGTTGCTGCTCATCACGGCAGGTGTGACCTTGACGAATGGTGCCAAGGTCTGTGCGGCAGAACTGATAGCACGAGGGAAAGGTTTCTTCCGTTGGCGTTATCTCTTGGTGGTGATGGGCTGTTGGATGCTGATCGTAGGCTTAGGACTCTTGGAGGAGCGTATTTATGTCTATCCCAAGGAACAGGCTGAGCAGAAATACTTCCAAGAGCATAAGGCAGAGATGATGCAGAAGGCACGGAAGAACCACGAGCGGTATAAGCGTGCACCATGGGTCATCCATAAAGGAAAACCGTTGGGGAAGGGTAGTCTGTTGAAGTGGACGGACTATACCACCTCCCGCTGGGAGACGTTGAAGGAGAATGTCTTTGGCGAGTCGCTGATATTACATGAGGACTATGTGCTGGACGACATCCTGACGAGTTACCGACCAGTCCTGTTGTCCTATCACTCTCCTATCAATTATGTCATAGAGGGACTGCTGGTCGTCTTGTTGCTGGTAGGTATCTGTTGCGGTTGGCGAGAGCGACTGCTGTGGATGTGTCTGTTAGGTATCCTGCCTGATGCCTTGATGCATATAGGTCTGGGCTTTGCCATCAACGAGATATATATTATGTCGGCTCATTGGGTCTATATCTTCCCCATCGCTATTGCCTACCTTTTTAAAGTTCATAGTTCAAAGTTCATAGTTCATAGTTTGGTGCGTCTGATGGTGGCTGCCTTGACATTATACCTGCTGGTACATAACGTCAGTCTGATAGTCGGTTGGATGCAACAACCCCCTATATCAATTGCTTTCTGGTATGATTAAACGTGTGACTAATATTTTCCGTATTCAGAAGGAGGAGCGTGGACTCGTTCTTGCCTTTGTGCTCGTCAGCATCTTCCTCCATGCTTGTTGTATCTACTGTTTCTCCGGCTCCTTCTTGCAGGAGTCTATTGATGACGGTGGGGTGTTCTATCGGCAGTTTCATGTGTCTGGTTACGACCCGATTACCTATGCTGTGGTGACCCATTGGGGAACGACCTATCAGGTATTCCGCCATCCGTTGCTCGCCTTTATGGTCTATCCGCTGTTCTTGCTGAATAACGGACTCATCGCACTGACGGGCTATAACCTCGTGCAGTTTCTCTTGGCGGCAATCATCTTGGTGTGTAATATCTATTCCGTTGTCTTCCTGTACCGTATCTTCAAGGACATCATTGGTGTGAAGCGTTTCGATGCCATCCTATTGACGTTCTTCTTTTACGGTTTTGCCCATATCATGACGGCAAGTATCGTTGCCGACCACTTTACGGTATCGATGTTCCTGCTGATCCTCACCCTCTATCTCTCTGGCAGATGGATACAGGAGGGCAGACAAATGACGATTGTCCAGACGGTACTGCTCTTTGTCGTTACAGCAGGTATCACGTTGAGTAATGGTGTGAAGATTTTCATCGATGCGTTATTTGTCAATGGAAAGCGTTTCTTCCATCCCAAGTACCTGCTCCTTGCCGTCCTTCTGCCAGCAGGTCTGATGTGGGTATTTGCCCATTGGGAATACCGCACTTACATACTTCCTCACGAGAAGGAGCATAAATTGGCATTGGCAAAGAAAGCACAGGTAGCGAAAAAGAGAGCCTATCAGCAGTTTATGGACACCACCACCATCATGAATCCTGAGGAGAAGCAGCAGGCTTTCGAGCGACAATATAAGCGACAGTTGCGCAAGGAGGCTCAGGAGCGATGGGACAGTATGCATAAAGGACTGCCTATCAAGGGCAAGAATATGTTCTTGCGATGGACGGACGTGACGACACCCCGTTGGGACTCGATGGTGGAGAACCTGTTTGGCGAGTCGTTGATGCTGCACCAAGACTATCTGTTGGGTGATACCTTGCGAGACCGTCCGCTCATCGTGACCTACAGGTGGTGGATCTGTTATGTCGTGGAGGCTGTCATCCTGCTGCTTTTTATCGCAGGTCTATGGGTGGGGCGGAAGAGCCGTTTCCTATGGATGGCGATGGCTGGCTTTGCCTTCGATATGGTGATACATCTGGGACTGGGCTTCGGACTCAATGAGGTGTTTATCATGGCATCTCATTGGGCGTTTGTCATTCCTTTCGCTATCGCTTATCTTTTAGTTCATAGTTCAAAGTTCATAGTTCATAGTTCACAGTTCATAGTTCATAGTTGGTTGCGACTTCTTGTCGCAACGATCACTGCCTTCCTATGGTTCTACAACGGTATTCTGTTGGTGGGTTATCTGTTAGGATGAGCGTTTACGCCATTGTTTATAATAATGGACGAGGAAGTAACTGAGGCGTGGTGGCAACAGCAGTGCTATGCGGTCGGCAAGGGGTATCGAACTGTCTAACTGTTTCCGCAGAGGACGATAGTATTCTCGGAGAACGTGAAACTGTCTGTTGTCGATGAATTTCTCGTAGATCTTGATCTGATGACCGATGAAGGCGGAGCGATAGCGGTCCCATTTAGGTTCCAGCGTCTGTCGTAGTTCCTCGTCATAGATACGTATCATGTGCAGATCCTCAATGCGGTTGTTGGGGATATCCTCATAATGCAGGTATGCTGGTTGGTCGATGAAATAGACCTTCGGCTCTTTCATCAGACATTTGATCTGCATGAGCGAGTCTTCCCGCTCCACAATCTCTCTGGGTGCTCCTAAGCAACCGTCCAGCAGTTCTTTCTTGAAGATGATGCCCCACAACACACAGAACGAGTTCCGAGTGGCAAGCAGGTCACGGATCAGTGGCTCGCAGATGGTCCACTCCCTGAAACCAGAGTCATGGATCACCCCATATTGGTCGATATACGGACCTATCACCTCGTCGGCTCCAGACTTTGTGATGGCACGATGCATCATGGCTAATGACCCGCTCGTCAACAGGTCGTCGGCATCCACGAACATGATATATCTCCCTTCCGCATGCTTCACCCCACAACGGCGGGCGGCTGTCACACCTCCATTGGGGGTATGGAATACTTTCATACGTGGCTCGTCGGCAGCCCATCTGTCACATATTTTTCCTGATGCGTCAGTACTGCCGTCATCCACGGCAATCACCTCAAACGAGGGGAACTCCTGCGAGAAGATGCTTTGCAGGCATTTCTCGATGTAGGCGGTCTTGTTATAAACAGGTATGATGATTGATATCTCCATAGTCTTTCTATTGATAGTTGATATGTCCTGTATTCTTCTTCACCCTGAAGACGAGGGCGTTCCAGATAGCCTTCAGGTTACCATAGCGCAGGTTGCGTAGTAGTTCCTCGATGCTTCGTCCTATCTTGATCCAGGGGTGTCCCCATGCCATGATGCGGTAGACACGTTGTTTGTATTCCACATTCTCGATGACATACTGCGGATGGCGCAAAGGGAACTCCATCTCGTAAGTGGGCATCGTCAGCAGTTGCTGCATGCGCTTGGGGAGTGTCTTCATCGCACTCTGGAAATGGGCTGACTCCTCGGATACGGCAGTATTCTGGATCATGTTACGGGTAGGGACGATAGTCAGTCCGGAGTGCAGCATGTTATACGACCAGTAGACGGTCTCGTAGATGGGGTCGCCGGTCTCATGGTGCTTGCGGAGTTTCTTGACCATCTCCTCTCTGTCACCATGTGCCTTGACAAGTGCCTCCAACTGGTGCATGTCGAAATCACTGTCCACCACCTTGTAATGGTCGTCCCATTGGTTGACGACCCTGCTCCATGATGCCCATCCCCAGATGGAGAACACAGAGGTAAACAGGTAGTCGTAGGGTGCGTCAGTCTTCTCCTCGTGGTTATAGCCTGCTATCATGGTGATACGCTCGTCGTGCTCATAGCGGTTGAGCATCTCCGTGCAGAAACGGATGAACGACACGGCAGGGGTACTGTCGTCCTCGATGACGATACACTTGTCATGCAGGGAGAACGCCCATCGCTGCGCACGGTAGTTGGAAGCCCATGCACCACTGTTCTCCGTATGGTAGTTACGTTGCACCTCACACTCCCAGTCGATCTCCTCGTCAGCGACGATGCGTTTGGCGGCTTCTATCTTCTGTGCCTCCACCTCGTTACGTGGTCCGTCCTGATAGAGGTACAGATGGGAGGGACGTTCCTTCTTAATCGCCTCAAAGGTTCTCTTGAGTGTCTCTTGCCGCGTGAAGAAAATCAGCAACACGGCGACATCGTTTTCTGCAGGATATTTCATTATACTTTTAACTTTTGACTTTTGACCTTTGACCTTTGACCTTTGACCTCAGCCCTTAGACCTCAGCCCTTAGCCCTTAGCCCTTAGCCCTTAGCCCTTTGACCTTAGACCTTTGACCTTTAAAAACTGCACACAGTCATCCATCATCTTCACCTTCAGCAGTCGCATGACAGCGGCATAGAAGAGGATAGCAAGGAGGATGCGGACGAACAGCAACAGATAGATATTCGTGATGCCTTGGGTAATCACCCAGATACCAGCCATGAGGGCGGCACTGATCATGGCGAAGGGGATCGTGTCCTTGCAGACATCCCACAGACGGACACCAATCAACTTGTTGGCATATCCTTGCCATGCCATCAGCCAGATGATATTCAGAATCGTATAGGCACCAACCACGGTGATAATACCATATTGGTAGGTGAGGAAGATAAGTGCCATCTGCAACACGATCTGTGAGATATTCAACCACATGTTGATATCACTGCGTCCCTGACTGATAATCAGGTTCTTATACAAAGAGTAGAAGGGCATGAAGGCTCCTCCGATACAGAGGATGCGCAGGATGGGGACACACGCTTCCCACTTGGGACCGATGGTGGAGAGGATAAACTCATGTGCCACCAAGGAGAGTCCGAACATAGCAGGGAAGGCGAGGAAAGCGGTGAAACGCAGCATCTTACGGAAGACACGTATCTCGTTGAACATCGAACTTTCCCCCTCCCTTGGGAGGGTAGGGGTGGGGTCACCTCCTCTCACCTCTACAAGAACTGGTTGTGCCACTTGCTCGATACTGCCACTGACCAGTTGGTATGCCATCGTGTTCCATTTGAATGCTTGGAAGAAGTTACCCACCACCTGTGGGGTCTTCGTAAAGAGTTTTCCGAAGATGAAGGTCAGGATGTTATTGTTGACGGTATTGATGATCATCGTTACCAGGATGTTCATCGAGAACTTAAACGTGCGACGGATAGGGGAGAAATCGACTTTCAACGTGGGTCGCCATGGTACGAAGAAGAAACGTCCGATAACCAGGATAGCGGCATTCACCACCTGTTGCCACGCAAGACTCCAATAGGAATAACCATTGAAGGCGAGGGTGACAGCGACAATACCTGAGCAGACCAGTGCGCAGGTGTTGACAATGGTTATCTCCCGATTCATCATGTTCTTCGTCATATAGGCATTCGTCGAGATACCGAACGACGAGATAAGGAAGGCAAGGAAGATGAAACGTGACAGGTCGGTCAGACAGGGTTGCTCGAAGAACAGGGCGATCCACGGAGCAACGGCAAACAGCACCAGATAGATACAGATGCTGGCAAGGATATTAAACCAAAAGACGGCATTATAGTCGTTGTCCTTCGGCTCCTTCATATTCACGATAGCCGTAGAGAATCCACTCGACTGCAGGTTACCTGCTATCGCTGAGAAAATAGCAATCATACCAATAGGAGCCCACTCCGCTGGTGCGATCATACGTCCCAGCAGAATGCCGATCACCACGTTCAGCACCTGTGTGGCACCACTGTTCAGGACTCCCCAGAAGAGCCCCCGTGCTGTCCGCTCCTTTAGATTCTCCATACTCGTATCGATTGCAAAGGTAGTGCAAAATTTCGATTAAGTGAAGAGAATACAAATAAATTTGCCTTCTTGAGCGTGAGAAATTTGCATCCTCATGATCTACTTCGGCGTGAATTACTTCTTAGGGGGCATGTACAGTTATGCGTAACGATGGCACTTATCTCAGTAAATACACTGAATTTACTCAGTAAACACACTGAATTTACTCGGTAAATACACTGAATTTACTTTTAACAAGGACATCAATCCTTGTCACCGTTGCCGCTTCGTTGTTTGTGGGTAGGGAGATGGTAGTGGGATGGTAGTGCGATTTTAAGAAAATCCCACTACCCGTCTGCGCCCTTTGTACATCGGCATTTGAGCCATTTGGGTAGTGCGATAGGGGGATTATTATTTTTGTAGCAGGATGGTAGCACCATTGTAGCAGGATAAATCATGATCGTGCTACAGGCTCCGCCCTTTATACATCGGCATTTCAGCCACATTGTAGCAGGGATAGCAGGATAATTTTGTTTTTAGTTTTATTGCTTTACAATAGCATTTTGCACTGCATTATCAAATTCTTCTTTGGAGCAAGGTTTGCGAAGAATCCAATAGGAACTTGTCGACGAAGAGCCATAGCCCGCAGCCACAGCCCCTTTACTAGTAGAACCATCAAGATACATCTCCCATCCTTGAGAAAGGAAATACATCAAAGCCCCTGCAGGTGTCCTGAACTTCATCTTTTCTCCTTTATCATCTCGTAACCTCTTTACTTCAACTCCATTGTCATAGTAAACTTTGAAATCTTCTTTCGTAAAACTTCCTTCGAAAGACACAATATTATACAGGTAATATTGCTTCTCCTCTGTTTGGCAGAATGCAGCCAAAGGGATAAATAATAAAAATAGAACTAATAGGTTTTTCATATTCAAACATTATTTAGTTATTATATTCCATGTCTATCTTTTGCTAATAGCCTTTCAATTAACTCACTCCACTTTTTTTGTTCTTTCTCATCACCAGTATAAATTTTCTGCGTATGTATAAATTCAAAGGTCCAAAGATTATTATAGAGGTCCGTAACAGAAATTCCCTGATTGCGAATATTATCTTTAATGTTACGTTCTGACTGTTCGTCGTATGTGATAATAGTTAAATGTCTGATAGGGTCAGGTGAAGCACATACAGCCTTGAAGAATTCTCTAAAATAGCCAAAGTCCATCTCATTAACTGAATGCCCAAAGAAAACTATTTCCTTTGCTTCAAGTAAATAGCGAGCCACATGATTCGCTTGATGAAGCATGTTATATTTATACATAAACGACAATTGCCTGTTTACCTGTTCGCCAGACTGTAGGTCACATCCTAAAACAATATCATCATTTCGAAGGCTGCCATGTACATTGGAACACCAGTGTTGAGCGCCATTAAAGACTTCCATTTGAAACGGTAATTTAATGTATTCGTGCGGATTTGTATAATTGAAATACATCTCATATACTGTTAATGGACACTCTCTCAAACGATAAAATAAATATGTGCTCAATTTATCTTTATCTGCAGTATAATTAGTAGTTATACGTTTCAGATAATTAGTTAATGCTTTCTTCAATTCCTCAAATTCTGAACGTACCATTCTCATTTTTCCATCATCAATGGTTGGATGGTTAACAATATACTTATGTATTTCCTCCTCTATATCAAACCAATTTGACTCAAATGATGCTCGTTGTAATTGCAAAACAAGAGACAGATCTCGCTCTTCCTCAAAATACATATTAAACATTCTATTCGCCAAATCGCTGAATTCTGAACTTTTGGCGAAGTCGGAGTATCGAGAGCGTAACCCCATATCTATATCAAATCCATTACCTATGACGAGTGCTAATCCTGCCATATTGTTACATTTTCAATTTATCTATTTCAGCAAACAATTCTTCTATCTTCGCCACTATGCGCTTCTGCTCAGCGAGAGGAGGGAGAGGAATAATTAATGATACCATCGTTTCTGTAGATACACGAGGCATTTTCACACCAAATGTAACAGAATTTATGTATTCGTCAACATATGCTGATTTTAATAAACTAACTATATAATTCTTACATATACCTCCATAACAAGTAAACGGAATAATCTCCGGTGTACATATTCCATCTTTAGGTGCTATGAGAATTTTTAATAAATAGGGACGCAACTTACTATAAAGAATATCGCCCTCTGAAAAGCAAGATTTATCACCTATTGCTTTCCTATCACCAACACTTTTTATACATAACAATCTGCCACCCTTTTCTATATCCTCCAAATCAAGTCCCCAAAGATTTATATCTGCTTTTGCTGCATTTACCTTTTTTTTCGTATTAGCATAAGAAGATATTTCTCCAAGTCTCACCCACTCCCAACTCTTAGGAATGTCAAAAGGTTTTTCATCCTCGGAGATAGTTTTCTCTTCGAGGTCTTTCTTTTTGAGTTTCCCTTCTTTTACCAGTTGGGCTTTCTCTTTGCGGATTTTATCGAGAAGGACGGAGGCGGGTTCGTCGTTAGGGTCTTGTGGGACGAGGCGACCTTCGATGGCTTCTTGCAGGATGCTTTTCTTTAAGCGTTCTGGAAGTTCCTCATTTAACTTGTTGAGTTCGTCTTGTGCCTTGCCATATTCCTCCACTTTTGGCAGAAGTTCTTCTATCTTTGCTACAATGCGGTGTTGTTCTGCGAGAGGAGGTAACACCATAATAGTATCGCTAATTGCTTTCAAAACCCAATTCTTATTCCCAACTCCTCTTGTATTATCTGCTGCTTGTAATTGTACCAATGGTGAATTA
>Ga0247611_10005718_pt1 | contig 16262 bp, 17 predicted proteins | sample 177DNAGHGhighgp2_FD_192422 | JGI IMG/M metagenome (GOLD analysis project Ga0247611, IMG submission 192422) | Sheep rumen microbial communities from Palmerston North, Manawatu-Wanganui, New Zealand - 1770 DNA GHGhigh gp2 | ecosystem: Host-associated > Mammals > Digestive system > Stomach > Rumen... | reverse complement strand
GAACAGCCCGAAATCCTGGGAACGGCGGGGCCGCTGCGCCGCATTTATGCCGCAGGCTACCGCGGTGGTTTGCTGGTGATGAACGGCGACGCCTACTGCAGTTTTGACCTGAAGGCCTTTATCCGCAACGCGCAGACATTGGCCGCGCAGCCGGACGGCCCGCAGGTAGCGCTCCTTGCCGTAGACTTCCCGAAGGTGAACACCTTCCGGGTGGGCGCTGACGGTCGCTTGGCGGGCATTGCCGGGCGGTTTGGCGCTACGGAAGGCACGCCCGCGACGTTCTCCGGCGTGTCGTGGTACAGTGATGCAGCCCTCTCGCGCATTCGGGAAGGCGAATCCGATATACGCGAATTCTGGAAGCTCGAAATTGCCCGCGGTTGTGCCCCGTTTGTGGACATGAGCCAGCTGAATGCCACCTGGATAGACATGGGGTCGCCCGAGGGCTTGATGTCTGCGGTGGAGGCCCGCCTGAAGGAACTGGGCCGTGACCCGAACGAAGCCGTCGTCGTGCCCGGCGTGGAACTGCCCGCAGGCGTGAAAATCCGGCATTCCGTCATCTATGATGGTGCGGAAATCGCCGAAGGCGAAACGATTGAGAACGAAATCCGCGGAAAGGGATTTAGGTGGAAAGTTTAGATATGCGCAAATTTAGAGTAGTCCTAGTAGAACCGGAACACCCGCACAATGTGGGCTTTGTGGCCCGCGCCATGCACTGCTACGCCCTCGATGAACTTTATATTGTTTATCCGAAGCGTGACAAGGTGATTGAAAATTCTTACCACACGGCACCGAACAGCCACGAGGTCCTGGACAAGGCGACCATCGTGCACAAGTTCGAGGATGCCATTGGCGATTGCGCCTGCGCGGTCGCTTTCAGCCGCCGCATTTACGGTTCTGCCATCAAGCATACGATGATGCCCGGGCTTTCGGAACTCTTGCCCGAAAACGGCACGATTGCACTCGTGTTCGGGCGCGAATCATGCGGGCTCGAGACCGAAGAGGTGAACGCCTGCACGTACCAGTGCGAAATCCCGGTGCCGGGACTTATGAGTTTGAACTTGGCGCAGGCGGTGACGGTCGGCTTGTATGAACTTTGCCGCAGTGGCGCTCTTGCCAACGGCGAGGGGCGTGCAAAGCGCGGCACGAAGGGCGCCTGCGAGACGGCCCCGGCGACTATCGACCAGATCGATAGCTTCAAGAAGTTCCTGGACCGCTACCTGACGGGCCAATACCACGATCAGGCTTGGCGCGACAACTTCCTGAACACGCTCTTGCAGCGCATCCACCCGACCCGCAACGAGCTTTCGGCACTTTTTGGCTTGATTCGCAACCTTGCGGGGAAGCCTGCGCGCCTCGAACGTGCTGCCGACATGGCCGCCAAGGAAGCTGCTGAAAAAACGGAAGAGGCCCGCGAGCAGTAACAGCCCGCAATAAGTTATGGAAGTCGAATTCAACATCGCTGGGAGAATCTTGGCCAAAGGCGGCACGCGCGTCATAACGCTGGCCGAAATTCTCGCGTCGCCTGTTGCAGCGGGTGCCGGAACCGCGGCTGATCTTACTGAGGATGTACTTTCCGCTTATTGCAAGTCGGTCTCTGCACAGAACGCCTGCAAAGTCTATCTGTGGAAGGACCGCGAGGAATACGGCAACGCCAACGTGTTCAACGGCGGTTCTGATTACGAGGTCGTGAACGAAATCTGCTTCCTTTGCATCTACGACTGCGGAAACGAAGTGGCCCGTGAAACCACGGACCACTGGAACGAAAAGATTGACGCTGTTATCTGATACGGCTATCTAGCCCAGTGCTTTAATTGCGAAAGGTGCGAGTCGAAGAACTTGCGCCTTTCTGCATCCGGCGTGTTTTCGGGGTTAGGCATGTGCGAAAGCAGAAAGTCCAGTAGGGTGTCCTTGTTTGTGTAGGTGAACTTGCCGTCCACGTAGCACCACTTGCAGTAATCCTCGTTGAAGTGTCCGTCGGTCTCGCGGCTGATCATTGCGTCGTCGCCGAGGGGCATGCCGCAGCACTGGCAAAAGAGTTGGCGCGGGGCCCCGAGCAGGGTGTTTATGGAAACATTGAATTCCTTTGACAAAACCTTGAGCATTTCGGTGTTCGGCTGCGTCTCGCCGGTTTCCCAGCGGCTTACGGCCTGGCGCGTTACGCCGATGCGTTCTGCCATCTGGTCTTGGGTGAGGTTGTTCTTTTCGCGGATGTTCTTGAGAATTTCGTAGGTCTGCATTTAAACTCCTTTTTTAGTACGGGCTAAATATACTTTTGAACCCCTAGTAAATCAAGAAACAGGTTGTTGCTATTTGTAAATTATATATTTGCATCATGGCGACAAAGACAATCAAAATTCAATATCTCGACGATTCTATCCCGAAACTCACCTATATTGGCGGCAAGTCCGACTGGATAGACCTTGCCGCAGCGGAGACTGTGACGCTCAAGGCGGGCGAGTTCAAACTCATCCACTTGGGTGTGGCGATGAAGTTGCCCGAAGGCTACGAGGCGCATATCGCCCCGCGCAGTTCCACGTTCAAGAACTTCGGCATTTTGCAGGCGAACTCGGTAGGCGTTGTGGACTCGAGCTACTGTGGCGCGAACGACTGGTGGAGAATGCCCGTGTATGCCACCCGCGACGTGACCATCGAGAAGGGAAGCCGCATCGCGCAGTTCCGCATCATGGAAATCCAGCCCACGCTCACGTTCGAGGAAGGCCCGCTCGAAGGTGCCGACCGCGGCGGTTTCGGAAGCACCGGTGTGGTCTAGGGCTTGTTTCCGGCGTATACTTTTTGTCATAAAATCGGGAACGCGTTGAGAACATAATCTTTTGTAAATTCTCAATTTACGTGTGTTTTTTGAGAAAAAACTGCTATATTTATTTTTGTAGGCGTGAGGACCCCGGGTCAAGCACCTACGAAATTAGCCCCTGTCACCCCGGCAGGGGCTTTTTTTTACCCCTGTATACACAAAATCTTTTTTCCCAAGCCTTTTTTAGGTGCGGGGAGTCTATTTTTAGTTGCAGAAATGGTGGCGGGCTGAACCGCCGTCAAAAAAGCAAGGATGGAATATGATTGACGTTAAGGGCAAATGGACCCTGATTACCGGCGGCTGCCGTGGTGTTGGCCGTCTCACCGCTATCGAGATGGCCAAGCTTGGTGCAAACATCATCTTGCAGGGCCGCGACAAGGCGCATGCCGAACCCGTGATTGCCGAACTCAAGAAGTATGGCGTGGAAGTGCGTGCTGTGGGCTGCAACCTCGAAAGCGAAGCCGAAATCGATGCTGCCCTCGCTGAAATCGATAGCTGGGGCGTGCAGGTGGACCTCGTGTTCAACAACGCGGGCCTCATGAGCCATTACTTCACCGATTACCTGACCAACACGATGGACGATTTCCACCATGCGATGGCGGTGAACTTCTTTGCCCCTGTGAAGATTGCCTACCACTTCTTGCCGGGCATGATCGAGCGCGGTTTTGGCCGCATGCAGCTCACCACGAGCGGCATCGCGAATGAGCCGGAACTGATGGGTTATGCCTGCGCGAAGGCCGCCCTCACCAAGTTCGTGAAGGATTTCGCCTGCAAGCTGAACGGCACCGACGTGATGATGAACGTGATGGACCCGGGTTGGCTCCGCACGGACCTTGGCGGCCCGAACGCCCCCAACGCTCCCGAAACCGTTATTCCGGGTTCCATGGTTTCCGTGCTGCTTGACGACAAGAAGAGCGGCCGCTGGTTCAGCGCGCAGGAATTCACGGGTATGACCCTCGCCGACGCTGTCGAAAAGGGCAAGAAGGTCGAAGCGTAATACGGAAAAATCGCGCTATAATACCGAAATTCTCGGATTTTTGTAAAAAAAAGCCTGTCGGCATGGCCGATGGGCATATTTATTTAAAATAAAACTAATTTATATAGAGTAAATTCTTACAAAGAAAGGAGAAATAATATGCGTTCATTCGTTGCCGCATTAATGTTGCTCATGGCTGGGGCCTGGGCTGCCGGAAATGGTTCTAGGGGGAACCCGCTTACCGTGGAATCTGCGCAGGATTTGGAAGACCTGCGCTTGGCCGTGATTACTGGGACTGAGTATAAGGGGGTGCCCGTTCCGGATATGGGTAGAGGCATGTTCTTCAAGCAGACCGCGGATATCGACCTCTCGACCAAGTACGGTCGCGAAAAAGGCAATTGGAAGGCCATTGGCCCGTTTGCCGGGAGCTATGATGGCGGTGGCTTCAAGATTTCGAACCTGTTTGTCGACGAAGATGTGGATGTGACTATGACTCCGGCTCTTTTCGGTCCTATCATGGTAGACACCGATGATACCCTCTATTTCGAGAACATCGTTGTCGATAAGGCTTATCTTCATGTTTCTGCGACTACCGGTGCGATTATAACGCAGGTGGTGTCGGGCGTCGTTGTTGTGCGGAACAATACTGTCAATCTGGAATACAAGTCCGGTGCAACGGCGGAGGGCTCGCAGGTCGGCGGCATCATGGGCAATGCGGTTTCCGGTTGGGTCGGCTTTTATAACAATACGGTAAAGGGTTCTTTCCAGGCGACTTCCAGCGACGGTATGACCATTGGGGGCCTTATCGGAACTCTGGTAACGAATGGAAACTTTACCGGCAATACGAATGAAGCCAATATCACTGCCAAGGGGGATATCTCTGTGACCGTAGGCGGCTTGGCTGGGGAGAATCTTTCCTCGACCGTGGTAAAGGGCAATACGAACAAGGGTAATATACAGGTGGAGGCCAACAAGGGGATACCCTTTATAGGAGGCCTTATTGGTGTCAGTGCCGTGTATGGATACCGGAATACGTATGTCGGTAACGTCAACTACGGCAAGATTGAATTTACGGGCAAGGATGCCTCCTTGGGTGGGCTCTTCGGGTTAATCCAGGGAGATGAGACTTTGACCTTGGACAGCTGCATTAACCAGGCCGATGTCATTTATCATGGAACCGGGTCGCAGGAGATTGTTTATGTTGGTGGCATTGCCGGCTTGTGGGAAACCATGTCGGGTAGCCGCTTGCAGAACTTCGGGAATATCACTGTCGAGAATGCCGACTACCCCTTTGTCGGCGGACTTGTAGGCTATGTTCGCGACGGCACTAAATCCATCACCCTCAAGGAGTCGGTCAATAGGGGCAAGATCACGGTTAAGAAGGATACGACCGTGGACGGCAAGATTGCGGGCCTGGTTGGCACCACGGACTCCCTGGAATTCGCTGAACTGGATAGTTGCACCAACATGGGCGATATCGAAATCATTGGAACTGCTGACCAGACTCTTGTCACGAGCGAATATGCCATAGTCTATTCGGGTGTACGCTTCCAGGCCAACGCCTGCAAGAACGAGGGCTCGGTTTTGTTCCTGGATGGCACCATCGGTATTCCGACGCCTGTTGTCGCAAAATCTATGGAAATCCGCGTGGCGCAGGTGGGCGAGGGGCGTATCACCCTCGAAATCCCCGGAATGGAGTCCTTTACTGCAGGTCGCGTGCGTGCAGGAGTGTTCTCGTACGACGGAAGGCGCCTGCCGGTGAACTTGGATGCGTCAGGCAACCTGCTGCACCTGGAAGGCCTGCCGTCGGCTGGGCGCTTCCTGGTCCGGGTCTCGACGCCCAGCGGAAATCGCTCGATTCCTGTCACGTTGCATTAATTCCTTGCTATATTTCTAGGCATGAACAATTCTCAATCCCGCAGCAAGCTTCGTGACGAAGTGTATACCCAGATGATGTGCGCCCAAGCGCGCCTCAGTAAAGACCAGAATACCCAGATGGGGGCGGTGCTCGTGAGTGCCGACGGCCGCGTGATAAGCACCGGTTACAACGGTGCCCCGGCAGGTTTCGACGACGAGACGGTGCCCTACACCCGCGAAAAGCAACTGCTGGCTTACGACCTGCTTGATGCCGATACGGGTGAACTCCTGAGCCATCACGAGTTCGAGGCGAACAAGTACCCCTTCATGGTGCATGCCGAAATCAATGCGCTGCACTATGCTCGCGGCAAGGTGCCTCCTGGTTCCAAGCTGTACGTGATTGGGTTCCCGTGCGAACGTTGTGCGCTTGACGTGAGCCTCTCCGGCGTTGCCGAGGTGTTCGTGACCAAGGACGATTACGACCCAAAGTCCACGCTCAACAACAGCCGTGATACCGCCTACTACATGTTCGCGCAGGCCCACATCGTGGTGACCCTCTGTGGCAAGCGCATCCGCCCCGTGGTTTCCAAGCCCGCGGCGAAGTAGCAGAATTTCGATTCAATTAAAAAAACGGTTCCCGTCTTGGATGACGGGAACCGTTATTGAATACATGGCTTTGTTATTTGTATTTCTTGAGCAAGTCGTTTGCGTTCAGCGAAATTACCAGCGGATCATCCCTCTTGATCGTGGTTTCCCTGTTGTAATCTGCCAAGGTGATGCCGTTAGAGGCGTCCTTGACGATTACTCTTGAAACGATAAATTTCGCGGTCTTGACCTTGAATGCGCAGGTCAAGCGGAATTGCTTCAAGTCTTCGACCTTGATAGCGTTCTTTAGGGCGACTCCGTATGTCCTGGTGCTGCCTCGTTCGAAATCGTTTACGTTTTGTGTGTCCAGAAGGTAAGCGTTTTCGACCGAATTCTTAGTGACCGTTCTAAAGTGGACGTCATAATCGGTGCCGGCTCCCAGTTTGTTTGCTACGGAGACTGTTACGCTAACTTTCGAGACGGTTGGTGCCGTGGGTGCGACGGCGGGCGTTACAGTAACATTGGGAACGGTGGGGATGAATTCGAGACTTTCGTAGGTCATCTTTCTGAATTCATCGTGAGATACGGTAATTGTGCGGATGCTTCCCCACGTAAACAATTTGATTTTAACGTTTGTAGAAGTTTTTGTTGCACTTAATACGACGACCCAGTGCAAATCTGAAATTTGGAGATGATTGAATGATTTGCCTTTCAGAGCATTTCCATGCATTAACCAAAAGACAGATCCCGACTTATTTAAGTATTTGTTCCAAACATCCAAATTGCTGAGCGCCTTTTTTGTTGTTGCCCATGATGTTATTCTGTCGATGTCCTTCTTTTTTGTGCCGAAGAGGAACTCGATGTCACGCTGCATTTCTGTAACAAAGGTAAACATCATTCGGTTGTTCTTGCTTGGATCGAACTTGAATGCTGTCTCTTTTTGCGCTAGGGTCGCCATGAGCATCCAGCTTATTCGACTAAGACCTTTATCGATGTCGTTTGGATTGCTGTAGTAATTTTCAGGAATTGCGTCAAACTTTCGGAGGTCTGCAGGGGCTTCGTAGTCGTTTATTCTCCCTGTCTCATGAAGATGTGTGATTACACTGATAAAATTGTCGATTCCTCTTCTCTTTAACAGATAGAAAGAAAGAGCTGCGGGGCCGCAAACAGGATACTGACCTTGATCTAATCCGATGTAGCCTTCATCCTGGAGCATGTTTGTTTCGTAATAACGAGATGTTATATAACTGAGGCCTTCGACGAGGTGTTTCTTGTCGATTTTGGGCCATGCACTAGGAGTGGTTTTGTTTTTCCAGTCCTGTATTCTTTTTATTGCTTTATCGTATGCTGCGTTTATTGCCATATATACTCCTTTAAATATGGAATTTGAATTTGTTCGGTTTTGAACAAATTTGTATTCAATCTAAACTAATTTGTATGATACATACAAACGACTTAGTTTGTTTTACAAAAAGGGGGTTGATTTTTACAAAAAACTTTTTTATTTCTTTCAAAAGAAAAGGGCTTCCGTCCTGCTGGAAGGAAGCCTTTGGGGTATTAAAGCTATGCTTGTTTGTCTAGAAAACGACCGATAGGGACAATACTTGGAACCTGGTCACGCTGCCTACTGTAGCATTGCGGTCTGTCAGGCCGATGGTGACCCTTTCGCCGATTTCGATGGTGTCTGCGATCCTGAAGCCGAAGCCCATGGGAATTCCGAGCGTAAAGCAGCCCTTGGGCGAGAAGTTGATGCCCCACTCGATGCCGCCTTCCACATAGAAAAACGAGAGGGGGGCGAACCTTGCGAGGATGTTGTTGCTCAGTTCGAAAAACGACTCATAGTATTCGCGGTCGCGATAATCATATCCATAATAGCTCGAATAGGAACGGTATTCGTACTCGCCGCCAATCCAGAAGAAGCTGGCTTCGAGTTCTATGGGAATGGTCAGGTAGCGGTTTCCGGTCTCGATGAAGCGCTTCACGATGATGTCGAACTCGATGTTGTCATCTGAGGAACTGTACTGGTAGAAGTCGCCGTCCATCGAGATAGGTAACGAAAGTGCGAGCGTGATGCCCCATTTCTTGAGGGTGGAGCCCGCCGCGGTAGACTGCTCGGTAGTTTCGGACGTGTATGTTGTCGATGCAGAATCCTTCTTGACTGGGCTAGGGTTGCGCGTGTATCCCTTGTTCCCGTAGCCGCTTGCGTAGTAGCCGACCTCGCCGCCGGCCAGGAGCGGCGCGACGGACAGGGCGACAAGCGCTAGAATCAGGCGAAATCGCATGGAACCGCCTTATTCGATGGAGGATTCGGGCTGGGCAGCCGAGAAAGCCGGATCTTGCGCTGTTTCGGTCGGAGTGCTGGCTCCGTTCTCGATAGGAACGTAGCGGACGCCGAGACCCACGTAGTCACAGCCTAGCACGACTCTCTGCTGCTGGGTGCTGTTGTCCGAGGTGTATTCGTATTTATATGTCTCTTCGGAACGGATGTTCAGCACGTCGTGGATGTTCTTGTCCTTTTCGACAACGTACTTGACGAAATCCAGCGTAGAGCAGGGCTGGTTGGTCGAGTGGGTAATGGTCCGCACGATCTCGACCTTGAGGTTTCCGACGACGCGGGCTTCGTTGGCCATCTTGTCGGAGTAGCCCGAGATGACGGCCCTGTTCACGTTGCCTGTAGAGTGGGCGCAGCCTGCCACGAAAACGGCAGAAATCGCAAGAAGCAGAATCTTTTTCATGTGGTATCTCCAATAATGTAACCAAAATATAACGTAATTGGGTGCGGATGCGAAGTGAGCATATGTTTGCACCTGCTAGAAGTGATGTGTGCTTCGCAACAAAGGATGCTGCTTTTTTGTGCATTATTTGTCTGGATGACATATTTTGTCGCCGGGATTATCTATATTAGTGCACATGGTGGCACTAAACAAATTGAAAAAAGAAATCGAGTACCTCTGCACGGATTGCGGCAACACGACGCCCAAGTGGGTCGGGAAGTGCCCGTTCTGCGGGGCGTGGAACACCCTCAAGGAACATGCGGTGGAACCTGTCAATACGGGCGCGGCGCGAGGCGGGCGCGGGCTTGGAGGTCCAGTCCACCAGGTGGTGCCTTTGCGCGATGTGGCCACGGAAGACACGCGGCGGCTGAGCACCGCCAATGTGGAATTCGACCGCGTGCTCGGTGGCGGGCTTGCACCAGGTTCCCTGGTGCTCATCGGTGGCGATCCCGGAATCGGCAAGTCCACCCTGGTATTAACGACTCTCGCCACGATGACAGCCGCCGGCGTGAAGAGCCTTTACGTGAGCGGGGAAGAGAGCGCCTGCCAGGTAAAACTTAGGAGCGAACGCCTGAACGTCTCGGGTTCCGACATGCTGCTCCTTTGTGAAACGAGTCTCGAGAAGATTATCGAGCATGCGAAAGAGGTCAAGCCGCAGGTCATGGTCATCGATTCCATACAGACGGTTTACAAGGGCGACCTCTCGGGCACGCCGGGGAGCGCCTCCCAGCTCCGCGAATGTACACTCGACCTCATGGTGTTCGCGAAAAATACGGGGTGTATCACCATCCTTATCGGGCATGTGACGAAGGATGGCCAGATTGCAGGCCCGCGAATCCTCGAGCACATGGTCGACACGGTCGTCTACTTCGAGGGCGACCGCAATCACCAGTACCGCCTGCTGCGTACCATCAAGAACCGCTTCGGTGCTACCGACGAGATTGGCGTGTTCGAGATGACGAGCCACGGGCTTGAGTCGGTGGCGAACCCGAGCCGCGTTTTCTTACAGGAGAACACGCCGCCTACGCCGGGGAGCGTCGTATGCTGTACGCTCGAGGGTTCGCGGGCGCTCCTCTTCGAGACGCAGGCGCTTGTGAACCAGACGGGTTTCGCCGTTCCCCAGCGAGTGGCCGCGGGTATCGACCCGAAGAGGCTCACCATCATTTTGGCCCTGCTCGAAAAGTTCGGCGGGGTATCGATAGGTGCTTCCGACGTGTTCGCGAGTATCGCCGGCGGGATGAAGGTGACCGACGCCTCCTCGGACCTGGCGCTTGCTCTCGCGATTGCGAGCAACCACCTCGGGATACCGCTTTCGCGGCAGACCATCGCGGTGGGGGAGCTCGGGCTTTCGGGCGAGGTTCGCAGTGTCGCGCTTTTGGACCAGCGGCTGAAGGAGGCGCGCCGCCTCGGCATGGTGGAGGCTGTCGTGCCGGCGAATGGCAAACTCCCCGAAGCCCTCGAGGGCATGAAGGTCGTGCGCGTGCATAGCCTCTCCGAGGCGATTTCCTGGCTCATGGACAAGAAGTAACCTTGCAAAAAGCAAAGAAGAAGCCCCGCAATAATGCGGGGCTTTAAAGTCTGTTAATGGTTCCGATTACTCGTCGTCTTCATCGACGTGTTTTTTCTTCTTTTTCTTTTTCTTCTTCGGCATGGCGTCGTCAGCCACAGAGGACTTCCTGTTGTTCCCCTGGACGACCACTTCGGCGGCCTTTTCGCCCGGCTTGGTGAAGCCGTACTGACGCGGGTCGAAGCCGGCAGGGAACTTGGTACGGCTGTCGTAGACAACCTTCTTGACCGTGCACTTCTCGATCTTGGCGTCGCTCAGGTCGGCACCGGAGAAGTCGACGTTCTGCATCTTGGTGTCGGCATCGATCTTCACGTTCTTCATCTTGGCGTTGGTGAAGCGTACGTCGACGAGCTTGGCACCGGCGAAGCTTGCACCGTTGAGCTGGGCACCGATGAAGTCGGTCTTTTCGATGGTGGAGTTCGCGAGGTTGGCCTTGTCCATGTCTGCGCCGTCGAAGATGTTCTTCTTGACGTAGGCGCCGTCGAACACGGCCTTGGTAAGGTCGGTGCCGCGGAATTCACACTTGCTCACTTCGGTATCGAAGAAGGATGCCTTGGAAAGTTTGGCCTTGTCGAAGTTGGACTTCTTGACGAGGCCCTTGTCGAACACCACGCCGGAGAGGTCCTGGCCCTGGAACTTCATGCTGCTCAGGGTGGACTGTGCGAACTTGGCCTTCTGGAGCTGGGTCTTGGAGAGGTCGACATCGTCGAACTCGGTCAGGGAAAGGTCGGCATCCTGGAGGTTCACGTTCTGGAACTCGGCGCCGCTGAAGTTCGCCTGTGAAAGACCCGCCTTGGAGAAGTTCACGTTGATGAGGTCGACACCCTTGAAGTTCGCGGCGATGAGGTTACATGCCGTGAAGTCGGTCTTCACGATGGTTGCCTTCTTGAGGTTGACTTCGCCCATCAGGGAACGGGAGAAGTTCGCGTTCGTGAGGTTGGCCTTGGAGAGGTCCGCCCTGGTAAGGTCCACGTCCATGACGGAGGCCTGGGTAAAGTCGGTCTTGCTGAAGTCGGTTTCATCGGAAACCTTCATGGCGTCAAGACGGGCGTTCTTGAAGTTCACGTTGGGGAACTGGCTGCCAAGGAGCGTTGCACGGTAGAGGTTGCCTTCTTCCATGTCTGCGCCCTTGAAAGAGGAATTACGGATGTCGGCGCCGCTGATGATGACTTTCTTCAGGTCCGCATTCTTGAAGTTGGCTTCGCTAATCACGGCGTTCTGGAAGGACACTCCCTCGAGCTTTGCTTCCTGGAAATTCGGCTTTTCACCAGCGCTGCGCTGGAAGTCGGTAACTCCCTTCTTGGCCTTGGCGTTCGAGAAGTCAAATCCGTCGATACGCTTGTCACGGAAGGACGTATTGAGATCCTGACCCGAATAGTCTTGGGCAAAACCGCCAATTGTCAGCGCTCCGATAAGGAAAACACCGAACTTCGAAATCATCTTCATATTCATAGTAAACTGTTCCTTTTATGGAAAACCAATAACGTATAGCCTTAAAATAACTAAAAAAATGGAAAAACAATCACTTATTTGAAAAAACTCCATTATTTTTTGCGTAAAAAACTAATTTTGCGCTTACAATGTCCTTTTTTAAGTTTGAAACGTACGATTTGGTCGTCTGCGGGGCTGGCCCTGCAGGCCTTATGGCCGCCTGTACGTATGCCAAGCGGACGCAGGGGGCCGGACGGGTTCTGCTGCTCGATAAGAAGGCTCCCTGGAAGGAACCGATTTTCTGCGCCGAGGCGGTCTCGGCGAACCGGCTTGCCAAGTTGTGGCCTATCGACCGGTCCTGGGTGCGTGGTCGCATCTCCGGAATATACTTTACCTCGCCCGATCGCCACAGGGCGGAATTCTACAGCAAGGACTGTGGGCTTATCCTGGACCGATCCGGATTCCACCATGCGCTTGCGGACGGCTGCGTCGAAGCTGGCGTGGAATGCCGTTTCGACGCTCTCGTGAAGTCGCTCTCTCGCAATGATGATGGCTCGTGGAATGTTTGCGTGAAGGGGCCCGAATCCGTTACGGAAACTGTAAAGGCGAAGGCGGTTGTCGATGCGAGCGGACCGGGTGCGCGCCTTACCCATGGCATAGAATGCCTCGAGGGTATTGAGGCCGGCGATACCGATCTCGAACCCGCTATTTTTGCGGTTGCCGAGGGTATCGAACACAGTCCCGAACACATTGAACTCTTTTTCGGAAGCGAGTTCCCTGACGGTTACGGCTGGATTTTCCCGCGTGACGGCGTGGAGGTGAACATCGGTTTTGTGCTCGGCAAGAATGTAAAGTTGGGTGTTTCGCTGCGTGAAAAACTGAAGTCCTTTATTGCGGAACGCTACCCGAAGGCGAATGTCAAGGCCATCTATGGCGGCATGATTGCCTGTGGGCAATCGGAGCGGCCCATGGCCCGCTGCGGCCTTTTCAAGGCCGGCGATGCCGCCAGCTGCGTAAACCCCATCAGCCGTTCGGGCATCGTGGAATCGATGCTGTGTGGAAAGATTGTCGCGGAATCCGCCGTGGAATGGCTTGCGGCGTCTGCTCCCGAAGTGCGTGAGAAAATCGAGTCGGCGGTTCTTGACCGCTGGATGGAAGCGCTTGGCAGGACACACCTGCAGATTGCCCGCGCAAAACCTGGGTTCAATGCCATCAAGGATTCTCAGTTCGACCGTGCGGCAAAGAGCCTCTCTAAGTTGCCGCGCGAAAAGCAGACCTTGTTCCGCATATTCTTTACGGTGCTCTGCGCGAGCCCGTCGCTCATCTGGAAAATGCGTTCGTTCTTAAAGTAGGGAATTATGGCAGGCTTGATTACAGAAAGGACAGAAGAAGTTCGCGCGATGTTTGCGTCGTTTGTCGATCCCGATGACAAGTGGAAGTATTTGCTTGACCTTGCTCGTGCGCATAAGGGAATGGATGCTGGCCTCAAGGATGCAAAGTTTATTATCCAGGGCTGTGCGTCGACGATGTATCTTGTGCCCAAGTTTGCCGATGGCGTTCTGCATTTCGAGATGGATGTGGAAGGCGGAACCACGAACCCGCTGATCAGTCGCGGTCTCGGTGCGCTTGCCCTGAAGGTCTACAACGACTTGCCGCCCAGCGAAATCCTCTCGCTCGACCCGGTGTTTTTCCAGGATATCGGCCTGAATGTCGGACTTTCTCCGACGCGCTCGAACGGGTTCGCAAGTCTCGTGAAACAGATTTATCTATATGCCCGCGTCTACGACGCGATTTCAAAAAGGTAGGGAAATATGGTTAGCTTCTTGAATGGAAAGAGCCCCTTTGATGAGGCCGAAGAAAAACTCGAAGCGGGTGAGACCGTCAACGGTCGCCCGAAAATGCCGACCGGACCTATCATGGGTTGGCAGGACGGCGTGTTCCTCCTGGTGATTGTCGCCTTGATTGTGGGTGGCTACCAGTACTACCAGTATGCCAAGAAGAATAGCGCCGAGACGTTTGCGAGGTGCGATGCCCTCTATGCGGCCGCGGCAGAAGACCCGACGAAGTACCCCGAGGTCGAAGCCTGCTACGACAGCACCTGGGACCTTGGGTTTGTGAGCGATTCCATGGAAGTGCTCCGCCAGAACCGTCAGGGTCAGATTGCCGACATGCGCAACGCCCAGAAGGATATCCTTGATGATGCCAAGATTTCTCTGGAAGATGGCGATACGGCGAAGGCTGTGAAGGCTTTGAAGGATTATGCCGGTGCGATGTTGCTCCGCCCGTCCGATGCGGCGGAATGGAACAAGATTGTCGCGTTGCCTGTGCCCGAGGTTAAGCCCGAAACTCAGCCGGAAAGCCCGGCTAAGTAAAAAATATTCCTTTCTTGCAAAAAATAATTGTAAATTAAGTGCATGTCTAAATTGATTGCACTCGATGGAATGACGCCTCGCCTGGGAAGCCGCGCCTTTGTGGCTGACGGGGCTGTCCTTGTTGGCGACGTGGAAGTGGGGGATGACTCCTCCGTCTTCTACAATGCTGTTTTGCGAGGAGACCTTGCGCCAATCCGTATCGGGAAGCGTACGAACATCCAGGACAATGTCACGGTCCACGTGTCGACCGGAGTGCCGACTGTTATTGGGGACGAGGTGACTGTCGGGCATAACGCCGTGCTCCATGCCTGCACTATCGACGACAACGTGATGGTCGGTATGGGCGCTATCGTGATGGACGGCGCGCACATAAAGAAAAATTGTATCGTGGGGGCCGGCGCTATCGTTACGCAGGGGAAGGAATTCCCGGAGAATTCGCTGGTGCTCGGTGCGCCTGCGCATGTGGTGCGCGAACTCACGACCGAAGAAATCGAGGGCGTGCGCGGAGGCGTTGATCGCTATGTCGAAATCAAGGATAAACTCCTAGAGGCATAGCGCATGGCGTACAAGTTCTACTTCTTGATTAATCCGATTAGCGGGGGCGGACAGGGGAAGATTATCAAGGAATTCCTGCCCGAGATTATGGAATCCATGGATTTTACCGCCGACGAATGGAAGGTGGAATTCACCCGCTACGAGGGCATGAGGGAGCAGATTCTTGAAGCCTTGTCGAGTACGGAGACTCTTATTGCGGTAGGCGGTGACGGAACCGTTTCTGCCGTACTCTCGACGATGCTTGCGTCAGGTTTTTCGAACAAGGTGAAAATCGGGCTTATCCCGCTTGGTACCGGAAACGACCTTGCCCGCGTGTTGAACCTCTACAAGCCTTTTGCCGACCAGGGCCTACTTTTCCTGGTGCGTCGGCTATTGCGAGCCTCCGCCGAACCTTTTGATATCTGGAAAGTGAACGGTACGTATGCTCTCGCAAACTACTTTTCGGGCGGCATCGATGCCCGCATTGCACATGATTTTAACCAGGACCGCGCTACCGGAGTGATTTCCTCGAATTCGGTGATTGCGAACAAGCTGCATTATGTGCGCCGGTTCTTTGCCGACAGGAACTACCGGCTGGGAGCCTGTACGCTGTGCTACGTGGACAAGTTCGGTAAGACGCATACGAGTGACCTGACTGGGCATCGTACGGTAATCGTGGGGAACATCCCGAGTTTTGCGAGCGGGGCGAATCCGTTCTACAAGTCCGATATGGCCGATGGGTTCCTGGAGGTAGTCGATGTGCCTTCGATGCCGCTGTTTCTGCTTGCCATTGCCATTGGAAACCTGCCACTTGTGGGGTTCCTTTTCAAGAAGCATTTCCTCAAGTCGGTGAAGGTTCATTCGCTTTCGCTCACCGTACCGCAGGGTGAGTTCCTGCAGCTTGATGGCGAGGACCTGAGTGGCAAGCTGGGCGATACGGTTACTATCGAGTTCGCAGCCCAGGTACAGATGCTGAAACTGGGGGATTAAGTGAAACCTGTTGCGCTTTCTGTCGTGTTGGACTGGCTGAAGTCCGAAAATCTCCTGTGTGACAACTCGAAGGACGCCCTGTCGCAGGTTGTATTGAAGGTCGCGCCGAGTACCGAGATAACAGGCTTTGCTTCCGTCGACCTGGCGGGGCCCGCCGATGCAAGTTTCTGGCTGGGAGACTCCGTAAAGAGTGAAACGAACTCGAACGGGTATTCTTCGGCGCTGCTCGGCAGTTTGTGCGCCGGACTGCTTTTTGTGCCGGCTGGGCTGTTGGCCCAAATGGCGTCGCCGGGTGCAGACTTTGCACCCTCTGTGGGCTGTGTCGTTCCTGTAGAATATCCGTACCATGCTATGGTGCGCTTTC
>Ga0247611_10005716_pt1 | contig 16265 bp, 9 predicted proteins | sample 177DNAGHGhighgp2_FD_192422 | JGI IMG/M metagenome (GOLD analysis project Ga0247611, IMG submission 192422) | Sheep rumen microbial communities from Palmerston North, Manawatu-Wanganui, New Zealand - 1770 DNA GHGhigh gp2 | ecosystem: Host-associated > Mammals > Digestive system > Stomach > Rumen ... | reverse complement strand
TTTCAACTAAAGGCATCATATTAGCGGTTGTTTTTTTCTTAGTCAATATGATATTTCCACTTTCATATAAAGCTTTGCTGTCATTGTCAACAAAATTGGTTGGTACTATTCCATTTTCTACCATAACTTTTCTTAACTTCTTATTTGATGCTTTTACTGTAGAAGCATCAACATCTTCTGCTACAATTTTTACGAGTTTTTCCAACAATTCATTTGCCTTACATTTAGTTGCAGTCTCTCCCTTATATTGCTCTTTGATAATGTGATAAAAGTTGAACTGACCCAATAGGTTTTTATCCTCTTTAATGGTCTTTATAACCTCTCTAACGGCTTTTTTATTATTCTTGAATAAAGTTGGTAACTCATTCTCAAAAATGTGGTTAAGAATACCAAAATTATTGGTTTCCATTTCTTTCAATAAAGCCTTTTCTTGCTTGCTGTCTTCAATAGTCTCTTCCAACATTTCTTTAGCCGCATTATAAGCTGCGAAATCATTCTTCTTAAGAGCTTCATTCATAATACTAATATAATTTGAAAACTCTTTCTGATATTTGTCCTTGTTCATATTTTCTTCTTTTATTGTATTTTTAGGTTTTTTCTCTTCTTGTCTAATCAATGAATTATACTGGGCAATAGTCATTTTACCTAATTTAGATGATTTTTTTTGTAATGCTGAACTTGGAGTATTACACTGTCTAATAAATTCAACCAATTTTTCACTCATATGAGGTGAATCTTTTATGTCGTAATTCATCCATTTTTCATTTTTTGGATTGCTAGGCTCATTTGAATTAATGTATTCTCTAACTGTAACATTCAAACGTCCATCGTTACCGCTAATAACATAAATGAAATCTAAATATTTGTCAACACCACCTAAATGGTTTAACAAATCAGCTAATTCTTTTGATGAAACGGTGTACCATGTCGTTACAACTCTAGGCGTTAAAAATATTCTGCCTTTAAATGCTGCTGTGTAATATACTGCGTCTTGTACAGCTCTTACGACATCTTTATCAGCATATTCACTATATAAAGCCTTTCCAAGTATGTTATTAGCCAAATTCTTTGAAATATCCCAATGGCAAAGTTTGTCATCATATATAAACTCTTTTCCACCATCCAAACTTGTCTGGAAATATCCAAATGAAATTACTCTAGGGTTTCTATAATTGTGACTAGCAACAAAATCACCGTCTTCATCGTCATACTGATTTACCGTATCAGGGTCTCCTTCAAAATACTCATCAACCCTTTGTCTATTTTCTTGATATAGTGTGGCGTTTCTTTGTGCTAAACTTTTCCACCCTTCTTTTTCTTTCATCGATTGCCACGTTTCGTTTGGTTTATTGTAACTTCTAATTATTTTATCAACTTTGGGGTCGATTTTAAACGGCCTTTGTATTTCCTTTTCTCCATCACCTTCGCCATTAGAATTACTTTCAATATATTCTAAAACGGTAATGTTTTTTTCATAATCTTTCTGAGAAATTTCAGTTACTAATACAAATTTACTAGGGTCTATTCCTAACTTATTTACTATTTCTTTTACCATTTTTGAACTAGGAATATCCCAAAATGACATTATATTTGGATATTTAGGATTATTAAATTCCCAATATCTGCCTAAACAATAAGCCTTGTCATAACATTGATTTTCAATCCACTTAACGTATGGCTCACACATTTTTTTCAGTTTACCTATTGCTTTGCCAATGAGTTTTTCAGCAGCTTGTTTAGCCAATTGACTATGCATTAAATGCCCAGACAATAATTCATAATCATTATCTAAGCTTGTTGGAAAATACCCAAAACAAGTTGTCTCTTTATCACTCCAATGCCAAGTGATATATTTTTCAGTATCATATACGCTATCTGGGTCTCCTTCGTAATATTCTAATAAATTCTTCTTTCTCATAAACCCACTATTTCTTATAAATATCATCAAAAGACAAAAGGTGTGACATTTTTAATCACACCTTTATTGCTTTTTTCATTTATCTTCAACAAATTTTCCCAAAGCATTAATCATCTTATCAAATTCTTCATTTATCAATAATGAATCACTATCATATACATCAGCCCTATTTATTTTTGTTTCATTTACATTGGATTTATTTTCTTTTAACAAATCCATATACTTGTCAAAAAAGTTTTCAACGATTAAAGGCTTTTTGTTTGTTTTTGACTCCATTGGCGCATTTGGGTTGTTTCCCATATCTTCTGTTGGCATTGAACCTTCTTGTCCAGCAATATCTCCAGTGTCATTTGCTCCTGGAGCACCAGCCGCATCCAAATCTGCTCCCATGTCTCCAGCATCTCCCATTGGTGGTGGTGCTCCTCCAGGCATTCCACCCATACCCATTCCTCCGTCATTACCCATGCCACCTTGAGCTTGTTGGTCATCCGCATACTCAGCCCCAGGTTCTCCATAGATTCTATCAACGGTATCAAATATTCCAGTCTTCTTGATAATTTGGGTTGTCTTTTCAAGTTCTGCTGCAATGCCTTTTTCGAGACGTATTTCTTCAAGATTTTCTTTTATTTCCTTTTCAGACCATTTCATAATTTGTTTCAACGCACGAATTTGCGACATTACTGGAAGTCCATTTCCTGGGTCACTAACTGCATCTCTAACGGCATCAATTTTCCTTTGCATATTTTCAATTTCAAGTTGTTCTGCTTGCGTTGATGGGTTATTCATTGAGAGTGTAAAATTATTTAATTCATCGTTAAATCCTAGCAAATATAAATGTATTGAAGCAACCTTTGTTAATTCCATCAAGAAAGCTTGTTGTATTCTATTTATGAGCCTAGTGAAACGAATATCCATTAATGCAAGATTTTTGCCATCACCAGTATTTTCTTCAAAATTCAAGAATGGTTTTGGTATTCTTAATGCGGTTAAGACTTTATTTTGAACAAACTTAATGTCATCCATTGCAGTAAGGTTTTGACCAGCAGATAATGTATCAATTGGAGTTGGTGCGTTTTCATCTCTTACTGGAAGGAAAATATCGTTATCAATTGATAATATATTTTTTCTCAAATCAACTTGTCCAGTCATTGGGTCAATGATTGGCGTTCTTTTGAATTGGTTTGCTATTTGTTCAACATAAGCTTGAACATCAGCATCATCAATTGCCCCAACAAAAATTTTGTAAACCCTTCTTTCAACTGAACGTTCAAGTCTATATATCAACATCATATCTTCCATTAATGAAAGCATTCTCCAATGTCTTCTTGCTGCATTCAATGCACTAACTCCATATGGTAAATATAATGAGTTTGTAAGCAAACGAAAGTGAGCAATTTGCCACTCACGAAATGGCACTTGAGAATTGTTATCATCAAGCCATATAAATTGGGTGCTTAAATCAGCATCATCTTTAGTTATGCCATTTACAGCAATAGACATCCCCATTCCATAAGGATTTTGAATACCATTTTCAATTCTTTCAACATTGAACACTGGCATTTGTTTCCAACCTTTTACGCCGTTTTTGTGGTCAATGTCTAACAACATAAATTGGTTTCCATATTTGCACATTGCGCGAATAATCATTGGAGCAGTCAATTGTATTGTTAATCTATTTGAAAACAAATCTTCCAAAATACTTTTAATTCTATCCGATTTTGAATATACATTTACCACATTCCCATCGTCATTGGATATGCAATTGTGAGAAATTACTTGCCCAATGTTACATTTAATTCCAAAGCAATTATTGCAAGAAGAATTTATTAAATCAAAAACAAAACTTGTTTCGTCTAATTTTTCCACAGAAACAACCCTATGATTATATATTGATTTCTTAAGTTCTTTGAATGATTTGTACCCACAAATTTTACTAAACTTTAACAATTCGTGTTGGCTAAAGTTCATTTTTTTGGCAATTTCTTCTTTTGAAGAATTTTCATTATCAATCAAACACTTTTTAATTGTTGCTAATTTTTCTCCTCTTTTATATTTATACTTTAATTCTTTAATAGATGATAAATTATATAATTTACAAATTTCTTTTTGTATTTGTAATGCTTTCTTTTCAGAAACATTATAGTTATTAGCTATAAGAGAAGTATAATTAATTGTTTTCTTACTATCTAAAAATTCGCAAACATCTGATATTAATTCTTCACATATAGAATTTTTTGAATTTTCTTTTTTCAGATTAATTTTGTTGTTTTCTAAAAAATTTCTTGTAACAAAAGTTGTTTGACCAAATTCTCTTGAAATATCTTTTAGAAATAACTTTTTCTTATTTTTCTTTGCATCAAAAATTATTTGTTTTATTTTATCATTTAAAACAACATATTTCAAAGATTCAATTGTTTTAATTCCATATTTACTGCATATCCTATTATTAATAATAGCAATTTCTTTTATTGAGGTATTGAAATGTTTTGCAATATCCTTTCTTTTTAAATTACTAGTTATTACAAAATTTATATAGTCCTCTTCATTAATTTCATCATTACGAACAATGTTATGATTATAATTTGGATTAAGAGAACCGTTTCTATGTTTGCCATACATTCCGTTTTTGCTGCCATTTCTAGCGAACAGCTCTTTCTTTTCTTCTTGCGTCATTTTAGAATATTTGTTCTTTAACGCAACTGAATGTTTTTCTCTTAAATGTTTAGACATATCTTCATCTTCCCACATAGATTTAGCTGTTCTACTAAAAATATTTTTCATTTTATTAGAAAATTCAATATTTTCCCATCTTTTTTGGTTTAAATCAGTATGTAGCTTTTGGTGGTCAGACCAATACATATATTCTAATTCATTTGGGTCATTGTTCAATTTGTTAAAAGATTTATGATGAATAACTATTACTTCATAATCTTTATTTTGCTTAGCAAGATTTAGTTTTTCATCGTGTAAAACATTTTCAGCAACAATTCTATGGGTGTGGCTATATTTTTCTTCTGTTGATGATTTTATTTTTTCATAACCCTTATAATCATTCTTATCATAAATTGACATTAAAGAATCACCCACAACCAACTTTTCAGTGTCTTTCCATTCTTTGCTAGAAAGCATCCATTTATGGTCGTTTGTGCATTTGATTTCAGTTCCATCGTCCAAGATTATCTTATACAATGGTTTCTCTCCATTGCATTTAACATAATCTATTTTGCTTGGCTTACAATTGCCATTTTCATCTACAGAATAAACCCAAAAATTTTTACGACTTTCATCATAAAGTTCTTTTATTGTTTTATTCTCGCCATTTAATAACCTAATAATAGTTGACCCTTCTAGGCAACTCTCCTCTGCATAGGTGTCAAGTGCTGCGCCAATTTCTGGAAATGCATCCATCAAGTCGGCATCACGATACATAAGTTTAATGTTATTAAGTCCAGCATATGCCGTAACGGACAAATTAACGTTTGCCTTGACCCACCTATCTTTCAAATATTTATTCTGTTGTAGCTCTAGTTTTTTGGTTAAATACTCATTTTTATCGGTTGTTTTAAAGATAACATCATCACCCTTACCACTCATATCATACGAATTGATATGAGGTGAAATAGGTTCTTGATTACCCCAATTACCGTTTATAGCTTTGTCTAGAGCTTGAAAAACAGTTCTATTTTTCTTTGCCATAAAATTACAATTTAAAACATTTTAAAAAATAATAAATTTAACATAAATATCAAGATATTTAGTAAGTTTCATTTTACTCCACCGAACACCCACATAAAATTTCCATTAATAATGTTATTTTTGGGGAAGCTATTATTTGTATAGAATGGTAAACTATTAGTTGGGGCTATTGGCTCGCCATATTTTATTTTTGATTTTGATGTATTGATTGCCCCACCAATCATATATGCATTTAATATTGCCTTATCTTTGTTAACAGTGTTTTGAAGTCTATTTACAGTATATTGCATTACAAATAAGCCCATAGCAAGAGAACACAAAGCATCATCGTGACTACCCTCCATATGGTCTATGCGTCCAGTTTCGCCTTTAAATATCCAAGTGTTTAGTTCATTAATCACACGGACAGAACGTATCTTAAGCTCATTGTTACGAATCATTCCAGCTAAATTGGACAAAACTGGATAACGGTTTCCTTGAAAATGAAACCCTGGTAGTTTATCCGTATAACTATCATAATTCTTGGTAGACCTTTGAATTAAATATGTCTTTTGATTCATGTCCTCATAATAAAGGTTTTTATACCCTAGTTGAAGCATAGTAATGATTGCTGCATCTGATTGACCGCCAGTTGCATCAAAAACTGTGAAAGCATCATTATACATAGTTGCATATTGAAAGCATAGTGCCCCAATGTCATCGCCAAGCTTTTTTCCAAGATATTCCGCAACTTGCTCAATAATTGGCAAACCATTTTCATCTCTACCATCCATATCGATAACCTCAATTGCTGTACGGTCAGCAGAAGTACCACGAGAACAATCACACGATAAAATATACCGATGACCGTCAATTGGTTTTTTCCAAAACCAAGTTTCCTCCACAAGTGGGTCTGCAAAATCTTGTAGTGGCTCTCTTACATTCAACGTTTCTTGCATTTCAATAAATTCTGGGGCAACAACGTTATCATTTGAACCCTTGAATGAAACATCAAGCTCTTGTGCAATCTTCATTGAATCATTGTTGAATCCTTTGCACATATCATCATACCAAGGGCTATCTGGTTTCCAACCATCACGCTCTAATTTTGCCCATCTTTCCTCATCATATTTAACACTGCCATCATCATCAATAATTGGGTCTTCATCATAAAGCCATTCGCCAGTATCATTATTTTTCTTTTTCCATACAAGATATTTGTTAAAACGAGGGTCTTGATACCAACGAAATTGAACTGCAACAAAGTTGTTCTCATGAGCCAATGCTTGTCTATAAGTATTATAATACAAAGCATCCATACCATTAGGAGTACTTACCATTACAGTCTTTGAATTTGGATTTGATGCCATTGTTGCAGCAGCAGTTGTGAATGCAGCCACACCTTCCTCAATAAATGCTGCCTCATCAAGAATGAGAACAGAAACGGCAGAAATACCTCTACTAGCATTTGGCCCAGAAGCACGTGCTATAATTCTGCAACCATTGAACAGTTTCAATTCACTTTTTGCATCCTTTATAAAAATCGATTTTGTATTTTTCTCTGAATTTTGGTCAATTGAAAAATATTCTTGTCCCCACATCCATCTTGGAACTTGCTCAAGAAAATCTCTTACCTTTAAAATGATTTCATTGGCTTGGTCTAACTTGTTGGCAATACAAAGTATTGTTTCTGGTGCATCCTTTGATGCAAATACACATTGTGCAGCAACCCAAGCACTTGACAATGTTGTAATACCACACTGTCTTGGCTTTATAGCAACCACATTATTATTTTCTGCAAGAGCCTTTAAAAATGCTTTTTGCCTTGGGAAACAATGGAATTGCGTTTTTTTGCCTTTCATTGCATTAAATGTTGAAAAATATTTTTCTATAAACGTAATTCTACTTTTATCACTGTAACAAATAGCATAATCTTTCGCAAGTTGTTGCCTATCATAAATCATCGCTTCAAAACTTTTTTATAATAATTTACACTTTATTCATTTTCTTCAATCACATCACCACTATCATCATTTGAATCTAATTCATATCCATTTGTTTCAGCGCCACTAAAATATGAATCCTTAATTAATGATTTATCAAGATTCTTCGCATTAATCCTATTTGTAAACTGCTGATAACCATTATCATATTCAGCATGTTTAACTAATGTTCTAACAATTTCGTTTCCCTTTTCAGTGTGTGACAAGATTTCTTTCGATGTCATATTAAATTCATCTATTGGTAATCTAACAAATTCAGTAAAAACATATGGTATAATGTTTGTGTCTTTAATTTCACCAAATAACATTCTCCACAACCCAACACCAAGTCTCAAATCCCAAGGTTCTGCAAGTATAAAGTCTGACTTTTTAACAACATATTTTGCCTTTTCTAAATCTTGAGGTAAACCGTGAACAGAAAATATTTCAAACATTCCCCTTATGGCTTCTTGAAACAATAACGGAAATATAATACCTTGAACATTTATGCCACATTTTTTATTGTCCAATCCTATATGTGTTTCAACATAAGAACCTTGCATTGGCTTTTTATCATCCATTTTCTCTTTTTTAATAAAAAGCAAATAGTCATTAATAGCTCTTATCCTCCTGTATAGCCTAGGTAAATCTTGGTTTATTTTATCAATTTCACTTATATATAAGCCCTCAATACAACTATAAGTATATGAAGCACCTTGTATCAAAGCATCTATGAACCTCCTTTTCATCACCTCATTGCTAGTCAAATCAATGTCTGCAATATCTTTAAATGTATATTTTATATCATCTTTTGATTCTGGCTCAAACCTAATATTATTCTTAAATTTGATTTTATCAACTAACTTAAAATGCATATTAATTGATTCTTCTGGAATTGCAAATAATTTGTTCAATGAATTTTCACATATCTTCTCCAATGTATCTCTAATTGGCATCTCCAATTCTTTGCACATTTTAACCAACTTGCTAAGTTCACCAATTAAATAATCCTCATCCAATGACTCAAAACCAAATTCTTCAATGGTATCACAAACTTCATTATATCTTTCTTTTAATAAAATATAATCAAATGGATATTCATCACTAGTCGGAAATGCATTATTTTCGCCTAATGAGGTGTAATGCGATTTGACTAGCTTGAACAAAAATTGAGGCAAAAGCCTACCATTTACTATACTAGATATTGAACTTTCATTAATGTAAACTTTTTTCATTATAAATTCATTAAAAATTTATGTAACTCTTTCTTCGTAAATGGAATGGAATTTTTTCTAATTTCATCCATAACCTTCCTAGACATAACTGAGTTTGTTTGTAAAGAACTGTTAGTATTCCCATCATTGGTCAGTTCTACTTCACCTTGACCATCTTTAGTCAAATCACTAATTATAGAAGTGTTTGCTTTACTTAACGGTATAACTTTTTTCACATCTGATAATGGAGAGTTTTGTGGCACATTTTTTGTTCCTCCAATTCCAGTATCACTAGCTGGAATAACAACTTTTCCAACTCCTGGTTTTTGAGCTATTGTTTTGGCGTTAGTTAGCATTTGAGACACTGTGTGATTCTGGCCATCTGGGTTTGCAACAGCAGTCACTCCATTTTGAGTTAATTCCTTTAACATCAATTGTTTTTTTGAATATATTTTTCCTTCTCCAAGGTTCATCAACTTATTGTTCTTTTTTACCAATATTTTCATAATCAAAATTTTTCTATAAATATCTTTAGAAACAAAAAAAGGATACCTTAAGTATCCTTTTTATTATTTTGTAAATTTGGATTGAGGAAGAAATGGATTTTTCTTTGTTCTCTTATATACCCCATATGCTTTTGGAAGATTCGTTTCATCTCTTTCTTTTGTATCATTTAAAACAGAGTCAACAACCTCGTCAATGATTCGTTTGTAGTTTCTTCTAGATTCCATTGGCATATCATTTTGAGGCATTTCACCGCCTTCTGAATCATTTTTTGATTTATCCTCCAAACTTTCTTTATATTTTTCAACAGCAACTTGGTCTTCTAAAGAAAGGTCACTGATATCAATATAATTGTCATTATCAATGTTTTTTGGCGGTTCTTCTGGTGATAAGCCGTTAATATCATCCATTGGAGGTTCTCCAGCCATAGCATCTTGTGGTACATCACTATCAATTTGGTTATCCATTCCCATTCCATCAGCACCCATTGGTGGCATTGGAGCATTATCTAAATCACCCATGCCATCCATATCGCCACCTAGAGGGTTGCTGTTAGATATTTTAAGCTTTGTTGGCCTTTCCTCACCAAACCAATTCTCGTTTATCTTAGCGTCTTTTTTTTTTAAGACGGTCAAATGCTTCTGCTATTGCATTGTCAATTGAATCTGGGTCAATGTCGAATGGAGCACCATCACCAATTCTTTCACCATAAGGCATATCATTTCTGACTGAATCATCATTCATATCATAGTAGCCTGGGAATTCTTGCATATCCTTTGGAGGAAGTTCCATTACCTTTTTCTGATATGCTGGGTGTTTTCCGAAATCATCCAATTTATTCATATTACCTTGTGGAACACGGCCAGCGTCCTTAAATGGAGTCATGCCTTCTTCATTCATTCTTTGCCTACGCATAGCATTTCTGAAAGCTCTTGTTTCAAAAATTTGCACACCATTTCTGCGTCTGCTTTCCATTGGCATTTCATCTTCGTCCTCAAAGTCATCATCCATTGATTCTTCGTCCTCAAAGTCATCACCCATTGGTTCTTCATCATCGAACCCATCATCACTAGTCTCTAGCTCATATTCGGTGTCACCTTCTTCGTCATCAAAAAGGTCATCATCCTCATAAGCACTATCATCTATTGGGCCTTCTTCAATGCCAAGCTTTGCTGCAATTTGTGAAAGAATATCTTCCATTGCATCCATACGAGATTCAAGGTCATCTTCATAAATGTCATCATCATCGTCATCAAGCTCTTCATCTTCTTCAGCGCCAAAATCATCATCCGTTTCTTCATCTCCAAGCTCATCTTCTTCAGCACCAAGTTCGGCCTCTTCATCTCCAAGCTCATCTTCTTCAGCACCAAGTTCGGCCTCTTCTCCACCTAAGTCATCTCCAAGGTCATCATCCATTGGCTCATCCCCCAAATCATCAATGGCCTCATCGATTTGTTTTCCTTTTTTGTCATTAAATGGCTTATTGTTGTCATCAGAAGGGCCTTCTCCAACGCCAACTTCTGGCTTGTTTTGGTTATCAGTATCGTGCATTGAGACACCGTGATTCTCAACAACGCCATTCTTCATTTCGCCTGTATTGGTAACAATCTTGTCTCCGTCATCGATGTTTCTTGCTGTTGCATCATCAAAAGGTGCACTATCACCAATCTCAGTTCCATGAGACTTATCCATATAGTCCTTATCATTACGATTCCAACCAAGAACCTTCTCACTAGCTTCTCTTACAGGTGCTGCTGGGGCATCTCCAACTGACAATGATTTATCACCACATTCTGTTTCTAATTTTTCAATATTTGTTTTTTCAAAATTTTTGATGCCTTTCATATCATCACTGTCACAAACAACACCATTTTTGCAGTCCTTTTTCTTATCTTGTTCTGCAATAATTGTTGCATTCTTCATAATCTGACGTTCACGAAGAATTTCTTTCTTCATTTTATCAGTTGCCTCGATAACGACATTTTCTTTCTTATCCAAATCCCAAGAATTGATGTTGAAATCTTGCTTGTTAGCTGCCTCCTTAAGAGACATCATTTTAAGGTCAAAATTCTTCTGTGCATCAGCGAAAGAATCATATTGGAAATCTTTTCTATTTCTGAAGCCACCAATATAATTAAAATTTTCTCTAACAAGATTCTCCTTATTTGGTGCTACTTTTATAAAATAATTCTTACCCTCACGTACAATACCGTATACCTTACCATCAGCACCAAGCTTTTGGTTCTCTACTGCGCTGTATGGGGCTTTACTCTCAGTTTGAAGTCCATAATTCATCAAAGACTTCATTCTTGCAAGAGTTTCATTTGTTGTCATTTTATTGTTCATAATTAATATATTAATTTTTTCAAACTTATTTTTAATATAAATATTATACAAAACAAAAAAATGCTAAAACTACAAGGTTGTTAGCATTTTTTCTAGTTCTTTAATATTGTGTACTTCATTTTCATATGCCCCAAAATATTTTTCAAATGGATTATAATGAATTAATTTAGGCAATAACATCGCAGTTGGCACAACTAATTCTTAAAATGCAGTCAGAAATTGCTGCATTTTTTTGTTGTGCTGATATTTATAAATAAAATGAGGGGCATATACCCCTCATAAAGATTATAGACTGCCCTTAGAATGGGCTTTCCTTCTATAATCTTTTGCAAAGATAAATATAAATAGCGAATTAAGCAAGAAAACAATGTTAAATAATGATAGAGCCACAAAGTTTGATTAATATTGTCCATTCAGGGTTAAACAAATTGACGGATTATGATAAACAATGTATTAAATATGAGATTAAGGAAAGTGATTCAACTATCTCTCTTTACATATATAAGACAATACCATCAACAAATCAACTAAACATATTGAGACTAAGTGACCACTTACCTTCTATGCAGAAATTAATAAGAGGAAATACAGCCCCAAGACCTTCTGTCATTGAAAATTCAAATGTAAGTATAGACTTTTATAAACCTAAAAGAATCATACAAGTTGATACAGCTGGTAACGCAAAAGTGAAAAAAGTACCAAATAGGTTTGACAATTACGTTGGAGTGCCATCAAACATTCCGCAAGTAGAACCATTTACTGTGTCTTCTTTTCAATACTTTTACAAGGACTTAGACCAAAGTGATGAAATGATTCTGTGGCATAGCATTGCCACGTGGGTGTGTTGTCTTGACCCAAACAAAGAATATCACGACCCATTTGCTTCAGATGAAACCAAAATGGCAAAGACTGAGACAAAAACAGCAGAAGTACACGTGTTTGGCGATAAAATAGAAATAACAGAAAATAAACAATATAAAACAAATACAAAAATGAATAAGAAACTAATCAGATTAACGGAATCAGACTTACATAGAATCGTGAAAGAATCCGTGAATAGAATACTGAATGAAGACCAAGAAGGTTATAATCAAGTTATGAACACTCTTAATAACCCAACAGCACAGAAAGGTTTGAAAAAAGCGTGGAATAAGGAACGAAAGAGAAATCCAAATGCTGACTATGACACCTTTGAATACAATCACGCTTTAAATCTTCAAAACAAAAAAAGGAAAGAAGATGAACGTTATGCAACAGTGAAGGAATCGGTAAATAGAATATTGAGAGAAGATAAGCTTGACAAAGTTGGGCATTATTTGGACTTAGACCAAACTTCCAAGGCATATGATTTAGGTGGTGTTGGAAAACATTGGACTGATTATAGCAATGACGAAGATGGATGGGATGAAGATGCTTATTACTCAGATTTTGACAAATGGTGGGATAGTCTTTCTCCACAAGAAAAGAATAGAATATACCAAGCTGTTAAGTATTAAGCCGCCATCAATCCAACTCTGATTTCAGACCACTTTCTAACAAGTCCGATGGACTTCTCGAACATATGGGCGAATCTCACTGATTCGCTCATTTTCCTCGTGTTCCAACGATACACAGCCTCGTCAATGTAAGACTGAAGGTGCTCGTCTGACACATCGTGATAGCACCCACCAATCATTCTTCTAAAGTGACTCCAAAAGCCCTCGATATTGTTGGTGTACGTCTCACCATCAACAACATACTGCAACTGTCCGTGATTGCAAATCTTATGGTTGTAGCCCATATCAGCAAGACGATTGTAAGAGTTCAGTTCATCTGTAAATACGGTAGAACCTTCCTCAACGAACTGTGAAATGATAGGGAGGATAGTGTCACGGTTGGTATTCTCAACAACCATAGCACGGACATAAGACATAAACTCGAACTCACCCTTTTCGTTCTCAATCTCAGAACGCTCCATCATACCAAAGACAGGTGTTTTGGTCTTGGTAGAACGACCTTGCGTCTTGGGTGTACGCATTGACTGATGCTTCCATTTCTCACGTCCACCAATATACACCTCGTCACACTCAACCTCGCCACTGAAACCTTCTGCATCGTCTTGTGCAAGCAATGCACGAACCTTATGGAGCATATGCCAAGCAGTCTTCTGTGTAACCTTGATGTCACGTGCCAACTGACAAGAAGATATGCCCTTCTTGTGAGAGGAGATGAGGTACATTGCAATGAACCACTTTACAAGCGAGAGGTTGCTGTCCTCGAAGATTGTGCCAACCTTGCAAGAGAAGTTGCGCTTACAGTGATTGCAGCGAAACTTTCCATCCTTTCGAGTGACACAGTGATGACCACCACAGTAAGGGCAAACAACGTCTTGGTTGTCACCAACACCCCAACGTGTTTCGATGATGGCTTGCCTGCACACCTCCTCGTTGTTGAAGTACATTGTCATTGAAATGAGGCTGTCGAACTGTGAGAAATCTATCATAACTCTCTGATTTTATAATACAAATATACTACAAAATCAGCAGATAGCCAAGTCCAATATACGTATATCAAACCCCAAGATTAAGTTTCTTGGGGTCTAATAGTATATAGTTGCCCAAATTATACGAACCTTTGTCTTGTTATTCTTATAGCCTACTTTTGTGTAATCGTATTTATCCCCATGAACCTTTCTAGTACGTTCTATAAACTCTTCGATTGTTAACTTTTTCATATATAAAATATAATAAAAAACGCCTAAAAATCAATACCTTCTATTGTTTATATCATCCATCGTACCAATTTGATTGTCTTTACCACGAGTGTCATATTGTAAATTTCTTCTTATAAATGGTGTAAATTTATCTAAAGCTCTTACATATATCGTAGACTTTGGTTTATTATTGATTTCATCATATTGAACAGCCACACAATAATTATATCCTATTAGATTTGATAGCCAAGTATCAGTAAAGCATTTATAAAGCTTTCCATTTTTATCATCTTCTTTTGACTGCATAAGGACTCCATTGTTACAAATAAAATTTTTAAGAGCCTTTCTTTCAGCATCCCAACGCTTTTTATAAGGATTGTGCTCAGTATTTCCATCTAAAGCATATTCCTCCTTTAAAAGAGCTATATATTTCTTTACAGATTCTGTTGTAACACTAAAATAATTTTTTATGCTATCCATAATCAATTCTGGCGAAAATGTTTTTCTATCAAATGTAAAATGTTTTTTCAATTCACGTCTAGATGTTATATCGACATATATATCACCATGAATTGTTTTAAAGTAATATAGTAATTTTGATTCTTGAATTTCATTTGGACATTTTGACAATTCTAAATAAAAATAATTGGAATAAGACTCACCAATAAATCTAATTACGCCCTTTTCAAGCAATTCTTGCTTTGTTAAACCTATTTCAGTAACAGAATCGTGATAATGCAAAGATATTATTTTACCGTTTGGCATCATATATTTACTGTTTCTGCTTTTTCCAGCAAGAAATTGGTCTGTGGAAAACATTAATAATTTATTATACAAGTTTTCATCTTCTTCATATTTATCAATTATACTTTTATAATAATCATAATCTTCTACATTTTTAGAATCATAAATGGCATTTTTCGCTGCATAATACTCTTCTTCGCTAGGTTTGTTTATACTTTCATTAATTGAATTGGATTTATCATATACCAAATCTGAAAGTTTCCATAACTTATCAAGATAACCAGCTTTTCTCATATATTTATAAATAATATTACCGTCTCCACTTTCACCATCTTTATCAAGGCTAGATTTCCTCATATCTTTAATTTTTTTGCAAAGATATTTGGCATCATCACCAATTTGCCTGATTTCATATGCATCATCAGTAGATGAAAAAGCATCATACATATCATCAATAATTGTCATTATTTTTGCTGCTTTATCCTTAATAGAAAACTTATTAAGTTCAATTGGCTTAACATCATTCGGATTAGGCTCTTTTATCCAATCGTTTTCTTCTAAATCATACATACCATTAGACTCTGTTTCATCGTCCAAATCTTGAACATATAATTCAACTTTATGACCAAATATAGTTAAATTATTATGCTCATTGTTCCATTCATTTTTCTTGGAATCAAAATAATCTCTAACAAATTCAGTTTTTTCATCAACTTCATTAAAATCAACAATAAGGTGCAAGTCAATATCAGATTCACTAGACCAATTGAAATTGCAAATCGAACCAGTTAGTATAATGTGCTTTGGCTTAACCCATCTTAAATCAATAAATTTCCAAAAATCATCAGCAATATCTAACAACTTTAATCTAACTTTAGAGTCAAGAATATCACCTTTCCAAATATTAGGGGGTAATTCATCTCTCTTTTTGAAAGATGAAAGGTCAATATCAGAACTATTTACCTCCAAATCAATATTTTCTTTAATGGATTTCAATTGGTTTTCAGATATCATTATACTCTTGCTAGAAATGCTCTCAACGTTAAATATTCTACTTGTTGATTCGTCAATGTTTTCAGCTTCGTGATATATTGTACCTCCTACTGGACTATTTTTTTCAGCACCAATTTTAAATACATCAATTTCTGGTGCTGCTTCGTTAACATTATTGCATGAAAATGTATGGCAAA
>Ga0247611_10005714_pt1 | contig 16267 bp, 25 predicted proteins | sample 177DNAGHGhighgp2_FD_192422 | JGI IMG/M metagenome (GOLD analysis project Ga0247611, IMG submission 192422) | Sheep rumen microbial communities from Palmerston North, Manawatu-Wanganui, New Zealand - 1770 DNA GHGhigh gp2 | ecosystem: Host-associated > Mammals > Digestive system > Stomach > Rumen... | reverse complement strand
GATCATCGGTGCGATGGAGATGAAGGCGAAGGCCTTGGATTTGGCGTTCACGGTTTCACCTCCAAATTGTCATGAGGGATATCATGAGATGCGAGGTAGTCCGGAATGAGGTAGATTCCTGCAGCAACCACCGCGAGGATCACCGCGACGAGTATGATGCGGGGATTCCTGGTGTACAATCCTGCAACGAGTGCAAGGATCGCCAATGCACCGGTCGCAGTGACTGCAATATTATCTTCCACCCATCCGAGCACGGTCTGCTCTTCCTCTACAGGTGCAGGGGCTATTCCGTCGAATGCTGCGTACAGCGTGATAGATTTGTTCACGGTGTCGGTGTTGAAGTCCCATTTCTGCTTGTACTGGGGATCCTTATACCACCCCAGGAACTTGTAGTCGCCGTTGGTAGGATCCTTGGGTGCGGTGATCTTATCGCCTGATTTCACGGTGATGTCCGAAACCTTTGTACCCGTACCAGTGTCGAATGATACGACGGGATCGCCCATGATGGTTATTGAATAATGAGCGACGGATGTCACCCTCTCCCCTGCGGCGATCTGTTCCTCAGTGAGTCCGTAGTGGTTCCATGCGATCTGGGTGACTGTGTAGGTCTTCCCGGAAACCTGAGGGTAGGTGTGGAGAGGGTTCCACTCCTTGGAGACTTCGGATTCGTCACCGAAGTCCCATTCGACGCCTTCGGCATCAGCCCCGTTGAACACGAACTGTATTCTCCAGCCCCACTTCTCTCCGAGGTCCTGATCGATCTTAACGCTATCCGCATCCGAGGATGCGGGCAGAATGCAGCAGATCGCCGTCAGGGCCATCAGGGCCGCGGCTGCGATTGCTATCGTGGTCTTATGCGACATATGCTATCACTCCGTTGGTAGGCAGATTGGTAGGCTCAAGTTCCGAGCATACTGTGAAAACGACTGTGAGATCCGCTGTTTCCCCATATTGCGAGGTTGCGGTGAGCTGTATGGTGAAGGTACCGACGCCGGCAGGTGTACCGGTCACCGTTCCCGTTTCAGTGGATGACAATGTGAGACCGTCAGGCAGTGACGTTCCGGACTTGACCGCCCATGTGATGGTACCCATTCCCGACGCCGTAGGCGTCATGGTGATCGCGGTACCTGCGACGATGTTCGACTGAGAGCCTGAGACGGAAAGATTGGATGTGATTGTGAAGTTGATGCAGTCGGTATAGGTCTGCGTCGGGTTGGATGAAGAGTAGAGAAGAACGACCTGGTAAGAGGATCCTGCGTTCGATGACGGGACATTGACCGTCAGGGTACTTTCGGAGACGGAGGCCCAATTGGACGTCTGTGATTGGATGGCTACTGTGACCGTCAGATCCGACGGGAATGTAGGTGTGTAGGTGTACGACATTCCCGGAGCTATGGTCACGTCAGTGGTCCTGTTGTAGGTGTCTGCTGCAGAATCATCCGATATGATCGGGATGCAGATCAGAGCCCCCAATGCCATGACCGCTACGGCGATGAGTGTGATTGTCTTCTTGCTGTACATCGATGAACTTCCGATCGCCCGAGCTCAGATGTCGAACGATTCGCGCCATGACATCTGATGATTGGAATATAAGGGATCCAAAATGATGAAAAGGGAAAAAACGGCTCATTCTTTAAATATGGAAGAGAAGAGATTTTCCAACTGAGCCGATATGGCGGGATCCTGCATCGATGATATCAGCCGCAGAGCTTCTGCACCGGCGATGCGAATGAAGAGTGCGCCGAGAACGATGGAATCTGCGACAAATTCCGATTTCCTGTAATCCGTTGTCAGAGCGACCTGGTCCACCAGTGATGCAGGTTTCACATCGAAACGATATGTCCTGGCGGTCTCCTTCGGGCGGCTGCAGACCATCTTCGACGTGTCAGCAGGTGTCATCTCGATGGTGAGCTGCATCATCCCTCACCTGGAAGGGAATCAACAGATCCCATGAACTCCTTCTTCTCGATCTCGATGTACACCCGGGTATCGTCCGTATTCCGGTTGGGAACAGGATCCGATCTTCTCCTCAGGGTGAACATCTCTGAGAGCATGTCGGCGAATGCTTCGCATTCCTTCTCAGGTCCCATGAGGCGGAGGGAGATCATGCGGAAGCCTCCGGCAATCCATATGTGCGGACCGTTCTTCCTGTGAGGCGGTCCTTTTTCCTTCCGACAACGACGATCTCTCCTTTACGGAGGAGATCCGCAATCCTGCAGCTGACGTTCTCAGGATCCATGTGCGCGGCACGGGCTATGTCGTTGCGGGACATATTCGGATATCCTCTAATGAACGACAGCACCCTTTCCTCGCGTTCATCGAGATTCGGTATCGCGTAGTAGAACGCTGCAGATCTGTTCATTCGCCACCTCCCGAGGCGGAGGCCCCGCGGTTCCGGAAGGATCCTTTCCGATAGATCATCGGGATCTCGAACGATTCCGCGAGTTCGGACGATATTACGCCGCCGAAGGCGAAGCGGGAAACCGTGCCGGAATGAACGAAGGATTCATCCTTTCTCGCGCGAACTTCCCGGGCGGAATCCTGCAGCTGACGGGAGCAGGTCCAGAATCTCTTGTTGAACGTCCAGTACAGCGACTGGGTATCAGCGGGGGATCTGTAATCATCCATCATGGCCAGCGCCGATTTCTTCAGATATTTCTTCAGGTAGTCGGTTCCGGACATCCCTTTAGAATCCGCGGGACGGCTGGATGAGGACACCCAGCGCCATTCCCATATCGGTTCCCCGGTACGGGGATCCGTTGTCTTGTGCTGGCGGAGGCGGTACTGGTATGCGATCGATCCCTGACCGAGACGACGCCATTCGGTGGAGATCTCATCGGTATTGGGAAGACTGTCGGTGAAGATCAGTGCATGTACATGCAGCAGACCAGTCTCTGTGTACTCGAAAGCAGCGACGTACTGCGGTCTCCTTCCCAGTCTCTTTTTCAGGAAGGACATGAATCCGTTCCAGGCCTTCCCGAAGGATCTGTTGGTCTCCCAAAGGTTCTGGTGGCCTTCGGGATCGTGCGGATGTTCCCAGCGGTTCATCATCGACAGCTGGTTGATGTACTTCGCCTTCTGACGGCGCGTCTTGCAGGACGCGAGTTTCATCCTGATGGCTGGTTCCGCTGCGCGCTGGTCCAGAAGCTTCTTCAGACGCTTCTCCTGTTCGTCGGTGCGGACATTCCGTGCCTGCAGGTCCTCGATCTCCTTGTCCGGACCGACGAGGGTGTAGTATTTCCTGATCAGCCCGGAATACTGTTTCGGTGTAAGGTTCGGCTGCTTCAGGGCCTTCCCCACCTTCTCCAGACGTTCGGCCTTCAATGCAGCCTTCTTCTCATCAGGAAGATTCGGATCCGAAGTGAGTGTGAGGAATACGGCGGATCTGCCGACGTAGAAGGACTGCTCCATGACATCCTCGAACTGCTGCATGTTCGCAACGGCCTTCGACGGATCGTTGAATCTCGTAGAGTATTCAGCGCCGAGAAGGTCCCCTGTCGCAGGATCGAGGAAGGTTATGATCTTCGCATTGATGTCGCCGATGTACCAAAGGAAGTTGGCGGAGATGTCCGTTTTCGCTTCATCATCGAGGATGCGTTCTCCGGTGCAGACGCGGATCGCGGCGAGACGGTTCATTCCGCATTTCTTCGGAAGCTCCGTAGGATCATTTTTCGGACAGCCAGATGTTGCATCGTTGGATAAAGTTTGAATTTTGCAACCTCCTCCAATCAAGTAAATGTTCCCGCGGCCCCCGGTGCGCTCGACCACGTCCTTTTTAACGATGTTAAGGATACGTTCCTCGTCGAGGATTATGTGAGTGATCCCATCGACCTTGAAGAGTCTGGCTATCCCGCGGTTCCACAGTCTCTGAGCTGCGCGGGATGCTGCCTTCTCCGCCTGCTTGATGTTCTTGAAGCGGGGATGTGTCCCGCCGAGGCACCGCTTATACCATGCCGGCAAAGCGACACATCTGCCGGGTTCCTTCATGGCGGCGAACATGAGCTCCCGTTCGTCCCCTGTGAGCCCCTTCTTGTCCTGGAAGGATTTGACGACGAAGGACGGGGATACATCGGCAAGGTCGAGGAGCTCCGCCTGCCTCTTCTCGCGGGCGGTGATCGTCCTGTCCCTGAGGAAAGTGGCGATGCCCTTCTCCCATATCGATTCCCTCTGCTTGATGTCCTCGATAAGCTCCTGGTCGACGTAGGGGCGGGAGATGGGGATGTCAGACCACATCATTGGCTCCCCTCCTCGTCATCGTAAAGTCTCTTGAGCTCTTCGGAGTCGTCCTCAGGGGCATACTCCCGGAGGAACGCGGCATAATCACCGCCGAAGTACCTTTCTTCCCATTCCTCGAATGCGTCCTGATAGATGTCGCTCATTCTGCCACCCCCGCGGAGATCCAAAGCGAAGTGCCGATTCTCCTGACCTCGGGCATCTTTGACAAAAATCCACCGATCTCATGCACCGTTGGGAACCATTTGATGCCGCTGCGCTTCAGCCAGTCGTGAACCTCCTGAGAAGTGAACTCCCCGTCATGGAGCTTCATGAACAGAAGGATCCTCCTTCTGACACCCACCTTCATGCTGTCACCTTCTTGACACGGATCGACATGACGGCGAATCCCTCAGGAATCCCCTCGGGGAAGTTGTCGTGTCTCAGGATGTACAGGACATCGACCATCGCTGATCTTCCCGTATACATGCCGTTGACCTCGCGCAGAATGAGCTCATCGCCGGCATCGATGTCACGATCGTCCTTCCTGATCTCGAAGAGCTTCCGTCCGTCGATAACGGCCTGGAAGAACTCCGGGAAGATCTTGAGCTCATGGACCTTGTTGGAGATGACGTCCCTCATGCCGTCGACCTCCTTGCACGGAGCTTCCTATCGTAGACGGCGGTGAGCTCGGGGCCTGCAGGTGCGAAGGTCCCGCTGAAGGTCCTTCTGCATGCTTCGCATTCGAAGCATCCGCAGTCGACTATCACTCTCGGATCCCATGAGCAGATGCGCATGTTTCCCTTGAACTCACAGGGATGAAGGATCATGCGGAGGCCTCCGGAGGGATTCCGCTGCAGTACGGCTGGCCGAAAATTTGAACTTCTGGCAAATCACCTATCTGGGTGAGGGTAGAGAGATGCGAATGCCGGTCGGAAAGAACTGCCAGCGCCAGCATCTTCGTACATTCGGTTTCAAAACACTTCATTTTATTCACAACTCCATTTTTCTATTATCTCCGTAGCTACGCGGTCATTTCTTGGGCGGGCGTAGTTGTATTCAGTGGTCCTGGAGGAAGAATGTCCCAGTATCACTGCGACCTTGTCGACGGTGTATCCTTCGTCGACGAGGTATTGTCCGTAAGTCCTTCTGCATTTGCGGATGTCGAAAGTAAAACCGACATCCCTGCACACGATCATACGGTCGACTGTAAGCGTGTTCTCCGAGATTATCCCGCCCAGGTTGTTGGGGAAGAGATATTCGGATTCGGAAGGGTAACGTATCTTCAGCCAAAGGGACAGTATGGGAACGATCTCCGGGCGTATAGGGACGGTCCTGCTCTGTCCGTAGGTACCCTGTCCCTTTACCCAATCGAAGAAGATCCATTTGAGTTCAGGATCGAGATTGGCGAGCTTAGCGTGTCTTAGCTCCTGGGATCTCGGTCCGGTGCCGAGGGCGAATGCGACCTCTGCATAGGCCCTGATTCTCTTCAGACCGGATCTCTCATTGAGTCCTTGAGACAGATTCATGATCCTGTCGAATTGGGGACGTTCGATGACATCCCCTCTTCCAGGACGGGCATATCTGAACAGAAGAGGGTAACGTGTACGGGCCTGTTCCACACACTGATTGTTGGATGCGTAGAGGCACAATTTGGATAATGAGGACATGTCATGGCTGATGGAACCGGGCTTCAATCCCTTCTCACGGAGGTATTTGGCATACTCCATGATGTCATCCGCAGTGAGCTTGGCCGGGTTGGTGGTGGTGACCTTGCCCTTGGCATAGAGCTCCTCGAAGGCCCTCGCCTGTTTGCGGTACCTCCGGTTGAGTTCCGGCATCGTCCCTGCGGCGTAGATGCCTGTGTAGACCTTCATGAACTGATTCGCCGCTGCCATGAACGGATACCTCATTTGGCCTCCACATAATCGGAGCACCTGGGCCCGAGAGGTGCGCTGAGGATCTTCGGATAATCCTTGGCGCAGATGATCATCGGCGGTCTCTCCCCTTCGGGAACAGCGATGCCGCTGTTGTCCTCCTTGACGAACAGATCGTATTCCACTTCCTCCATCATCAGGTGTTCGCATCCGGCACATCCCTTGAAGTCGATGAAGACGCTGATCTTGATGGTGTCATCCATCTCACAGCCTCCTGAGGTTGATGGGGTGGTGGAGATCAATCAGTTTCTCCATCGGTGTGTTCTCATACTGTCTGCATCCGCAGGGGATGTCGAACTTCCATATCGCATCCCCTCTGAGCACGGTCAGGGATGCACGGCGGCCGTGCTGATCGCCGTCGATATAGTATGCCGATTGCAATATACCCGATCTGAGGAGACCGTTCACGAAGGCGTACCTGGGCCAGGATGATTCATTGATGACATCTATGTCTGACTGTGTCAGCGGTGAGATGTAATCGATGAGCTTGTTGTCGAGACCGAGATTCTCGAACCTGCAGAGCTTCTGATCATCCTTCGTCAGGAAGCCGTTCTTATTGACGGCCCTGTACATCTTGATGATGGCCTTCCCGTAGCTCAGTGCGGGAATCTTGGTCCTGGTGCCGTCATCCCCGTCAAAGAAGAACGAGGATCCCATCATGCCACCGCCTGAACGATGGTCTGCCCGCCGACGGTCAGGATGTGGTCGACGAGATTCTTCTCATCCTCACCGGAGACTGATATGAGCTCCCCTTCACTGTTGCACTTGCAGATGAAGATGGAATTGATCAGGATGCGGCGGCGGGAAACGAACGATACCACCTGCGGTATGTCCCTGATAGCAGCCTCGTCGTCGCAGACGACGGAATAGATCTCGTCGCCGATCTTTGCATCGACGATGTCGATGGTGCTGCAGTGCAATCTCTCATAGAACGATTTGAGGGAATCCTCGATCTCGACGATCGCCGCCTTTTGGGTGGTGGTGTCGAGTAACAATCCCTTCAGGGTTTTCTGTTTCACAGTCATGCTGCTTCTCTCCGTTTCCGGACGGAGCGGCGGGGAGGGGCCTCGGGGGATGGGATGCAACGATCAGAAGACGCGACAGTATGATCGTTATCTGCTTTGAATCCCCGAGACCTCATTGTTGTAGTTTTTCCGCTGCCGCCCGGTATTCGTCTTCGTCACAACAATTGTGATTTGTCATATTTAACAATTTTCAATTTTTGTGATTTGTGATAAAAATATACTACCGAATTATGTATTATGTGATTTGTGACAATCTGGGATGTCTTGGGTAAGAAACATGCCATAGAGGTTTTATTCGAGATTTATCAGAATCCTGGTAAAATTCAAGGGGAGATAGCTTTCCGCGGTAACGAAGGTAGCGGTACCAGGAGGGCCAGATTACCGGAATTGGAAAACTGCGGGCTGATTCGACATGAAGAAGTGAAGGGTTCGCGACCTACCTTGAAGTATTATACTACTCCTGAGGGCGAACGTGTCTGTAGGCTCCTACTGCAGATCAGGGACGGCGGAGATCCCAAGACCGACCTCGTTCTCAGCTCATCTCAGGAAGATTCTTCCGTGACAGGGAAGGATGAATGATCACAACCGGTTATCATATTGGCCGTTATCCATCACTTCTATCCCGAAGATCACATAGAGCAGGAAGGCCGAGATCAGCGATGCTGCCATCATTATTGTCATCAGTAGACCATAATCATCGAACAACATCACCAGGGCTATGAGGTTCAGTCCGGTACAGATCACCGACAGGAAGAAACCGAACGATGCCGTTTTTCCGGAGATCATCTCAGAACCTCCTGAACAGATAGACCAGCAGGACCAAAATAGAGACGAAGACGACGAGGGCAACAACAGTGCACCCCTTCGTTATGGTTATCAGCCCTCCGTCGGGGTAATCCGACGAACCCAATGGTTCTCCCGTCGTCGGTTCGAGATGATAGTATGTCGTGCCGAAGCAGTTCGTACTGTTACCAGTGCCTTCGATGTTGACACCAACAAGACAATGATCGAAGGCCAATAGTGGAATTGCATCATAACCCATCGCCCTCAGGATCGATATCTCCAGGAGGGCGAAATCTTCACAATCGCCCTTTCCGGAACGGACGGTCTCGGCCGGATATTGGTAGTAATCCGGGAAACCGTGCATCATGTTGTCTGATTCGTATTCTATCGTCTGACTGATGAAGGAATTGACGGCGTGCAGCCGTCCGAAGTCGTTCATCCCTTCGGTGACGGATCTGAGATGATCAGCAATCTGAATCACAGTGCGGTCATCCGGTGTGATGTACCTGTCGAAGGAACAGACGCAGAAGCTACGCGGGATGATGCTGTTCTCGTAGCCTTCGAGATCTGAGTGAGGAACGGAGACATCCGTCGACATATGGTGTCCGTTGTATTTCCAGGACATGCAGACATTATCGCTGCCATCGGCATCGGTGGGATCGCAGGATGCGAACAATGATGCCGAGATCATGGCGATAAGGATGATACCTATTACGGTGGCAATAATGATTGCAAGTCTATAGGGATTCACATAGACCTAACATGTGCCAGTTGTAATAAAGAAGGACAAATGTTTCAAAACGAAAGCGGTTATATAGTACAGATTGGAAATTGAAAACTCACTACTCGCAACAGTAGGACAAAAGTGTCTTCATGGGGGTGGAACGAACGCCAGCCCCGATCCGTACGTTGTCTTGACCTTTCGGCTCACATGAAGACATAGTTTACTACTTTTTGTGGTATTTATTCCTTTCTTTGAGATATTTGAGGAAGGATTTGGGTTTCATGACAGTCGGAGTTATTTCCTCATTAATTTCATCGAAATCTCCGTCATTTGTAACTATTACATCTGCTTTCAATTCTTCTGCATCCCTCAGTATGTATTTGTCTTTTCCAGCAATCATACCAGAATATTTTTCTGCAGATCCGTGAGCTCTCTTTAACCTCGATCTCATCTTTTTCCTAAATTCTTCAAACAATGATTTGTTTTCATCTTCATCTTTAACGTGAGACAATTCTTCATCAACATACCCACTATAGATGAGGGTTTCGAAACGATCTGTCAGAGTGATGATCTCTGTTTCTATCTTTTTTCCTTTGATTCTTTCAGACCATATGTTGGTATCAGGCAACACACGATCTCTGAATCTCTTTGGTTTCTTCTTGATTCCCCTGCCTTTTTTCTTTCTCTTTTTTCTGGTTTTCTTCCTCTGGTTTACCCAGTTACCAGTCTTATTGTACAGGATCAGTGGCATCTTCATTTCCTCTTCTTCTTCGTCGGTCTATGTTTATTGAACAACGTACTTTGCTTGGCCGTCTTCTTTGCCTTCTTCGTAGGCTTCGCCTCGGTCCTGCCGATGGATCTGATCTCCCTCTCCGCCTTCCTGAACGAAGGATCCTGATTCGCCAGGGACGAGATCGCCATCTGTCCCCTGGAGCCCCTGAGACGCGCGATGTTTGTCCTCTGCCAGTTCTTCTCGACGGATTCCTTCGCTTCCTTGCCCTTCAGTGGTTTCCCGCGGCCATAGGTCAGGATCATGTAATCCTCTTCAGCCATCTTCATCGCTTCAGCGTCCGTCGGATTCCTCCAGCGTTTGGTCTTCTCATCATACACCGGGACATGCCAGTAGTAGCCGGTCATGTCGGCCTTGCGGGATCTCGCCATCTGCTCCGCCACTGTGCACGATTCCTCCACGTTCGTTGCCGTGTTGGATCTGATCAGGATGTTCTTCCTTGAAGGATCCCTGTCGCGCATCATGTGCGTGGTCTCATGGGATAACGTCTGATGATCCATGCCTGAGCTGCGGTCCAGGTCGACCTTGTTCTGCGATGGGATGTACCTTCCTTTGATGCCTCTCTTCAGAGGCCTTGCGGAGTACACGGTATCCTGCTGTCTGATCTTCTTCAGCTCCTCCTCATCGTTGGTTGCACGCATCATCTGGCTCATCTTGATCACTTCGCTTTGAGTGCCGTGATACTTGATGCCGTCCCTTTCTTTCACTGGACCGGGTGTGTCGATGCCTTCGATGTCGTATTTGTTCGGAGCATCCCACCATGCCGCAGCCTGTTCTGGTGTAAGCTTCGACGGAAGGACCACATCGGCATACGAATCGTAATCCTTCACCAGATTGCGTCTGCCGGATCTGTTCTTCTTAGCTCCCGCGTAGGCATTGTTGAATCTCTTCAGAAGCTCTGATTCGGGGACGTATCCGTTCTCATCGACGGGGATGTGGCAGACATTTCCGTTGGCCAGTCTCACACTTTTCGTCTCATACTTTTTTCCTGCCATCGTTCTTCCTCCTGACCTTGTACTTCTTCCCGCCGACCTCCAGGTCGTAGAATGTGACCGTCACTCCGGCACCGCCCCTCTGTTTGCGGATCTGTCTCTTGGTCTCCCTGTCCGCGAGCTTCGCCTTCCTCTCCTGATTCCTGATCTGCTTGCTTTCTGCTGCAGCTTCCTTCTTCTTCGTGGCGGCCTCCCTCCTGCGGGCGGCCGTCGTCGATGCTTCCAATATGCCCATGTTCGTTCCTCTTGTGGTGGGGGCGATATTATCGCCCCCGGTGCATTCATAATCCTGCGCGCGTACACGCGCACGCGCGACCAGCGCTGACGGGGTATCCCCTATTTTATCGGCCTTTATCGGCCCTGCATCCGATGATTATCGCATCATTATCGCCCCCTCTTCCTCACTTCTTCTCGATCAATGCACGGACCTTCCTGACCGATTCGGACACATAGCCCTGCCTGACGCCGAGCTTCTCTGCGATCTCCATCTGCTTCATGCCGCCCATCGAGAGCTCGTAGCATTCGATACGCCGGGCCCATACCGCATCCTCACGGTACTTTGCGAGGATGTCCTCGACCTCCGTGTAATCGGAGAAGTGTTCGTCGTGCGTGACCATCTTCGGAAGTCTGATATCGGTGAGGCCGGAGGTATAGATCCCGACGCCTATCGAAGGATCCAATGAGGATATGCGCGCCACGGATCTGCTCTTGATCGCGTTGTTCCCGCGGTTCATCTTGTCCCAGATCTGCCACAGCACCCTGGTGTACCATTCTCCCAGGAAACCGGTTATGAGCTTCCTCTCCGAAGGCTCGGCGATACCGGTCTTGAATATGAGTATGTCCCCCTGTCTGAAGGAAGGATCCAATTCCCCGAAACGCTGCCATGCCCAATCGTAAAGGATGAGACCGGGCTTCCCCTGCAGCTTCTCCTCGAATACGTGACGAGAACGGTTGTACACCTTGACGATGTCCGCCTGATCGTAGACCTGTCTCGATGATGCGTAGGTCATGGCATCGTCGATGATGATGTACTGCACCGGCTGGTCGTTGATGAGGTCCAATGCCACGCGGATGTCGTCGGTGTAGATCACATGGACCTTGTCCCTGCCGTAGATCCTGTATGCTTTGGCAACCCTCCATTCAAGGAGCTTCGATTTGCCGCATCCCTGTCCTCCGACGATGCAGCACGATGCCTTCGCCACCTGGTTCCCCTTCGGGATCCTGATGAAGAACCTCCTGTCCGTCTCGTCGGTGATGTCCCTGAGGCCGTTCTTCTTGGGGACCATCTCGTCCATGGAGAACATGGACGGCGTGCCGTTCATCAGTGAGAGGCGGGCGGCGGAAGTCATTCGTCGTCCTCCATGAGACTGATCAGATTGTCCCTGTAATCCTCGCTCATGATATCCAATCCAGAGATCGCGGCGGTGGTGAGGTAGGTGTCCTTGCGGATCAGGTCGCGGAGCTCGCAGAGACCGCGCAGAGTATTGTCGTTATCCAGATTCTTCAGCTGTTCTTCGGTGACCGCTATGGCGTTCTCGAAGAACGGAACGAACAATTCATCGAGGAACTGATAGAGGATCCTTTCAGCGACATGGGATTTCTTCTTGATTCCGGTGACAGTATACTCGGTCACATCTCCTTCACCGTCGTAGACGATGCGGAGATCCACTCCGGCGAGGGAAGCATGGAACGTTCTATCATCTTCCTGGAACACCTCCCCGCCGTCGTAGTAGAAGTCCTCCATCCTGTGCTTTATCCTTCTCAGAGCCCTGGTGAGCATATCCAGTTTGCACTTCAGGAACTGGTAGACGGTCATGTAGTCTTCATAGCCGTTCCCGCTGTGGACCGCTTTCTTGATGTCATTGTTCAGACGTATCTGAGGCTTCTTCGCTGCCATCTTCTTCCTCCTTCTTCGGTTTCCTCTTGATCAGATTGAACATCCTGTTCAGCGGTGTGGTGGAATCCATGACCTGGTCCATTCTGAGGGACATCTCCATAAGCATGGGCCCCTGCTGTCCGCGGAGTTCGTGGACCTCAGCGACCAGGTTGGTGTTCTGCTGCTGCATCTTCTGCAGGTATCTCTCATCCTGCGCCAGCTGGACCTTCGATACCATCCCTCCGTAGGCCAGCACGATCTCGGTGACATACTGTTTCAGACGGATCTTCCAGAAAAGGTGTACAGGCCTCCAGTCCGTGATCACATCTTCGGCGATCACCGTGGGCTTGGTGATCACCGGGAGCATGGGGATCTTAGTGGTGACAATCCAATCCTCATCCAGCGGTGCGTTGGTGACGATCTCGTGCTTCACCCCGAACAGCAGACGGCGGATCAGTGCGATCTCATTCTGCTGCTGCGTGTACATCCTGCCGTTCTCTTCCCATATAACCCACGGATCGGATGTCATGGTCTTATTGGAAAGTGATACTGTCTGGACCATGACATAGGATGTCCTCCCCACGACCAGATAACCGGTTCCGTATCCGAGCAGGAACGGAAGGTACCAGAACTTCTCGAATGAGAAGATCCTCATCATCGAATCCAGGAGGCAGAATCCGCAGATGATCAGCGTCAGGAGATCATACGGGTAGATGAACTTGGCCGTTCTCTGAACCTTTGCTCCCACTATGACGCCAACGAGGGCCAGAGCCGTCGAACCAGCGATGACTGAGATATCCATCAGGTCACTTCCAGAAGATCGTCGTCATCAGAGTGAAGATCAGGATTATGGCCAGCTTAGGTTTGCCGAGGGCTCCTGCCGCGAACAGTCCGAGGATCTGCGCAGCGGTGAGGAGCTCTCGCCCGTGTTCCTTCAGGAACTCGATCGCACCGTCGAACTGTCCGCAGAGCAGTATCACCGCCGCGGCAATACCAAGTACTGCGACCAGGATGAGATTGAGGACAGAGTTCATTCATATCCTCCCGATGCCGAACCACTCGTAGAGCAGATTGGCTATGTTGCCGCCGAAGATCCATCCGACACCTGCGACGATACCGCCGAGGAGCATTATCCAGAAGTTCCTGGTGTAGATACCCAGCATGAGGATCACCACGCCGATGAGCATGAACGCGATCTTCACATAGATGGTCCAGTCGGCGAACGTGGGAAGCTCCGGCGGTTCGGTATGCGGACTGTATATGTCCGTCAGCATCTTCTGCATCTGCCTGATCTCAAGGGTGAGATTCTCTACGGTCTCGCCCCTGTAGGTCATGGAATCGATCTGTAGCGTACAGCCTTCAGTAAGCGTGACGATCCTCATCGCAGACGTGTCGGTGTTTCCGTCCCAGGAGGACATCGGACCGGTGGCCCATACGACAGCAACCCCGGGCTGAGTCCAGACAGTATCCTTCGTAGAAGAGATCTGCTGGTCCCTGATGTAGTTGAACGGAGTGAATATCACATCATCCGCCAGAGTGTTCCCGGCACCGTCGAGTATCTTCCCGTGGCATTTGAGCTCGAGACTTTCGGCGGACATGTAAAGATCAGACACATCCATCCTGGATGCGGTCCTGTCGTACCATTCGGACATCTCTATCATCGACAGAAGCGACAGAGCGTAGATCTGGTCGTCCGTGAGATCGAGATTCTCGATGTTGGGCATGATCGCTGAGACCGAGACGAGCTGCGAAGCTTCGCCCAATGTGTCGAAGAGCTTCCATGCGTTGCTTCCGGTCGTCGTTGTTTTTGATACGGTGTTCTCGAACTCGGAGATCAGATTGTTCCACGAGACCAGGGTACCGTCCATATCCACTTCGATGACTGTGTCCTCAGAGCCGTGAGTGATCACGTATCCGAACGATGTGACCGGTGTGGAAGATCCGTAGGATGTGATCATCGTCATACCGTCGCCGTCGGCCGTCACGATGATGAAGTTGCCCGTGTCATTCAATGCGACGGCACCGCTGAGGTCTGCTCCGCCGGCCACGGGAACGAAGGATCCTGCGTAGCCGCTGCCGATTCCGAGGGTGTAGATCCCTGTCGGGTAATTCTCGACGGAGTTCCTGCCGCGGGACAGTGTGTACGTTGTACCGTCCTCCGCGGTCAGTGTTCCTGTCGCCCCGGTGACGTAGATCACGCGAGATGTCTCGTTGCAAACGTCCTTAGGGAGATCGTTGTCGATGTAGACCTTGTCATGACCGGCTGTCGGAACACAATATGAGACGAAGTCAGGGAAGATCTCGTTGCTTCCTCCGGAGAAGTTCTTCCATGATATCTGGATATTGTAGGACATACCGTTCCATACGGATCTGTCGTTGCGTTCGGTGTAGTACGACGCATCAGCAAGGGCCTGCCAATTGTAGTACAGGGCCGACATGTTGCTGTATATCTCTGCCTTCTTCAGCGTGGCATTGGCATTGAAGGATCCTGTCTCGGACCATTCCGATGCCACGATCTGTTCGACGGATCTGTTCCAGTAGGAGTTGGTGTAATACCAGGTGCCTGCATCCAGTCCCATCATGCTGCTGAGATCTGCGGTGGATCTCTGCAGTGCGGTCTGTGTCTTCTCCGCTTCCATGCGGTAGTAGTCGTCGTAGATCTCCTCAGGTTCCGTGGGTTCCGGAGTAACGGGTTCAGGATCGGGGATATCGGGAGGGGTGGCTCCTCCACGATCCTCAAAGTATTCCTTGTAGACCCATACCGCGAGGCCTCCGATTGCTGCCCCGATTGCGATCGGTACGAGCACAGGCAGTCCCGTAGGCCCAATGGCTGCTTCCGCTGTTGCCGCAGATGTGTCGTCCGTACAGAGGCACGGGCCGAGGCACACGACGGTCAGCATCAGCACACATGCAACCGACATCGCTTTGATCAAAGGATCACCTCACGTAGGCGATCACGCCGTTGGAGGGTGTGTTGCCCGGGGCGAGGATAGAGCTCACGGTGATCGTGAAACTCTGCGATCCGTTGCTGTATCCGGATGCCGACGATGTTATCGTTACATTGTAAGTTCCGGGTGTCGTGGGCGTTCCGTAGACAGTGTATCCGGACACATGCAGCCAATCGGCGCCGCTGACTGTGACGGTCGCGTTACCGGGATTGGTGCTGACGTTGTAGGAGAACAACTGACCTACGGTCATGCTGCTGTTGCCGTGGGATGAGGTAACTGATGCCGTAGGCACTGACCATTTGGCGAACAGAATGATATCGCTGTTGATCGGCGTGCTGAAGTTGAACGCCTGCGTGCAAGCCTGATCGGTGTACCATCCACCGAACACATTGACTCCGTTGGTGGGGTTGGCCGGTGCTGTTGCATAACCTCCGGGCGAGACGCTCTGAGGTGCGACGTAAGAACCGCCCATGGAGTTGAAGGAGACAGTGTAATTCGATGTCAACAGAGTGATTGTGAGATCAAATCCTTCTTCAGGTTCAGCGTTACCATTCATATCCCAGAAACTGAATTTATAGGTTCCAGGCGACAGTGAGTTCTTGAGAGTCAATGTTACACTGTAGTTGTAATAATCGCCACCTATCGATACTGTTATCTCAGAATCATTGAAAGATGATACTCCTCCAGATTTGTAATGTCCGTAAGGCTCGCTTCTGAAAGACCATTCTGGCATTTCGGCAACTTTAGGTGTGGTCCATGTTTTGGAAACACCCTGATACATTGTAACTGACTGATCGGCGGACGAATTATCGTTGAACATTGAGCAGCAGACAAATGCTCCGCCGATCATCAGTGCGATGGAGATGAAGGCGAAGGCCTTGGATTTGGCGTTCACGGTTTCACCTCCAAATTGTCATGAGGGATATCATGAGATGCGAGGTAGTCCGGAATGAGGTAGATTCCTGCAGCAACCACCGAGA
>Ga0247611_10005713_pt1 | contig 16267 bp, 18 predicted proteins | sample 177DNAGHGhighgp2_FD_192422 | JGI IMG/M metagenome (GOLD analysis project Ga0247611, IMG submission 192422) | Sheep rumen microbial communities from Palmerston North, Manawatu-Wanganui, New Zealand - 1770 DNA GHGhigh gp2 | ecosystem: Host-associated > Mammals > Digestive system > Stomach > Rumen... | reverse complement strand
AGAATCAATGATAGCTTTGTAATTCCAACACTTTCAGCAACTCCAGGAGATTTATCTCTAGTTATTCCAAAAAGAATATTAGATGGCATTATTGAAATGATTTATGCACTTGATAAGATTGCTCCAGGTACAGCAAATGATGATACACTACTTTATGGTGTAGAAGTTAAGTTCTATAATATGACAGTAGAACTAGATAATAATCTAGAAACTTGTCATAAAGGTTTATATGTTATAGGGGATGGATCAGGTGTTACACATTCACTTTCCCATGCATCAGCAAGCGGCGTATTTGTAGCAAGAAAAATTTTAGAGCAACAATAAAAGGGCTAAATTAGCCCTTATTTGCCCGGTTAGTTAAATGGATATAACAAGTCCCTCCTAAGGAAAAGTTCTATCCAAAAATAATTGGCTCAACTAATATATAATTTGATATTTATTAAGAATTATTCCCCTTAATTTATTCCCCTATTTGCATAGAATATAGATTAAATAAGGGGGAAGATATATGTTCTGGTAGCATAGCTGGATAATGCACCAACCTCCTAAGTTGAAGACCGGCGGTTCGAATCCGCCCCAGAACGCCACTATAATATTATTAAGCATCATATGCAAAAATATGATGTTTTTTTATTTATTAAAATATATTTTAAAATAAAAATAAAAAAGTGTGTTATAATCTAAGTAGATTATATGAAATGGAGGGAATGATTATGAATAAGAAATTAATCATAAAATTATTTTTGTCCATTTTTGCTTTTATTTCTTTAATAATAATTGTTCCTATCATTTTCGGTAACGTAATTTCTTATATATGCATTGGACTGGCTAGAAAGGCTATGTTTATTTCTAAAACATTAGAATTTATAAAGCTTGAATCAATCGTTTTTGTTATTTCGTTAATTATATCTGTTATTCTTGTTGCTTCTAGAAGAAAAGAATATAAAGATGGTTTATTTTTAATAAATGGATTAGAATATGACTTGTCAAGTATTGTGGCTATAAGATATAAGAGATTGTTTTTTTTGTATAAAGTAAAGTTAATGGATAATGTTGATCATAAAAACACTATATATTTTAATAATAAGAAAGAATTTGATGGATTTGTAAATGATCCAAAAATGACTAATAATCCTAGCGTTATTGATATTACTAATAAAAGAGTTACTAAACTTGTCTTTATAGCTGTAACATCTGTTTTAGCATTATTATTTTTTGTCAGAGGATTTGATAGATTTTCTTATAACAAGCAAGAAATAATACATTCAAGCAATGATTCTATTTATGAGGAAAATAGTAATTATTTAGTAACTAAAGATACAATCTATCATAAAAGCAGTAATAATAAGTTCAAATATTACATTAAAGGTTCTGGTAATTATAGTAGTTATAGAGTTGTTGATTTAGAACTAAAAGAAGATAGTTTCAATTGTATTTATATACAACAAAATTATACAACTAATATGTTAGTTACAGAAAACATTAGTTATAAAGGGACTGATAATAAAATAGTAAGTGTTGAAGAGGAGAAAGATGATAATTATTATTATGAATTGTATGGACTATCGCATATGCGAAATCAGCTTTTTCCAATTAATGATTATGGAAATTATTTTAGAGCAATAGGTGTGGCAGGCAAAAGTCCTACTCCAGAAGGAGAATATAAAGAAGATATAGATAATATAATGAATTTTATAGTTTCTAAATCAAAAAGCAAAACCACTAATCATAAATTACGTGGTAATGCTAAAATAGTAGATAATAGTATTTATTTTTCGATACATCATTTTAGGAAAAATAATGATTATAGATATATTACAAAATCTGAATTATACAAATACGATTTAGCAACGAAACAAATTCAATTGATTAAAGATTTTAAGAAAGAAGCTATTGTTTCATATGATGGTAATAGAATAATTCTAATTGATTATAATACGGTATATCTTTATGATTTAAATACTAATAAAAAGAAAAAAGTATGTAATATTAATATCAATAGAATAATAAGTTATGATGAAGCTAATGGAATAGTTAGAATTTGGAGTCAAAAAAATTATTACATAAGTGCTGATGGAACATTAGTGGCAAAAGAATAATAGAGGTGGTATTTTATGAAAAAATTATCATTAATTAGAACAGTAGTAATACTTATTCTTATATTTAATATATTAAACTATTTTTTCTTAGCTGCCTCTTATACAGGTAAGGGTGTAAAAGAATGTGCAACACTTTTTGCACACACATTTATTAATAACACTACTCTAGATGGCTTTTTTCCGATTCATTATGGAGGAATAATGTCTGATAATGCCTTTTTAGGGTTCTTGATATTACCAATTTTGGATTTATATTTTTTGTTTGTTATGTTGACTGACTTCCCACCATCTTGGGATTATGTAACTATGCCATATAAAAAGATAAATATAATATGTGGAATTGAACTATTAGCACATACATTGTTATTTGGTTTTGCAATCTCAACTGATGATCCAGGATATTTTACAATGATGTTTAGGGGAGCTTTTTTAACACATATTTGGTTTATCAGTTACATAGTTATATTTGAGTTATTTTATCTAGTTAGAAAACATAGAATGACGCATAAAACTACATTTAAGAAAATAAAATTAAATGTTTTTGATGTTGCTGTTATAGGAATATTAATTGAATTAGCATTGGCTTTCTTTTATTGTCCTTTAGTAAATAGAATAGTAAGTGTCACAATTGATGAAGATGGTATAAAACATACACAGAAATTTGCAGAATTCTTCTATACAGAATTTGTTATGATTTTTAAACAAAAGAATTATTATTCTCTTGATGGAAAAGTAGAAGGATATCCTTATATGATTATATGTTTAATTATTATAGTTGGACAAATGGTTCTAGCAATACTTAAACCAAAACATAAAGAAAAGATTATTTTTGGTTTGTCTTTAATTAGCATTTTAGTTCTAACAATTGGTTTATGTGATATGCGTGATTCTATATATACACATTATATTACAAAAGAAAATAGCAATAATTTCTTTAAAATAGTAGGAGCTGGTTATTACTTTATCATCGCACTAAATATCGCCATTCCATGTGTTTATTTATCATCTATAGGAAAAACAGATATGATAATTATAGGTACTGATGAAATAGAAGATATTGTGATGAATGATGCTAAAAAACTTGAAGAAAAACAAGAAGAACACGATAACGTTTATGTTATTAACAATGAAAATGAAATCATTGAAGATGTTAAAGAAGGAGATGGTGTTGATGAAACTGTTTAAAAAATTAATCATCCCTTTTTGTGCGTTACTAATTTTTGTTTTAGCTATTATTTTAGTGCCGATAATAGGTAAGTCATCTAATAAAAATAAAAAAAATTTTGGTTATGTAATAAGTTGCTTTAATAAAGTTGATGAAAAAACAATTGAAGATTCTACAAATAATAGATTTATTATGTATATAGATTATGAAAGTGATAAATTAGAGGAATACAAAAGATATATTGATTTAGAGTTTAAATTGTATTTATCTATTTATTCATTAACCGATTTTGATAATTATAATAAAGAATTATTTAAAGGTGTATTTATAAAGAATTTAGATAATAAAGATCAATTAATTGAAAAAGCAAAATCTTATAAAAAAACTGATATTGTGCTATTAACAAACAATATAAGTGATTATGACAAATATAAAAAAGATGTTGAATCATTTGTTTTTACTAGCGATGTAATTAGTGAAGCTTATAAAAGAATAACAAGTGCATATATTTATAAGTATGTTGAAACTACACCGGAGAAAAAGCAAGAAGATCTATTAGCATATTATAGTAATTTTAGAAAAAACAAGGAGAAATATGGTTTAGTATTATATGTGGTAAAATAGGAGGTGATAAAATGCTTAAATATAGATATTTATATAAAGAATATATTTTAAGGATTTTATTATTGTCTTTTGTTTTATTAGCTCTTATGTTTTTACAATTTGGTTTTAAGAAAAGATGCGAATCACTTAATGATTCATTTATTGTAATGATTCCGGATATCTTTACTTCAGTTGAATTTATTATAGGTGTATTTTTGTTTGATAATTTCAAAAAAAGTAAGATGGAACTTGTAAGAACAAAACATTTATTCTTATCATTCTTTGAAAGATTATTTATAACAATCATTATGGTAATAATTATTAGACTGTTAGCATCTACTTTATATAGTTTAATTGTCTATCAAAGTTTTAATAATTATGAATTTATACTTAGAATTATGTATGTTGATATATGTAATGTATTAATAGCTTATATCTGTTTTAATGTTTTAAAAAATAGATATGTTGCACTAACAATATCCCTTATAATTAGTATTGCCTTATATATTCCAAAATGGCTTCAATACGACATTATCAGGATAAGTGAAAACAATTTCATTAATGTTGGTTTTATACCATTCATAAGTATAATCATCTACTTTATTTTATTTATTATTTCTATTTTATGGAGGAACGAATATGTTAGAGATTAAGGATTTATGTTTTAAAGACGTTTTAAAAAATATTAATATAACATTTGAACCAGGAGTAATTAATGTAATAGTTGGTGCAAATGGTAGTGGTAAGACAGTCTTATTTAAAAATATACTTGGTCTTCTTACTAAAACTAGTGGTGAAATAATTTATAATGAACAAGTTCAAACTAGAAGCAATCCTTATTTTAAAGGAGCTGGCGCATTAATAGAAGATCCTGATTTTAATAATTGGAACAGCGGAATAGATAATCTAAAATATCTAGCTAGTATTAATGGTAAGATTAATATTGATTATGTTTATGATTTAATGAGAAGATTAAATATCTATGATGATAAGGATAAAATAGTTAGAAAGTATTCCTTAGGTATGAGAAAGAAGTTGGGAATTATTCAAGCAATTATGGAAGATCAAGATTTAATCATTTTAGATGAACCATCTAATGGATTAGATAAAGAATCTATTAGTGAATTTCATAAAATCATTTTGGAATTAAGAGATAAGAATAAAACTATCTTAATTGCTAGTCATATTGATAGTGATATTAAAGATATTGCTGATAGAGTTATAAAGATGGAAAATGGTGATATTATAAGCGATGAGGTGATAACTCATGCTTAAAGAAAACTTAAGATTGATTTTTAAAAATAAAATGACATGGTTAATATTGCTATTAGTTGTTGCAATAATTGTATCATTTAGTTTGTCAAAGGTCTTTAATGAATATAGAGCATTTGAAAAAGCAATATATGATTCAAGAATTGTTATAAAAAAGCCTTATGCAATAGATGTATTTAGTCAAAATGAAGATGTGTTTGCGGGTGTATTAATATTAACAGTTCCAATTGGTTTAGCTTTTTTTGTCTTTAAGAGTGATTCCTATGATAATACATGCATGATTAGAGGATGTATCTTAAAACAGAAGATTTATAGAATTATAGCTATATCTCTTGTAACTGGCCTATTCTTTTTCATAGCTTATTTTATGGGCTTATTAACTTTTTATCTTACATTAAATCCTAATATGAATGTAGTAGCCTATGACCAGCATTTTAATAATGTCAATATAGATTATTATATTGGAAGATATACAAGTGATAATTTAATGCTTAAAAGTTTATTTTGGATGAATAAAGGGAATTCTACATTTTTTTATTTTCTAATATGGGATTTTCTGTATTCATTATTGATGATTACTTTTATGTTTCTTATTTGTAGCTTTACAATGTGTTTTAGTAATCATGCACAAGTAATTGTATTTATCATTTCTTATTATGTAATATCTTTTGGCTTCAGTTATTTTTATGACAATATTTTTGATTTAATAATACAGATGCCAACTCTTTTATATGAGCATAATGAGTATAACAATATGTTCTTAAAATCATGGTTATTGCATCCGGTTATAAATACATCTTTGGCAATACTTTTAATTGGAATAGATAGTGGTATAAAAAGGATTTTTCGTAAAATTAATAATGTATGATATAAAATAAAACGTAGATTTCGTTATAAGGGAGGAAGTAAAAATGAAAAAAATAATAATGACTATTTTTCTTTGTTTTGTTTCAATATTACTTACTTCATGTTTTAAAAAGAGTTCAAATAAACCAATAGATAATTTGAAAAAGCTAATTAAAGCATTAGATAATAAAGATAGTCAATCTGTTAAATCGTTTTTTTGTAAAAAAACAATAAATGAAAATAGCAATTTTGATGAGCAAATAAGTGGTTTACTCTCTTATTATGAAGGAACAATGAAAAGTTATACTGAAAGTTCTCCTGCAGAATATTATGACACAAATAATGGAAAAAAAGCAAAATGGTATCATTATTCAAATGATATTACCACAGATAAAAATGTATATCGATTATCAATTGAATGGTATGTAGAGAATACATTCGATAATGAAACTTTAGGAATAACATCTCTATATATAATTAAGTGGGATGATAATTATGATAATAATATATATTACTGGGGAGATGGTAAGTATACTTCAGGTATAAATGTTGGAATTAGTAACAAGGATTCCAGTGAATAAGGAAAGGTGATAATGTCATGAACAACAATATTTGTCATATTACACATTTATATAATAAAATATTCTTAACATATGATTTTTTTTAAGAATAATAGAAGATAATAAAAAACTAGCAAAAATAAAAAGCAAGAATTTTTTTCGAAATATATTTTGTATGGGATAATTTTTGAGAAAGAAGAAATGAAAGAAGAATCAATAGATCTATGCAATAAATATTAATCATAATTGCAAAAATATTATTTAATACTGCGCAAAGTATTTATTTTAAAATTATTGCGCAGTATAATAGTAATGTAATGAGGTGATGATAATATGAAAAAAATAAAAAGATTTCTATTGATTTTTGTTTTTATAGTCGCTTTAGGTGCTATATTTATTACATCAGGATGTTCCAAAAAGAAGATTCATAAATATAGTGATAAAATTTCAACAACAAACATATCATCAATAGAGTATAAGATTGATTTAGAGCATAAGTATGATAGATCTTATGATGAATCATATTATAGGACTTTAACAGAAGATGAGCAAACTAAATTTATTAATTCAATAAATAATGATGATTTAAAATATGAATACTGGGGAAAGCCAAGCGAATATAAAGGAATATATTATAATACTTTTATAATTCATTATAATGATGGTAGTAAGACTAACTTAGATGAACACCATATTGAAATTATAGATAAAGATGGAAATGTAACTTATTGTGAAATTGTTTTTCCATATGGTGATTCTAAAATAGAAGAAAACTTATTTAAATAATAACAAACAAAAAGAGTGATTCAACTGAATCATTCTTTTTTTGTCACCAAATAAATGTCATATTTTTTGTCACCAAAAGCTGTTAAAAGGTATAAAAAATATACAAGATGTGAAATGTAATAAAAAATAGTGATTTATAAAAATGGTTTAAATACAAGTCAATATAAGGGAATATATTATAATACATTTATTATTCACTATGAGAATGGAGATAAAATTAATTTTGATAAAGTTCATATTGAAAAGGTAGATAACAAAGGCAATTCACTTTATTTTAAAATGATAGATCCATTTGAATGTGAAATAGAAAAAGGTATGTTTGAAAAGTAAAAGAATTATTTAATTGTGAAAAGACTAAATTACAATAATTTAGTCTTTTTTCTATTTTTAAACAAAATATCCGTATTTCCCTCCGCACACGACAATAGCACCATACTATTATTAAAATATAGAAAAGAAAAAGGAGGTGCTATTAATGAAGAAAACATAATGAAATAAAAAAATAAGAATAAAGTTTTAAAAATACATTTATATAAATATAAGATATCTGCTAAGGGTAAAGGTTTGCGACTAAATAGGCAGATGGAGCTATTTCTAATAGCTCCTCTGTCTAGTAGTAAACCGACCTTAGCACTCTTATATAAACGATTATGAAAGGAGATTATTATATGGAGGGAAAAGAAATAAAAATTGATTATTTAAGTGCAACATTTCCACTTGTTGTGGGTGAAGAAGAATTTGAATTAATTGCTGTAATGGATACAGTTAAAATGATAGCTAACTATTTAAACATTGATAGCTTGGAGATCATAAGAGAAGAATATGCAACATTAAGATATAGGTATCAATATAGTTTAGGTGATTCTATTACATTAAGGCTATCTGGTCCAGAATGTGATAGCGGTGAAAGAACATGCCATTTAGAACTAAAAGGAGAAGGATGTAGAGATTTTGAAAGAAGAAATCAAGATAAAACATGGTGTGATTTTATTTTATATATTCTTAGACTAAATGGAAAGTTCAAAAGAATTGATATAGCTATTGATGATTTCACAGGTAATGAAATAACATTAAAAGAAATATATAAAAAAATTAAAAACTGTAACTACACATCTATATTTAACTCGATACCAAGGCCAATTGGCTTTATTGAAACTGGATTATCAATAACATTTGGAAGTCCTAAATCACCAACTCAACTATGTATATATGATAAAAAAATCGAACAATTAAATAAGAATAAGTTAGTTGATGAAGATTACTGGGTAAGATATGAAATGCGTTTTAGAAATGATAAAGCAATGGGTATAGTATATGAGCTACTAAAGAATTATTATGATACAAGTAATGAAATATATGGCTTTAATATGCAACATTTTGCATTTAAACTATTGTATGGATGCTTAGACATAAAAAAAGATAATAATTCAAATAAACAAAACCAAACTCATATAGATACTGATGAAAAATGGCTTAAGTTTTTAGGAGAAGTTGAAAAAAGTAAAATAAAAAATCCGGATGCAAAAGTATTTTCATATGCATCAAGCTTTAATTATATTGAACCAAAAGCTGTATTTTACCTAACTATTAGACTCTTACAATGTAATGGGGATATTGAGAAATTTAAATACGAATTATTAAAATTGATGTATGCTTATTCGAATTTTGACGATAGACGATTAAAACGATTAAACCTATTTCTATGCCAAATGAAGCTAGAACCATTTACACCAGAAAAAATGCTTGATTTAAGAACTAGACTTTTTTCTATGATAGTAGATATGGAAATGCCATTCTAGTGATATTTATATAATAAAAGTCATATGATATAATAAGAAACGGAGGATATAATTTATGAATTCTAATACAATAAAACTATATGATAAATATATTGACTTAATAAATAAAGGATTACTAATTACTCCTGATAAAATATTAGGTAAAAATATTAAAGATCTTAATGATATTAAATATTCCAAAAGGCTATCTGAAGGAGAAACTAATGAAGTAGTACTAAATGCTAAAAAGGTTAAAATAACTTCAAGAGGTTCCTTAAGAGAAGTTGCTATTGATGGAATTCATTATGATTCAGTAGAACAAGCCGCTTGCTCAATGTACGATCCATATGATAAATATTATGATATTTCAAAAGAAATTAGAGATAATTTGATGGATTTTAGCTTTGTTCCTATTATTGATTTTGATAAGAACGAAATAAGATATACCATATCTAAATACTCAAAAGGATTAAAACAATACTTTGATCCGACCAAAGTAATAAAAGCAGTATATACAATGCATAATATTTTATTCTATGTTAAAGATGAAGATGATATTAGAAAGAAAATATACTTTAAAATTGGATCTATATCTATTAAAGATATGCTTCCATATTTCTGTAAAGCCGCAACTACAAAGAATGGAATAAATAGTAATATTTATATTGGATTCTTTGTAAAAGAACCTGATTTGCCATTCACTTTTGGTTCATGTAAAGAAGATTTTTATCTTCTTAAAGATGTGCTAAAAGATATTACATTTAAAGGATCCACACCTTTAAAGTATATGATATTAGAAAACATGCACAATAAAACACATTTAACACTAAAGTCAAAGGAAGAAATCGCATATGATACAGCTATGACACTTGAAAACTTATCACTAGTTGAATTATGTAAAAATCTAAATGTCGATTTAGACGATTACAATATGTTGTTAGAAAAGAATCTAACAGAAATGATTTGCTCAAATAATAATAAGTTAAATAGAAATATGATTAGAAAATACCTAAACATCATTGACAATGTAAATGAACTAAAATTTTATGAAAAACAAAATCTAATATGGCATATAAAATTTGAGGATATCCCAAGTGTTTATCAAAATTAATTCTTGGTTTAACCAAAGACTATTACAACTATTTATATTGTTAATTGATGAAAGAGAAGTAACTTATGATTCATTTAATGGATATACTACTCTTGATAGGCCGATGTTTTCTAGACTTATAAAAGAATTTCAAAATATGTTAATAAAATTAAATCTTGCTTTTAGAATAATAAAAGAAGAAATAGAGAATTCTGATAATCCAGGATGTTTCAAATCAAACATTTATTATCTAACATATTTGTATGAAGATTATTCTTTTAATATGAATGATCTAACAAAAGAAGAAAGAATAAAGTATTTGTATGTTATTGTATATCTAATGCTAAGAAATAACCAGTATATATCACCAAAAATACTTAAAGAACGCATGGCTATAGAGATTAGCGAATCATCCTTTAAACGGTTCTTAGATTCATTTAAGATGTTGGTAGGATTTGATATTTATAAAAATGAACTACAATCATATGTAATTGAATATGACTAACAAAAAAAGCATTTGAAAATGCTTTTTTTAATTATTTATAGTATCATTTATTTTTTCTAATAGTAATTCATTTATCTCAATTAAATTACCTTTTAAAGGCTTTTTTAAGGTTTTTCTTAATGAATTATAAATGTCTTGAATCAATATATTAGCATCTTTTGATTCATCTAATCCTAAAAGTTTGTTTAAATCAACAAATCTTTTATTATCACTAAATGAAATTAAACCTTTTTTTAATAATAACTCATACATATTTTTCTGTATAATATATTTCTTTTCTATATTCCTATAATTAACATATAAAAAATAATCGCTATTATTTAATAAGTAATCTATTGACACTTCATAAAAAGAAGCTAATTGCTTAATTACCTTAGTGCTCATATCTCTAACTTCGTTTTCATAGTTGTTTAAAGTCATATAATTTATACCAGTCAATTCATCAACTTTTCTAACTGTTAAGTCACGTTCTTCACGTAATTCTTTTAATCTATTCATATATGCATACCTCTACATTATAGATTTTATGACATTATATTAAAAATGTCAACAAAATGATTACAAAACTATTGATTATTAGTCACAATATGTTATAATCTACTTGTAATCAAAACGATTACAAAACAGAAAGGAGAATATAAATGAATATAAAAATATTTAAAGAAACATTAGATGAATTACAAGATAGATTATGTAATATTTTAGGAGTTGAAAAATTAGAAATAATAAGAAAAGAGATAAAAGAAGACGCAATATTAGATTTTACTAATAATCAAATAATTATATCTAATAAATTTATAGATGATATTGTTGAATCAAAGAAAGCATTAATACATGAGATGAGACACCAATATCAATTATACTGTATAGCTTTAGACATTAAAGAAGAAAGAATGAGAAAAATGTGGGCGTTTGAACTTAAATATGATGAACCAATATTTAAGTCAGAATATAGAAATTTATTGTTTATCGAAATTGATGCTTATGCATTCACAAAAATATATATGAAAAAAGAATATGATTTTAATGTTAAATATAGTAATAAATATGAAAAAATAATAAAAGATTATTTGAAAAATGATTTGAAATATTAAAAAATAAACTTTATCCTCCGTGGCTAACAATAGGCATTTATTATCATATCTATGTAGGAGGATAAAATATGAAAAGTGCAAATATTATTTTAGTAAATAAACAAATCAAGAAAGGAGTAAATTATGGCATCAATTAGAAAACGAGAAAGAAAAGATGGTTTTGTATATATTATTGAATCAAAATATAATGATCCATTAACAGGAAAAACAAAAACAATGTCTAAAACATGGAAACCTGATAAATATATGACGCCTAAGGAAATAGAAAAGGAGCTTAAAATTAAATCTATTGACTTTGATGATGAAGTGAGACAATTTGTTAGTAATGCAAATAAGATTGATTTGAACAAAAATAGACTAACATTTGAAGAACTAAGTCAATTATGGCTAGATAAAGTGTCAAAGGATCATTCTGTTATTTATATACAAAAGCATAAATCGTTATTAAACTTTGTAAATAAGGACATTGGAAAACTTCAAATAACTAATATAGAACCTGAAACGCTACAAGAATATTATGATAAGTTAGACAGTAGAATTAGAGTTACTGAGAAAGTGTATATGAAGGAAAATTTCAAGGATGTTTTAAAAGAACATAATTATTCATATGGAATCTTAAAAAGAATGAATAAAATAGAACTTGTAACTTATACATTAGGCCTTAGGGGTGATAGTGTTAGTTTTAATTGGGCAGTTAAATTCTCGGAGCTTACAAATATACCTTTTAATGATTTATTTGATAGAACAACAATAAAGAAAAAGTATTCTAATGAAACTAACATGAAGTATAAAAAAATCATAAGAATGGTTTTGGGATATGGAAAGAAACTAAGACTTATCAAAGAGAATTATGGTAAATCTGACTACATTGATTTTCCAAAAGTTAAAAAGAATAAGATAGATGTAATGGATGAAGAAGAAATATCAAAGTTCTATAATGCAGTTATCACCGAGGAAGATATAAGAATTAAAACATCTATGATGATATTCTTGCTTACAGGTTTAAGAAGAGGCGAAGTATGTGCACTATCATGGGAAGATATTTCTTTTGAGAAGAAAACATTATCAGTTAACACATCATTAATTAGAGTTACAGGCTTAGGTGTTATAGAAAAAGATCCAAAAACTGTTACATCGTCTAGAACTATAACTATCCCAGATATATTAATTGAACAATTAGAAATATATAAAAAATGGCAAATAGATAATTCAGCCATGATAGAAATCAAATCAAAACACAGATTATTCTTTAGCTCACAATTTGGACTAATGAGTCCTGATATATTTGAAGTATGGATGAGAAAAATGATAAAAAGAGCAAATATACCACACCATTCACTTCATAGTTTAAGGCATACAAATGTAGCTTTGCAAATAGCTGCAGGAATCGATATTGTTACAGTATCTCAAAGAGTAGGACACGCGAGGACAAGTACTACATCAGATATTTATGCTTATATGCTTCAAAATACTGATCAAGTTGCTGCACAAGCAATTAACAATATTTTTAATAACAATAATAAGGAATTCAATGTTGATTCTGACTTGGCAGAATACAAAAGAGCAAAAGAAGAAATGATTAGACTTGGTTTTGATAGCTATGAAGAATACTTAGATTATATGAAATTTAAGTCAGCAAAAGTCAAACTATTATGTTAGAACAGCGCATTTAATGTGCTGTTTTTTGTTAATTCATTTGGTGAATTATGATTGATGAATGATATATGTTCTATTTATTTGCTTTTCTTTGTATTGTTGAAAAAATAATGATATGGTGGTATAATTAAAATGTTTTGGAGGGATATTATGAATAAGAAGTGCTGTGTAATTATTTGTTTTATTACAACCTTTTTGCTCTTTGGTGTAGTTGCTTTGCTAACAATGCAATTAACGACGCAAAAGAATGCCAAATTTATTTATAACAAATCTATCAAATCTATTGTAGAGGTAAAAGCTGAAACTAGTGAAATTGGTGAATCGTATGGTAGTGCTGTGATATATGACGATGGTTATGCAATTACTAATGCGCATGTAATCTCGTATTCCAACATGAACAATAATATTTTGTTTGAAACCATAACTATTAGATTTGCACATATGGAACGATATATTGAAGCAGAAGTTATAAAAACTGATTATGATTTGGATTTAGCAATAATTTCTTTTAATGATGAAAATATCGATTATAAAAAGATTAGTTTTTCAAAAAAAGATTATTGCTCAGGAGATTTAGTTTATGCGATAGGAAACTCATCTAACTATGGAATTGGAATAAGTGAAGGTATAATAAGCGTTAATGAGGTCAATGTAATACAGGATGAGAAAATAAGGACTGTAATCCAATGCGATATTAATATTTCTAGTGGAAATAGTGGTGGAGCTTTATTGGATAAAAAAGGTTGCCTTATTGGTATAACTACATTTAGAACAAAAGATTTAAAAGGGAATATTAATTATGGCTTTGTATACTCAATTCCTCTAAAAACAATTATTGATTTTATTAAATAGGAGGAGAAAATAAAATGAAAAAAATAATAACAATCTTATTGCTGGTTCTTACAACAATAACTGCAGTAGTCACTATTGGTTTTGGCAATAGTACTTTCGAAAATAATGCAAAAGTAAGAACGATTGAATTGAAACAGGAAGAAGTAAATAGTGATAGTTCGTTAAAAGTATTCAATTCTTATGAAATTGAAATCGAAAACGGAACCGCATCATTTATTGGGTATGATACGATTGATAAAAGCGATTTGCTTGAATATGACTTGATTTCTAATGAAAATGGTTTATGTGATTCTGTTGAAATAAAGTATTTATGTGATTATGATTGTGAAAATGGAATTATATCACTATCAGTAATATGTGATGATGATCAAAATAGCATAATCCTAGACAAAATATATGGAGTGATAATCACAAATGGCGAAGGTGAATTTGATGCATCATTTGTAATTGATGACGAAATTGTTTTGCTTAGTGAACTATATCAATTAGAACTAATTGATAATTGTGGATTGTTTTCAAAAATAAAGAATGCAATCAAGAAAGTTTTAAAAACAACAGCTGGGAAAATAGGAACTATAGCGACAGTTGCGGCATGTGCAGTTGTTGGTACAGTGTGCGCTGTTGTGCCTGGATGCCAGTTAGGGACTGCTGTTTGTATTGGTTTGGCCGTTGGTGCTATTGGGTCTGCAACCACAGCAGCAGTTTCTACATATCAGCAAAATGGAACTGTTGATTGGGAAACGGTAGGAATATATACAGGATGTGGCGCGATAGTTGGTGCAGCTTCGTCTGCAGCTACATATGGTGCTACAACTGCCGTAAAAGGCTTGGTATCTTCTTCAAGTCAATCATCTACAAAAATAGATAAAATCGATAAAAATAGTTTACCTGATAATGTTCAACATGCAATTGATAGATATGATTCTAATGGTTGGACAGGAAATTATAGTGGGCAAACTAGTGGAACAAAGGCTGGTGGAAAATTTAACAATACTGAAGGAATTCTTCCTACAAAAACATCAAGTGGAGAAACAATAACTTACAAAGAATTTGATGTGAACAATTATTCAACTATTACAGGCCGTGATGGTGAGAGATTAATTATTGGAAGTGATGGCAAATTGTACTACACTTCTGACCATTATAAAACATTTGTAGAAATTATAAGAAAAATTGTAGGATAAGATATATGAATAGAATTTGTTACATTGACGATTTTAATCAAATTAGATTTCAAAAAACGGACCAGTTGATTATGATTGATGGTAAAAAATGCGAAAAGGCTGAAGATTTTTATAAGATAATTTATGCATTGTTGGGCTTTCCATATGAAAACAATTATTCTTTAGATGCTTTTAATGATTGGATGACTGATTGCCATTTTTTCTATTCTGATTCCATAAAAATAATTATTATAAATAATGATTTCTTTTTAATAAAAGATATACAATTTAAAGAAAAAATAAAAAAATTATTTGAAGAAAGTATATTACCTTATTGGGAAAAGGATGTCGAAAAAATTTGTTTAGGTGGGAAAGTTAAGATGTTTAATATTTTTGTGTTGAACAATTGATTTTATTATTTATGAGAAGGAAAATAAAAAAGCAATTAATTTTTTAATGTATTAGTTTGTCTGTGGTTGACCATTACTGGCTTTTTGATGATTGTTAAAAAATATTATTGCATGAATAATATTGATTAAAATTTTAAGCAGCACATATATTGTGCTGTTTTTTGTTATTTATTCCATAATAGTCCCCTATGTTATATCCCCATTTTTGTTCCCCAATAATAATAGAAAAACATTGTAAAATATAAAAGAAATTTAATGTTTTGAAAGAAAAAGCAAGAAAAAAAGTGCTTTACTGCGCGAAATATGACAATTTCCCTCCGGTATAAAACATTCTCCTAAGGATTAGTTGTAGGTTCGATTCCTACACTGGGTGCCATTTATAATACGC
>Ga0247611_10005712_pt1 | contig 16269 bp, 15 predicted proteins | sample 177DNAGHGhighgp2_FD_192422 | JGI IMG/M metagenome (GOLD analysis project Ga0247611, IMG submission 192422) | Sheep rumen microbial communities from Palmerston North, Manawatu-Wanganui, New Zealand - 1770 DNA GHGhigh gp2 | ecosystem: Host-associated > Mammals > Digestive system > Stomach > Rumen... | reverse complement strand
ACTTTTGTTCATCGTTACGGTGTATTTTAGCAGAAACAAAAGTAACGATAAAGGTTGGATCCCCTAATGGGGGTTCAGCCTATTTTTTATGCTCAGCAAAAATCATTTAGCGGACAGCAATAATTTTGAATGCAGAATGCAGAATGCAGAATGAGGTTTGAGGGATGAGGTATGAAGTATGAGGTATGTTGAATCTTGAATCTTAAATCTTGAATTTTTGAATTTTGAATCTTGAATGCTGAATGCTGAATGAGGTATGAAGTATGAGGTATGAGGTATGAGGTGTGTTGAATCTTAAATCTTAAATTTTGAATTTTGAATCTTGAATGCTGGATCTTAAGTAGATGAGCAAAATTAGTTTTCCTATTGGACACGAGACTACGAGACTTTATGACTATGACCATTGACAATGACTATGACCGTTTCCACGGGGATGCTGAAGTTTCAGCCCTTGGTTGAAGCGTTCATTGTCATAGTCATAAGTCATCGTTCCGAAGCCAAAGGATATTGTAGTTTAATTTTGAACAGTTACTTGAAATTTGAATGCAGAATGCAGAATGCGGAATGCTGAATTTTGAATCTTAAATTTTGAATTTTAATCTTTAAATTTTGAATCTTTTAATCCAAACTGCCTTCAGATAACCCCGCGTTCCAACAAAACCATGATGGTCTCGATTTCGTCGTCCTCCGGGTTGTTGTGCGGGTCGTATTCGGTCTTCAGGTTGTAACCCCACAAGCGGGCGAAGCCTTGGTAGAAGAAAGCGCGCACCTTGCCGCGTAGCTCTTGCACGACCTGGTAGGTGGTGCTGCCTGTCTCGCGGTCGATGAGGCGGACGAGGATGAGCCCTTGGGTGATGGTGAGGTCTTTCAACTCGTCGGTGTATTGGTCGGTGATTTCCTTCTCGGCCTTTTTCATCAGGCGGTTGCGCTCCGTTTTGTCGGGGATAGTGGCGAGAATCGAGTCGTATTCTTGCATCTTCGCGCCGGCCAACTTGGCGTAGGGAAACACTTTCTTCACGTTGTTTGCCAAACGTCGTCCCTGCCATGTCTTGGTGATTTGCAGGTAACGCTGCATCAGGTCGATGTCGACTTCGGGGAGGTAGACGATGAGGGTGGTGTCGCCGTTCTCATCGATGCGGCCGTAAACCACAGTGCCGTTGACAGGCTCTGCTGGGTTGGAGAAGTCGACCACCGCTGATTTTGGTTGGGAGGCCTCACTCTTTTTTATCGTGACTTTCTTTGCGTGTTCACCTTTGTCAATCAGTTGAGCGAAACTGCAGAGGCTCATCAGGACCATTGCTGCGATTAAGGCTGTTCTTTTCATGGCGTTTGCTTTTTCTGAGGTTAAACGCGTTGGATAATGCAAGTATTGTGCCAAAAAAAACGTCATCGTAATTTTCCAACAAACCCTCCCGTTATGTCATTCCCGCCGAGGCTGTGCGTGGGCATGGAATCTATAATGGGAGGGTTTGTAAAGATTTAAAACCAAAGGAATCAGTCCCCGACATGAAGCTTCTGCATCCCCGACTTCTCCAGTTTCGCCTCGGCATAGGCGCGGTCGATAACCAACTCAGTCGCGTTGATGTCGGAAGGCATCTCAAACATAGCGTCGTTAAGGATGGCCTCCAGGATGGAACGCAGTCCGCGCGCGCCTACCTTGAACTCAATGGCTTTGTCGACTACGAAATCGAGTACCTCATCCTTAATCACCAACTTGATTTTGTCCATAGCAAAGAGCTTCTGGAACTGTTTCACCAAGGCGTTCTTGGGTTCGGTGAGGATGCGTTTCAGCGCGTCTTTGTCCAAGGGGTTGAGGTGAGTGATGACGGGCAGACGTCCGACGATTTCGGGAATCAGGCCGAATTTCTTCAGGTCGGCGGGCGAGAGGTACTGCAGCATGTTGTCCTTGTCGAGCATCTCTTTGCTGCTGCTGCCGTAGCCGATCACGTTGGTGCGTTTGCGGGCGGCGATGAGGCGCTCGATGCCGTCGAATGCACCGCCTGCGATGAAGAGGATGTCTTTCGTGTTGACGGCAATCATTTTCTGCTCGGGGTGCTTGCGTCCACCTTGGGGCGGCACGTTGACGATGGAGCCTTCGAGCAGTTTCAGCATGGCTTGTTGCACGCCTTCGCCCGAAACGTCGCGTGTGATGCTGGGGTTGTCGCTCTTGCGGGCGATTTTGTCGATTTCGTCGATGAAGACGATGCCGCGCTCGGTGGCGGCCACGTCGTAGTCGGCGGCCTGCAACAGTTTGACGAGGATGTTCTCCACGTCTTCGCCTACGTAACCTGCCTCGGTGAGCACGGTGGCATCGGCGATGGCGAAAGGCACGTTGAGCATCTTGGCGATGGTACGGGCCAGCAGGGTCTTGCCTGTGCCCGTCTCGCCCACGAGGATGATGTTCGACTTCTCGATCTCCACCTCGTCGGCTTCCACTTTTTGGCTGATGCGTTTGTAGTGGTTGTAAACGGCCACGGCCAAGGTGCGTTTGGCTTCCTCCTGACCGATGACATACTGGTCCAGGAAAGCCTTGATCTCAGCCGGCTTCTTCAGGGTGATGCCTTTCGATTCGAAGCTCTTCCTGCCGTTGCCCTCGCCAAACTGTTCTTTGACGATAAGATGGGCCTGCTCGGCGCAGCTGTCGCAAATCTCGGCATCAATGCCTTGAATGAGCAGACGGACATCCTTGGCTTTCCTGCCACAAAACGCACAAACGCCTGACTTCTTTGTCATGGATTATGCTTTTTTGATGAGCACTTCGTCGATCATGCCGTATTCCTTGGCTTCGGCGGCGGTCATCCAATAGTCGCGGTCGCTGTCAGCCCACACCTTGTCGTAGGTCTGGCCTGAATGCAGGGCGATGATTTCATACAGTTCCTTCTTCAGCTTCTGGATCTCGCGCGCCGTGATTTCGATCTCAGTGGCTTGACCTTCCACGCCGCCCATGGGTTGGTGGATCATGATGCGGGAGTGGGGCAGGGCAGAGCGTTTGCCTTTGGTGCCGGCGCACATCAGTACGGCGGCCATTGATGCGGCCATGCCGGTGCAGATGGTGGCCACGTCGGGGCTGATGAACTGCATGGTGTCGTAGATGCCCAATCCGGCATACACGCTGCCGCCAGGCGAGTTGAGGTAGATCTGGATGTCGCGCTTCGAGTCGGTCGACTCAAGGAAGAGCAGCTGGGCTTGGATGATGTTGGCCACATAGTCGTCGATGGCAGTGCCGAGGAAGATGATACGGTCCATCATCAAGCGGCTGAACACGTCCATCTGGGCCACGTTGAGTTGGCGTTCCTCGATGACGGTGGGGCTGATGTAGCCGCTGTTGTTGATTTTGGAGATATATTGCTCAAGGCCGAGGGTGTTCAAACCAACATGCTTTGTTGCATATTTGAAAAATTCGTTGTTCATTTCGTTAGCATAGTTTTTGGGTTAAAGAGTCCTTTTAGTTGCCTATGGCTTATGGCAAATGGCCTATGGCACAATTCGACGAAAGTGAAATGAGCCATAGGCCATAGTCATGAGCCATAGTTTATTTGGCTTTCCGCTCATCTTCGAGTTTCTTCATGAAATCAGCGGCAGTGACATCTTCATAGTTGATGTTCATCTTGCCTTTCAGGAAGGAGGTCATCTTGATGTCGGCCAGCTGGTTCTTGAGATGCTCGTTCTGTTTGGGGTCTTTGAGGTAGTTGGCGGCAATCTTGTCGAGGTTGGCTTTCATGTCGTCTTCCACCGTGTCGTAGTCGATGCCGGGGAAGATCTGTCTCAGCACGTAGTTCTTCACTTCCTCGTCGGTGATGATGAGCTCGGGGTTGGCTTTCACGATGCTGTCTTCGATGAGTTGCCAACGCAGACCTTTCACATAGTCTTTCTCGTAGTTCTTCTCCACGTCCTCGGGTTTGAGGTTGCCTTGGCTGTTTTCGACGAGCCAGCGTTTCATGAAGTCGTCGGGCAGGTCGAAATGAACGGCTGCCACCAACTCATCGATCATCTTGTTGAAGAGAATGGGGTCGGTCTCCATATCGTGTTGTTTTTCCATCTCAGCCTTGACAGCTTGCTTGAAGGCGTCGAGTTCCTTGATATCCTTGTCGGGGAAGATCTTCTTGAAGAAGTCTTCGTCGAGTTCGGGCTTTTCGTTGCGGATGGCGTCGTCGATGATGATGTTGAAGTCGCTGCCTGCGGGAGCACCTTCACCCAAAATCTTGGCGGCTTCCTCTTCAGAGCCGAACACCTTGGCGAAGTTGACGATGAACTCTGAACCCACTTCCTTGTCGATGAATTTCTTGCGCTGGGTCTTGTTCTTGATTTGGCTCATGTTGAAGTAGAAGCCGTCTTTCTCCCAGCCGCCTTCCACCTCCTTGCCGTCTTTGGCTTCGCGGATCTTGATTTCGAGGCGGTCGTCCTCGCCGACGGTGTCGGGATGGCTGGTGTTGGGGTTGCGTTCCAAGAGGTCTTCGATGACCTTGTCCACTTCCTCGTCAGTAGGAATGATATGGTAGAAGTCGACCATCGTGTTGGTGAAGTCGACGTTGATTTCGGGACGAAGGGCGGCTTCGAAGTAGAAGTCGAGGTCGTCTTCCTTGTCAAGGTCGGCAGGGCCCTTTTCGGGGTCATTGAGCGGATAGCCGAGGAGGTTGAGCTTGTTGTCGACGATATGCTTGTTGAGGTTGTCCGAAACGATGTTGTTCAAGGCTTCCATTTTTGCGCTGGCGCCATACAACTTCTTGATCATGCCCATCGGCACCATGCCGGGACGGAAACCAGGCACATTGGCTCTTTGGCGCATCTGCTTCAAGGTCTTTTCAACCATTTCTTCGTAATCGGCCTTTTCAACATTGATTTTGATGGAGATGAGGTTCTCTCCTTTTGTACTTTGTGTGATGTTCATTTTTATATTGTTGATTGTCTTTAACTTGTGCGGATGAAGGGACTCGAACCCTTACTTCGTGAGAAACTAGATCCTAAGTCTAGCGCGTCTACCAATTCCGCCACACCCGCAGGAAAGTCGCGTTTTTGAGAGCGCAAAGATACAACATTTTTTTTAATGCTGAATGCTGAATTATGAATTATGAATGTCATTCTGCATTCAGCATTCTACATTTTGCATTCTGCATTCCACATTAGTTCTTCACATCAAGCGCTTCGCGCAACGCATTGCCAATAAGCATGAATGCCAACACCAACAGCATGATGGCGATACCTGGCAGGATGGCGAGGTAGGCCGCGTCCAAGATGATAAAGGCGTAGTTCTCCTTAATCATGCTGCCCCACGAGGGCATGGGTGGCTGCACGCCGATGCCCAAGAAACTCAAGCCCGCCTCAAGCAGGATGGCCGAGGCGAAGTTGGCCGCCGAAACCACGATGATGGGGTTGAGGATGTTGGGCAGGATGTGCTTGAAGATGATGCGCAAGTTTTTGAAACCTAAAGCCCTGCCAGCCTCCACGAAGGTGGTCTCGCGGATGGAAAGGATCTGTCCGCGCACGATGCGCGCCACCTCCACCCACATGGTCAGACCCACGGCGATGAAGACTTGTGCGATGCCCTTGCCCAAGGCAAACGTGATGGCGATGACCAGAAGTAGGGTAGGGATGGACCACACCACATTAATGAACCACACCACCAAATCGTCGACCTTGCCTCGGAAGAAGCCGCCCAAACTACCCATGACAATGCCTATCATCAGGCTGAGCAGCACAGCGATGAAGCCCACCGTCAGGCTGATGCGGCTGCCCAGGACGAGACGGCTCAGGAAGTCGCGGCCAAATTGGTCGGTGCCGAGTAGGAACTTGCGGTGCTTCACGCAATGACTTCTTATATAGGTGTCGGCTTCTTCTGCAGAATCAAAAGTCCCCGAACCTGTCGAAAGGGCGCTAATTAGTAGTTCCTTATTATCAAAAACCTCCGTCCTCGCTGTCGAACTTTCTTCACCCTGATAGAGATAAACCGTTGTACGCTCCTTGTCAACCCTGATGCTGTCGAAAGGCAAATAGATGCAATCGTCGGGTCGCCCGTTGAACAGGAAGTCGAAGAAAGGCGTTTTCTGTGGCGGCGTTTCCTTCGGTATCATCAGCATGTCGACCTCGAAACCGGGTTTCTTGGTGCTGATTTCAAGGATTTGTCGGTTGGCGTTAGGGGTCTTGTCGGGAATGAAGAGGTAGGCAAACAAGGCCAACAAAGCCCAAAGGAGCACGAAACCGCAAGAAGCCATCCCGAGCTTGTTGCTGCGGAACCGCTTCCATGCCAGAGCTTTAGGCGATTGGGCTTGTTTCGGTTTGCTGTCCATGACATCCTTTCGTTTGCGCCGTCAAAAATACGGATTTCACCCTTGTTTTTGTGTAGAAAACGGAAAAAATGAAAAATTTGAGAAAATATTGACTCCAATTCAGAAAAATGTTGTATTTTTGCACCCGCAAATCAGATGGTGGATTTAGCTCAGCTGGTTAGAGTACCGGATTGTGGTTCCGAGGGTCGTGGGTTCGAATCCCACATTCCACCCTGAGATGAAGAGGCTCGCGAGAGCCTCTTTTTTTGTTTATCCACTTCGATATTTGAAAAATTGTGTAATTTTGCACCTCAATTTGAACGACATGGCAAGGATAATGGCGATTGACCTTGGACGCAAACGCAGCGGCATCGCTGTCACCGACCCTTTGCAGATTATCGCAAACGGGCTGACGACAGTGGAGTCGCACAAGCTTGTCGACTTCGTGCTCGACTATGTGAAGCGCGAGGAAGTGGAGCAAATCGTCATCGGCGAACCCAAGGACATGAAGAACAACCCTTCCGACTGCTCGAAATATATCGAGCCCATCGTCAACCGACTGAAAAAGGTGCTGCCCGACATGAAAATAGTCCGTTATGACGAACGTTTCACCTCGGTGATGGCCCATCAGACCATGATTGACGCGGGCTTGAGCAAATCACGCCGTCAAGACAAGGAACTCGTCGACACCATCGCCGCCACCATCATCTTGCAATCTTATATGGAATCCAAAAACAATTCAACAATTCAACAATCAACAATTAAACAATGATATTGCCCATCGTAGCATACGGTCACCCCACGCTGAAAGCCATCGCCCAGCCCATCACCCCCGATTATCCCGAATTGGACACGCTGATGAAGGACATGTGGGAGACGTTGGCCAATTCTGAAGGCGTCGGCTTGGCCGCCCCGCAAGTCAACAAGTCCATCCGGCTGTTTATCGTCGATGGCAACCCCTTCTATCCCGACTACCCGGATGCCAAGGACTTCAAGCAGGTCTTTATTAATGCCGAACTCCTTGAAACCTTTGGTGATGAGGTCTCTTTCAAGGAAGGCTGCCTCAGCCTGCCCAACATTTATGAAGAGGTGATGCGCCCCGACAAGATCCGTATCAAGTATCTTGACGAGAACTTCAAAGAGCACGAGGAAGTCTTCGAAGGCATCCGCTCCCGCATCATCCAGCATGAATATGACCATCTGCAAGGCCATGTCCATGTCGACCGCATCGCGCCACTACGTAAGACCTTGTTGCAAAGCAAACTGCGTGCTATCTCCGAAGGCAAATGTGACGTGGATTACCGCATGATTTTCCCGCATAAAAAGAAACACAGATAAATTGAATAGTAAAGTTAAAATCTGAGAAAAATGAAAAAGACGATTAAAATGATGATCATTGCCTTGTTGGCATTTGGCATGTTCTCCTGTGGTGAAAAGAAACAGACCTATGCTGATATGAAAAAGGTAGAGGCTACGCTGTTTACTGAAGACGGAAAGTTGGATTCTTTGCAAATTCCCAAGGTGGAAAAGAAATACGTTGAATTTGTCAAGAACAATCCGAATGATTCCACTGCACCTATTTGGCTTTATCATGCCATGGAACTCAATGTCATGATGAATAATACGGATAAAATCATCGAATTGTGTGATCTGATGACAAAACAATATCCCGATTCAAAATGGGCTCCGAGAGGAATGTACCTTGTAGGCTCATTTGTTTATGAAAAGGAACTCGGTGATTTGGATAAGGCTCGCGAGATTTATGATAGAATCCTTACTGATTATCCTGATAGCGAGCTTATCGAATCGGTTGAGGCTTCAAAAAAGTATTTGGGCTGGTCGCCAGAAAAGATCATGGAGGACATCGCTATGAAACAATTCAAGCAAGGTAAGGTTTTTTATAGCGATAGTGTAACTTCCGATGAAGAGTGAAATTAAGAAGAATGAAATGAAATAATAAAAAAGTGGGTGCGTCTATTTGATGCACCCACTTTTGTTACATGTTAAACAAACACCTCTTTTAGTTTGTCCACCAAGTCGAGTCTTTCCCAACCAAAGAACTCCACGTTCTTGTAGATGTGGTCGCCTTCGCGGAAGGTGTCTTTGTCTTCGTAGAACACTTCTACCTTGCGGGTCTCGGGCTGGCGACCGAAGTGGCCGTAGGAAGCCGTTTCCTCGAAGATGGGGTTGGTGAGGCCGAAGCGCTTCACGATGAAGTAAGGTCGCAAGTCGACCAGCTCCTTCACCTTGAGGGCGATGTCGGCGTCGCTCATCTTCACATGTGAGGTGCCGTCGGTGTTGACATAGAAGCCTACAGGCTCTGCCTTGCCGATGGCGTATGCGATTTGCACCAAGGCCTGGTCGCAGATGCCTGCGGCCACGAGGTTCTTGGCGATGTGGCGTGCGGCGTAAGCCGCTGAGCGGTCCACCTTCGAGCTGTCCTTGCCCGAGAAGGCGCCACCGCCGTGTGCACCGCGACCGCCGTAGGTATCGACGATGATCTTGCGTCCCGTCAAACCCGTGTCGCCGTGGGGGCCACCGATGACGAACTTACCCGTGGGGTTCACGTAGAGCTTCATGTCGTCGTCGAAGAGTTTCTTCAGGCGTGTGGGCAGTTGTCTCTTCACCCTTGGGATGAGGATGTGGCGCACGTCGGCTTCAATCTTCTTTTGCATGAGCTTGTCGTTCGGCAAGAACTCGTCATGTTGCGTGCTGATGACGATGGTGTCGATGCGCAAGGGTTTCCAGCCTTCGCCGTATTCCACCGTCACCTGCGACTTGGCGTCGGGGCGGAGGTACTTCATGTGGCGTCCTTCGTGGCGGATGGCGGCCAATTCTTGCAAAAGCATGTGCGAGAGGTCGATGGTGAGGGGCATGTAGTTCTCGGTTTCTTTGCAAGCAAAGCCGAACATCATGCCTTGGTCGCCAGCGCCTTGGTTTTCGTCGGCCTCGCGCTTGACACCTTGGAAGATGTCGTTCGACTGGCCGTGAAGAGCCGAGAGTACCCCGCACGACTGCGCGTCGAACTGGTACTCCGACTTGTTGTAGCCGATTTTTTCGATCACGCGGCGCGCCACGTCTTGGATTTCGACATAGGCGTTGGTGCGTATTTCGCCTGCCACGACGACTAAACCGGTGGTAACTAAAGTTTCGCAGGCCACCTTTGAGGTGGGATCATAGCGCAGAATCTCGTCCAATACGGCATCCGAAATCTGGTCGGCTACCTTGTCGGGATGACCCTCGGAGACGGATTCTGAAGTGAAATAATAACCCATAACAAATTGTTTATTAGTTAGTTAATAAGAAATTTGTGTGGGAAGTTGTTGACTGAAAGGGAAGGAAAAACGGCATTGTTTTAGCATTTTTTCTTGTGGTTGCAATCAAATCAAATCTTTCCACGATTGAGGCTGCAAAGATACGAAATAAGTTTGATATGTGTATGGGTCCTGGAAGAAATAATGAAGGCTGACAGCTTGAGTTGTCAGCCTTCGTATAAACGAAAAGGGAACCAGTGTGTGTTATTCCAGCAAGATTTTCTGCGTTTTCACGTCATCACCGTTGATGTGGCGCAAGACATAGACGCCAGTGGTCAATTATTTATTATTTCCCGCTTTCAGCTCCTCAATGCGTTCGGTAAGGTGGGTAAGTGAAGTGAGGCTGTCGAGGGTGTAGGCATGAGTATAGAACGAGTTGGCGTCGGGGAGCGTACCCACGTCTTCGCCTTTTTCCTCGCGGGCATCGGTGTATTTCATTACTTCCTGCTCAGCGATGCCGATGGCGGCCATGTTTTGCAAGTTGAAGTAGCGCAGGCTGGCGGCGGCATAGCGTAGCCAGCATCGGCGATTGTGAATGGCCGACAAGGCGGTGCGCACACGTTTGGAGTGCATCATCTTCATGGGGAGGGTGCTGCCATCGTATTTGTCGGGGTTGACTATGACGTCGTGTTTACTCTCTGGCACCCCTTTCACCCATTCGTTGAATTGTTCCTCGACACCGTTGATGGCTGAGAAACAGGATCCCACATTGTCGATGAATTGCACGTTGTTGAGGTTCTTCCAGGTTTCTATGTTGTTGGTGAACACGTTTTCGGCTGTGTGGTCGTGGTTGAGCGTGGCGAGGGTGGTAGCTTCGTCAATGAGATGGTCAAGTTCCTTCTCGGGCAGCAGCTCAAGGTCCTCGTAGGCCATGCAGAGAAGCCATGCCGCGATGCTGTCGTTGGGTGCCATGCGCTCAGAGCGTGTCTCAAGGGTTCGGGCGAAGCTCTCAATGTTGCTCATCACCATCATGGCGGTCATTTTGCGGTCTTGGGCCTTTCGGTTTCGCTGTATTAAGGCATTGGTGCCGAAAGTGAGCATGATGGAGATGGTTGTACCCAAGATGGTGCGCAGCAGGTTTCTCCAGAAATTCTTGCCGTCATTCTCTGTCTCGGTCTCAGGGAGGTCGATATTGTCATTTTCCATGTATGCGCTATTATTTGTTGAAATGGCAAAAGTATGAAAAAAGCGGAAACGATTTGATGTCGTCTCCGCTTTTTTTGAATGGATTGGAATGATTATCAGTTATTGAACGACAATTCAATTAGCCAAGTAATAAAAAAAATCCCACCACGGATGGCGGGATTTTTGCATTCTATCGTTGGATTTGTACTTATCTTTCTTCCCAGTTGAAGGTGTATTTGGTGGTGCCGTTGTCGCTGCTGTCTTCGCAAGTGGCGAGGCGACCTTCGGCATTGGTGGTGTAGGTGTAGTCGAAAACCTTCACTATAGGAGCCATTCCCGGGACGGGAAACGCGGTGGTGACAGTTCTCTTCGAGGGCATGTGGGCGGGCAACTTGCCGAAGCAGCCTTGGGCGCAAAGCTCCGAAATTTCGACGTGGTAGCCAAGAATGCTGAACATGGCTTGGGCAGGAGCGTCGGAGGTCTCGAAGTCGACAACGATCATGCCGTCGCCCGTGTCGGTGGATCTCAGTTCCTCGCCTTCCCAAATGTACTTGGTAAATGCGCCTCCGCCGTTAGGCTCAGAGAGTCTGTTGCTGGTAGCCAAGTGGCCATCGGCATCGTAGGTGAAATCGAAGTGTGTGATGCTCGAAGCGGTGTCAGAGTGAACATAGGTTTCGTCCATGTGGGTGATGCGGCCCAAGCTGTCAACGGTGCAGTCGTAGGTCGTGAGGTCGCCGGCGAATGTGCCTTCCACCTTGATGTTGCCATCGGTGTAGGTGAAGCGATAGTCTTGGATGGGTTCGTTGGTGTTGGTGAGGTGCGCTTCGATTCTTGCGAGGCGGTAGTCGGCGTTATACTCGTAGTTGTAGGTGACGCTGTCGAAGACAGACACGCCAGTGCCCACCATGCTGGCCAGCACGGTTTGTTTGACAGGTTCGGGTTCTGGTTCAGGGGTCGGGTCTTTCTTGCATGAAGAAACGGTCAGGCCGCAGATGAGGATGGCGGTGAACATCCATTTGAAATTGTGCTTCATTTTTTATTGATTTAAGTTAGTATTGATTTTCTGTTTTCGGGCGGCAAAAGAACGAAAAAATGTGAATGTGGAAAGGTTTTTAAGTTGGACTTAATTTTCAATATTGTTGTGGGGGACATGAAATCATTTGTACCTTTGCAATCTGTAAGATTGAAAAAAAAGTGGTATATACCCCACATAAAATGGTGGTACGCATAATAAAAGGTTGCTAATTGCGTTAAAAAGGTGGTATGTGACCCATTTAAATTGGTGGTACGTTTATGAAAATAGAAGAAACATTCAACGCATGGAAAGCACTCTTTCCGCTTCCGAAAGAACAAGCAGAACTACTGCGCAACAAGTTCACGACTGAGTATAACTTCAACAGCAATCACATTGAAGGCAATACGCTGACCTATGGGCAGACCGAATTGCTTCTGCTGTTCGGCAAAGTGAGTGGCGAAGGCGACTTGAAGGAGTTCGTCGACATGAAAGCCAGCCAAGTGACCGTTGAGATGGTGAAAGAAGCCGTGCAAGACAAAAGTATGCCATTGACGCAAAATTTCATCCGCCAACTTCACAAGGTGTTATTGCGTGAAGACTACACTGTTTACCGCGACCTGCCCGGAGGAGGAGCCACCAGTTATACTGTCCATGCAGGACAGTACAAGACACGTCCTAACAGTGTCATTACGCGTTATGGCGACCGTTTCGAGTATGCCTCGCCCGAAGAAACGCCCTCGCTGATGAGCGACCTTGTGGACTGGTACAACGCTGCTGAGCAGTCGGGGAACCTCTCACCCGTAGAGTTGGCGGCCTTGTTCCACTACCGCTATATTCGCATACATCCTTTCGAGGACGGTAACGGCCGCATTGCCCGCCTGATGGCGAACTATATTTTGGCTCGACATGGATGGCCGATGATTGTCATCCGCAACCGTAAAAAGCCAGAATATCTCGACGCATTACACCGCTCGGACCAAAAAATTGGCAAAAACCCTTCTGAGGGAGCCAATGCCTCGATAGGTAAAATCGCTTCGTTTCTCGCTTTCTTCCGCAATACAGTGTGTGAGGAGATGCAGTGTGAGATTGATATAGTAAGGAATTCCGATAGCGACACTTGGTGGTACGACGGACAAAAAATCAATTTCAGGAGCGAAAACGGAGTACGCTTACTCAGTCTGTTGAGTTACAAGCCTTTTGTCACTTTTTCCGAGATGGCGGCACATTTGTCGGTAAACCGGTCGGCGGTGCAAAAGCAAGTTGAAGGATTCAGAAAAAAAGGCTATGTTGACAGACGCGATGATGGCAGTTGGCATGTGTTGGCCCTAAACTCAAGAATTGCAAGGAAATGAAGAAATCCTACGTTACTTCGTCAGTTTCTGGAACGCCTCCTCGATGCTCAGGTCTTCCTTCTGTAACGTCTTGATGATGAGGCCGCGCTCCACCGACCACTTCATCAGGTTGGCGCGGATGTCGGCATCGCCCTGCGGCTCAAGGATCCAATGGTTGGCCTTCACTTGCTGCACTTTGCTCACCATCGGGATGCTGTGCAAGAGGTTTTCGCTCACTTCGCTTTCAAACTCCACGATAATGACGTTGCTCATGGTGTTGTCTTGTTTCAAGTTCTCAATCTTGTCGTCGGCCACCACCACACCTTTATTAATAATGATGGCGCGTTCGCAGATGGCTTCCACCTCCTGCATGATGTGGGTGCTGAGCAGAACGGTCTTCTCCTTGCCGAGGTTGGAGATGAGGTTGCGGATGTCGATGAGTTGGTTGGGGTCGAGGCCCGAGGTGGGTTCGTCGAGGATGAGCACCTGCGGGTCGTGCATCATGGCTTGGGCGAGCCCCACGCGTTGGCGGTAGCCCTTTGAGAGGGCCCCGATTTTCTTGTGTGCCTCCAGGCCAAGGCCCGTCTCTTCAATCATCGCCTCGATGCGCTTGTGGGCGGCTTCGCCTTTCAGCTGGTGCACGCCGGCCACGAACTCAAGGTACTCGCGGACGTACATGTCCAAGTAGAGCGGGTTGTGTTCGGGCAGGTAGCCCACGATGCGCTTGACGGCCATCGGGTCGTCGATGACGTCGTGGCCTTCCACGCTCACCGTGCCCGAGGTGGGCGGGATGAAGCAGGTGATGATTTTCATCAGCGTCGACTTGCCCGCGCCGTTGGGCCCGAGCAGACCGACGATACCTTTATTAATTGAGAGTGTCACGTCATTAAGTGCGAGTTGTTCACCATAGCGCTTGGTGATATGGTTGATTTCGATGGACATTCGATTGGTTTTTGCAAATTGAAAATCCGATTTACGATTTGCAAAGATAGTTGTTTTTTTCTTTTGGGTGCCAACGAACATGACAAAAAGCCCAAAAACCATTGCAATTGGGAAAAATAGTTGTATTTTTGCGTTTTAATCGCATAATATTTGAAATGGACAAACATATCAAATTCAAGAAAGGTTTTTTTGCCTTCTATTGCCTTGTAGGCATTTATGTTGCCGTGATGTATCTTTTAAGTGCTTTTCGCTTGGAAGACATTCATTACTACAGCGTGATGATGAACTTGTCGCTCGCTTTTGGACTGTTGTCTGGCATTGCCTTCGTTGAGGCTGACAAGGCAAAACGCTCCATAATACTTGTGTTATTGGGCTTGCTGTGGATTATGGGATCTGTTATTGAATTTGTACAATCATCAAAATCAGGTACTTGGAATAAGTATTATATCGTTACTGATTTGTACCGTTTCCTTTTTTTCTTTGTGCCAATCCTTGTCATTTGGGCGCTTTCAAGAATCAAAAAGGGACGGAATGTCATTCAGGCTTTTGTTGGAGCAGTGTTTTCTTTGTTCTCACTTGGCTTTTTGCCAGGTCGTGGGAAACTGGAACCGTTATACGACATACTGCTTGTGGTGATTCCCATGGTAACTTATGCAATAGTGATTAAAAATCAGAGCCAACGTCAACGTTGGCTCTCATTGTTGATGTTCTTGATTGTCTATTCCTACATGATCAAAGCGAATCCCTACATTAATTTGGGCATGTTTGTTATTGTGGCGGCTGCATTGTTAATGGTGTTGGGTATCCTGTCGGTATCGTGGAATGATAAAACCAAAAAGACTGTTTTTGCCGTTGTGGCTTGCTTGATGTCAGCCTTTGCAGTAATCGCCATTCCAACCTGGACCCACTACGCCCTTCAGCGTTTTGATTACCCTGAGCATGCAGTCCCCGTTGGAAAACCGGTAAAAATCGAGAGTGCCTTTGTTACACTCGAAAATGATACCCTCTCCTTGGAGTCGCTTCAAGGCAAGACCGTCATTCTCTATTTTTGGACTGCTTCTTGCGGCACTTGCCATGCCATGATGCCTGATTATTCCGCCTTTGCCGAATCATACGCCGACGCTCCTGACAAGGTCTTTTATGCGGTGTTCTTACCCAATAACAAAAACGATAACGAAAAAGAGATAAAGCATTATGAAGAAATGACAGGCAAAGAATATGCTTTCCAATGGGTTATGGCACTCGATTCGGAAGAGGTAATGGAAAAGCTGGAATTTAATGGAGTTCCTCACCTCACAATCCTATCTCCCGATGGGACGGTGGCCTATAACGGCATATCCGATTTCAGCAGGACAAATGTTTACAATCCTCGCAGGTATTTGGGCCGATGATGAAAAAAAATCATCAAACCATCAACCGTAACCAAAAAAGTAGTACTTTTGCGGCCTCGTTAGTTAAGGTCCATTGTCTGACTTCTGAACGCGCTAACGCATTGATTTATGGGCGAAGATGAATTAATGCACAAAAAAGTTGGAGCGTAAAGGAGAAAGATGTATTTTTGCACGCCCAAAAAAGGGTAGTGTCTTATAGAATTGGATAAACAATATTAAACACAAAATGAACTACTTAAGTTACAAAACAGTAAGCGTCAACAAGGAAAATGCCAACAAGAAGTGGTATGTCATCGACGCTGAAGGACAAATCCTGGGCCGTCTGGCTTCACAGGTTGCCATGATTCTGCGTGGCAAAAGGAAGGCATGCTATACTCCCCACAGCGATTGTGGTGATAATGTCATCATTATCAATGCAGAGAAAGTCATCCTCACAGGAAACAAAATGACTGACAAGTACTACGTCCGCTATACCGGCTATCCGGGTGGCCAACGTACCAGAACCGTTGCTGAGCAGTTGAAGCGCAAGCCTATCTTCGTTCTCGAACACGCCGTGCGCGGCATGCTCCCGAAGAACCGTCTCGGCGACGCCATCTTCCGTAACCTCTACGTCTACGAAGGTCCCAACCACAACCATGAGGCACAACAGCCCCAAGAACTCAAAATCAACACAATTAAGCATAATAAGTAATCATGGAAGTTATCAACGCTTTAGGTAGAAGAAAGACCGCCGTTGCCCGTATCTACATGAAGGCCGGCAGTGGTATCATTACGGTGAACAAGCGCGACTACAAGGAGTACTTCCCGACGAGCATCCTCCACTATGTGGTTGAACAGCCTATGATGCTGACCGAGACCCTCGGCCAATACGACATCAAGGTCAACCTC
>Ga0247611_10005711_pt1 | contig 16270 bp, 15 predicted proteins | sample 177DNAGHGhighgp2_FD_192422 | JGI IMG/M metagenome (GOLD analysis project Ga0247611, IMG submission 192422) | Sheep rumen microbial communities from Palmerston North, Manawatu-Wanganui, New Zealand - 1770 DNA GHGhigh gp2 | ecosystem: Host-associated > Mammals > Digestive system > Stomach > Rumen... | reverse complement strand
GGATTTATGTCCGCCATGATTCCGGTCGCGACGATCCTCATTGTTCTGTTCAAGCATCTCCTCTCCGAAGAGAATGAACCGTTTTCCTGGGGGGATCTGCTTTATCTTCTCGGTATGGTGGCGGCATGGACAATTCTGGCTGCGATCGTTCTGGTCGTTGCAATAGAAATCTATACGCAGGTGATACTGTTCAGAAAGAGAAAGAAACTTGAAAAAGAAACGAAAAAAAGACCGTTCAAAATATAAACTATAGGAAGTGTGAAGGAGTGTAGAAGTATATGGCCGTCCATGTAGTTTTGTTTGAACCGGAGATCCCGCAGAATACAGGGAATATTCTCCGCACCTGTGTTGCCACGAATACCAAAGTACACATCATAAAGCCGCTGGGTTTTGCTTTGACGCCGGAGACCCTGAAGCGTTCTGCGTCGAATCACTTGGATATGGCAGAATATATTCTCTACGAAAATTTCGAAGACTTTGAGAGCCGAAACCCTGGAACCTATTTCTATCTGACACGTTATGGCAAGAAACCGCATAGCGGCTTCGACTTCACAAGCGTCAAGGGAGATATCTACCTGATTTTCGGAAAAGAAAGCACCGGTATTCCGTACGATCGGCTTCGTGCTCACTTGGATCATTGTTTCCGGATCCCGATGTCAGGTAATTGCAGGAGCCTGAATCTTTCCAATGCAGTCGCTATTACCCTGTACGAAGTGATGCGCCAGCTGGATTATCCGGATCTGTCCTTCCACGAAGTCCAGAAAGGGGAAGACTTTCTGGAATCATTCGACCTGAGCACATGTCACGGGAAAGAGGAGTAATCCATGGCAGAAGATAGAGATGAAAACAGTAAGATCATAGCGCCCGAAAAGCCAGTGAAAGAGAGTTTCCGGAAACGGTATTCTGCGCTTGCCGGTATTCCCCTGATCGTTCTTCTTTTCGAATTGTGTTTTGCGCTTCTGATCGGATCCGGGCTGACGGTGTATTCCGTATTGTTTTCTCTGGCTGCATCCGGATTTCTCACTTTACTGATTTATCTGTTCCCGTTTCGGAAGTTCCGGATCATTGCTGTCGGCGCTGTGATCAATACATTGACGATCATCTATATTGCGCAGTACCTGTATTACCGCATCTTTGGAACGATTTTTATCTGGGCATCGTTACAGGGGACCAATGCGGTCATCGAGTTTTCAGATGTGGTCTGGAATGCATTCGTCCATGGATGGTGGGGGATCCTGATATTCCTCCTGCCTTCTGTTCTGTACTGGGTCGTCGGAAGAAAAGCAGTACGACGCGTGCCCGTACTGAAAAGGATCCCGCTGATCCTGCTGGCAGTCTGGATCGCGGTTGCATCCGGTGCGGTCCTCGTAACTTTGTCGGACAGGAACGGTGCTTCCGCCGGACGGAGACTGTACCTTACCGAATTCTCTCAGGAGCCCTCGATCCGCAAGTTCGGGCTTCTCCCGACAATGGTGCTGGATTTTCGTTTTAATGTTCTGAAGATATCTTGGTCGGAGAAGACGGATATCGATGTGGAAGATGTGGTGATCGAGACGCTTCCTACGGAAGAGACGACGCCGGCACCCACCGCGACACCTACACCCGTTCCGCCCACTCCGGAACCGGATGCCACCCCGACACCTGTACCACCGACACCGACTCCGTACGGCAAGAATGTGATGGATATCCAATTTGATTTGGAGGAGAAAGATAAGATCTATCAACGCATGAACGAGTTCTTTTCACAAAGAACGCCTACCACACAGAACGAATATACAGGTCGTTTTGCCGGGAAGAACCTGATCCTGTTGACGGCGGAAGGATTCTCCGGATTTGTGATCGACCCGCAGCTGACTCCGACGCTCTATAAGCTTTCGACAACGGGCTTTGTTTTCTCGCATTTTTACACACCTTACTGGTACGTCAGTACGTCAGACGGAGAATTCGTGGAGACGACCGGCCTGATTCCTAAGTCAGGCATCTGGAGTTATTCGAAGGTGGGGAAAAACTATATGCCTTTTGCTTTTGGAAATCAATTCCGGGGAATGGGATACCAGAGTAATGCCTACCACAATAACACGTACACGTACTATCACCGTGACCGTTCTTACCCGGCCATGGGATATACCTACAAAGCTTTGGGAAACGGTCTGAATGTGAAGAAACAATGGCCGGAATCCGATACCGAGATGATCGATCTGTCTACACCGGATTATCTCAACGGACAGCCATTTCACACGTATTACATGACGGTCAGCGGACATCTTCCTTATGCTTTCGGAGACAATAGGATGTCTTCCAATCACAAGGATATGGTCAAGGATCTGGAGTATAGTTCCGCGGTGCGTGCGTATATCGCCTGCCAGATCGAACTGGATCAGGCGCTGGAATTGCTGATTCAGCGGTTGGAGGAGGCAGGAGAACTGGAGAATACTGTCATAGCATTCGGAGCGGACCACTATCCCTACGGCTTGACGCACAGCCAATATGAAGAGCTGGCCGGCAAGAAGCTTTCGCTTCCCTTCGAACAGTATGAGAATGCCTTTATTCTCTGGTGTGCCGACATGGAAGAACCTGTCTACATAGACAAATATTGTTCCAGCCTGGACATTGCACCGACACTTTCCAATCTCTTCGGCCTGACATACGATTCACGGCTTTATATAGGAACGGACATCCTGGCACCGGAGCCGAACTGGGTGATCTTCGATGATAAGAGCTTCATTAACGATAAGATCATGTACGATGCGAGAAAGAACAAAGTGACCGCGCTGACCGATGAAGATATATCGAAAGAGTATGTGAAGGAATGCATCGAATACGTCAATGATCTGTTCTGGAATTCGGCACATATCATCGATAAGGATTATTACGGGTATCTTTTTCCGGAAGGTACAGACTGGATGCCCCGGTCTTAGCTCTCGTATTTCTTCGAACTCTTCTTCTGATTACGCTTTGCTTTCGCATCGAAAAGACTCTGGTCAGCCTGCATGATCATCTCCGAGGCATCAAGCTGATCTTCGAACGAAGAGAATCCGAAACTGAGCGTGAGATGGAAAGCTTTCTTTTCCGTACGGAAAGGCTTGTTTTTCAATGCTTCGCGGACACGGGTGGCGACGGTCTGCGCGCCATCTGCATTGGTATCTGAAAGAAGCAGTGCGAATTCATCATTCCCGACGCGGAAAACATCATCCGACGAACGAGAACAGCTGAGAAGGATGTCGGCGATATATTTCAATGCTTCATCCCGCATCTTTGTTCCATTCTCCGTACAGAAAGCAGTGAATCCATCGATGTCCATCAATACAATAGAAAAACCGGCAGAATACCCACGGCCGCGCACACGGGAAAACAGACGCATATTACGTGCGATCATCTCTTCGAAATAGCGACGGTTGTATAGTCCGGTCACTTCATCACTGGTAGATAGTTTGTGTATTTTCGAATTTAACTCGTCACACTGCTTATTCTTCTGAACCAGCTTCTGCTCCGTATTCTTCCGCTCGGAAATATCGCGGGATATTCCCCAGATCCCGCAGATCTGTCCGTCTCTGTCTGTCAGCGGATAAATCGATGTGGAAAGCCAGATATCCGAAAGCGAAGACTTGGAGTTAGAAAGATCAATATGCTCTTCCCGACCGATAGAAGGTGTACGTTTCTCCATGATCCGCTTCTCCTCTGCGATCAGCCGGTCGGCCTGCTCCGGAAGGATCAGATCCTGTAGTTGTTTTCCTACTATGGATGCTGGTGTGGCATAGCCCATAAGTCTGGCAAAAGAACTGGAGCATGTGACATACTTCAGATTAGTGTCCTTGAAATACACGTAGAAATCGACCTGGTTCATGAAGATCGAGAACAGACTTTCCTTGGAAAGATTCTCGAAAAATACTGGATCATAGTTCTTGTCTTGCATAAAGGCTACCCCTTTCGCAATGTTTCCGGTCAAAGTATCGTGATGGCACCAACAACCAGAAGAAGAATCAGCGCGCAAAGAGCAATAATGCCGATCAGCGTGAAGTGTTGCACACGGTGCGCTTCATAAACGGACGGAACATTGTTCTTGATGAACAGTACATACTTATCCCAAAGATCTGAGAACCATACGGCGGTCTTACGCAACGTTACCAGAATAAAAGAGCCTGCGCCCATGCCTTTCTTGTAGGTGAGCTGGTCATCGGAAAAATGGAAATGATCCACGACCTCTTTCTCCCGGATGATGGTTGCGTTATCCGGAGCAATCGGGCGGCTGTCAGCGGAGTCCAGCTCTTCTCCTACAGGAAGGAAAAAAGACTTCTCCTGAGATGGATCATCTGGATCTTCTGATGAAACGACACTGGGTGTCTTCCAGGCAACTGTACTGGCAGCAGAAACCGCATGCAACTCTTCCACCCAAGGCTGCGCCTCGGACGGTCTGTCGATCTCGATATATTCCGGCTCCTGAACCGGCTCTTGCTGATTTTGCGCCCTTTGCGCAGTCTTTCGCATGAACAGGACTCCTTCTCTAATACAATAATACATTGTCAGTATATCACGAATCTTTATGGAATCATACAATTCATGGGAAGATTTCACGAAAGATTGCGGTTTGTTTTGGCGAATTTGTGCAACATGCTGTATAATGGTTAGGTATTTCTACTGATGGGGGTAAGATGGATGAACCGGGTTTTCTTCGATATTGGCGTCTTCTTATACTGTTCCGAAGAGTCTTTGGACAGTAAAAGTCTGACTTCCAAGGGAAGCCTTATCGTATCGAATAACGATGCATTCCAGGCATTTACGGAAAGTAATGCCGGGATGGATCCGGATATCGTAGTATTACTGAAGTCCTTGCGAGAAGACGGTTTCAGTCTGAATATCTGCGATGTACTGCCCTTATCCCAGATACGGGATGGCTTGAAGAAACTGGGGATCCATGAATATTTCGATGAAATCGTGAGTGCCAAGACGATCGATGCCATGGCTCGGGGACTGGCGCAGACACGTGGACGGGATGATTTTGCCATCGTAGTCAGTTCCGATGAATTGATCCTGGATGCAGCGATGCGGGAGCAGATCCCTTCTGTGTCATATGGCTGGAACTGGAAGAAAACTGCGCATCTTACATTCTCCTATGCCCGCTATCCGCTGGAATTGGATGACCAGATCCATCTGATCAGTTTAGTTCATACAGTGGTGAAGAAAGCCATCCTAAGTCAGGCCCGCATTCTGGGTATTGATGGAATCAGTTTTGCCGGAAAGAAAGTATTCGCCGAGAACCTTGGCAGGTACCTGACTCTTCTCGGTAAGGAGTATACTGTGGTCGATCTGGAAGATTTCCATCGTGCTGACGAAGAGAATTATAAGGGCGAAGATCCGGTGGAAGCGTATTATTTCAACGGCTACAATAACGAGAAACTGATCGAAGAAGTGTTGAAACCTTTCGTGAAGCAAGGAAAACTGGACACAGTGGTTTACTGTCTGGACAGCACGAACGATTCGTTTGCGAACGAACGACATTATCAAGTCCCTGAGAATGGACTCATGATCCTTCTGGGTACCATGATGTACAGAGAGCCTCTGATCCGTTATTTCGATATGACCATCTACATGCGGGTGGATTATCGGGAAGCGGAACATCGGGCGTCTCTGATGGAGGAGCCACTCTACGGAGAGGATCCTCTGGAAGTATATAAGACGAGAAATATCCCTGCTCAGAAAATGTATGTGCAGCGTCATGATCCATTCAGCGACAGGGATTTTGTCATCGATAATTCGAACTATCACCGTCCGTTTTTTATCCAATGACTCTTCCTTTCTTTATAGATTGGAATTACAATATTCATGGAAGTGAAAACGGCATTGATTATCTGAAAAAGGGGTTGTCAAGTCATGCAAAGAGTGTTGATCATTGGGTGCGGAAAACTGGCGAGAGCTGTCATTCCACTGATTTCCAAGAATTCGGTCTATTTCCGTGAAGTCTGTCTTTCCGGACGGTCCAAGGAGAAATGTGACTCATATAAAGCGAAGTATTCCAGCGATAAGCAGAAGATCGTCACAGCGTATGTGGACATCCGAAACAAGGACAAGACGCTTCTGATGGCGAAGATCTATCATCCTGATCTGGTCATCAATCTGGCGCCATCGCATCTGAATCTTCTGGTCATGGATCTTTGCCTGGAGATGGGCGCCAACTATATCGATGCATCTTTATATATTCCGAGCGGTTCGTCTCAGCCGAATATTGAAGAAGAGTATGCTTACGATGCGAAGTTCCGTGAGAAGGGTCTGACGGCAGTGATCGGCTGTGGCTTTAATCCCGGTGTGGTGAATGCTTTTGCACAATATGCGGCTTACAAGCTTCTGGATGACATCACGGAAGTGGATGTGATGGACATGAATGCAGGCACCAATTCTCATCCATATCTGATGAATACGCCGATGAAGACCAGTCTTCGCCAGATTTCGGCAGAAGGCAGAATGTGCGCCAACGGCCAGATCGTGACCGAACCGCCTATGAGTGTTAAGGCGAAGTTTAATTTCCCGGATATCGGCAAGCGGAATCTTTATATGGTGGATCATGAAGTGATCGACGCTTTGAGCGGGGAACTTCCGGAAGCCAGAACGATCCGGTATTTTTCCGGATTCCGCAGACCATTTCTTGCCATGGCGAGGATTCTGCGTGAAGTCGGCATGACGTCCACAAAGCCGGTCGATATCGACGGTCAGCAGATCGCACCTTTGGATTTCCTCTATGAGGTCATGCCACAACAGGAAGACCTGGCCGCGACAGCGAAGGGCAAGACAGGTATAGGTATGCTTCTTGCAGGTAACCGTGACGGCGAGCCGAAGCGTTATCTGATCTACAGTATGGTCGATCATCAGGAATGCTTTGAGAAGTATGGCTGCTCAGCCACAGATTTTATGGCAGCAGCTCCACTGGTTGCGGGTGCAGGTCTCATGATGCGCGGTCTCTGGAAGAAGGAAGGCGTGCATATGATCTCCGAATTCGATCCGATGCCCTTCTTTGCAGAAGTGCAGAAGCAAGGTCTGGATTATAAAGTCTTAGACGATGCACCGGAACTGGATGTCGAAACATCATCCTCAGACGATGAAGAAGAGTGATTTTTCTCGAAGAAAGAATGTTCGATAATTTGATAAAAGGGTGCTTTTAAAGTACCAATAATGGTACAGCCATTTTTCCATAATACAGGCAACAGGAACAAAAAATGAAGTTGCAGGAGGTATGGAAGATGGCTTTATCTATTGTTATGATCTTAGGTTTTGGTGGATTTGTTTATCTCTTTCTGGATTCGTTGCTTTGTGATTTTTTCGGAGATGATTTCGAGAAATAATACGCAGCCAGAAGAAGCATGGAAACACCGGAAAGAATATTACCGATCATGAAACCGGGTGGAGAGTACCGCAGGAACAGGATATGGTTTCCGGGAGCAATCGTAGCAGAAAGAAAGGCATTCTCATAGGGAACCAGTGAGGCACGCTGCCCGTTGAGGTAGAGTTCCCAGCCCTTTTCGAAGGGAATGTCGGTCAGAAGAAGGGACTCTTCGGAGATAGTCATTTCTGCAGAGATCCCGTCCGACCGGAGTTCGTAATTCGTGATGCCGAAATTCGCATTTTCTGTATACTTGCTCCAGTCGTAACTGCTGAAATATCCGAAGCAGGCTTTCGCATCCCGAATCGAAGAAGGATCGGAAGAAGAGAGACGCAAAGTCAAGGCTTGTCCCACGTTATAACTTCCTAGGCTGACTATTACGGGGTTTGGATTATTCCGGATAGTCTGCATCGGGTTATTATTCAGAAAAACCTGTACGTCATCATGAAGATGCGGAAGTTCAACGGTAGCAAAGAGTGGATCGAGAAAGAGTGTGGTGATTCGGAATTCCACGTTCTGGCTGTCAATATAAGTGGGTTTCGGGAGTTCGGTAGAGATATTCCGGAAGGGCTTCACAGGAAGAGAAGGCCACAGCGAGTAAATCCAGTCGTTGAGAAGCTGGAGGTGACTCTCACGTTGCATGGAGAAGTCGAAGTCCGAAGAACGGGAAGAGGTAACTACCAGAGAGGCAGGTTTCTCGAGAAGGACGGATGTGGCTTCACAGGAGAATGTCGTCTCCGTGCTTTGCAAGGAATTGTCCGATCCGGTTTTCCAGAGGAACTGTGATGTTGGATCGGCTTTTCGGAAGAGTGTGCCGAGTTGGCATGTCTGGGGAATCAGATAACTCCCGCACAGTCCGAAGACCAGCACCGTATGGGCCAGAAACTTAAGGGTAAGGGTGCGGAAATCCTCCTTGCGAATGCGCTTCCCGAGATAGAAAACGGTGATAAGCAAGATAGGAAGGAGAAGGAACGCGAGAGGGAGATTGCTTATAAAGAGACACCCTGTAGCGATGAAAGTTCCGGGCGATATTGCTGGACGATGATTGGAGAGGTTGTCCGTAAACAGGAGTAAGACGATGGGTAAGATCACATATGTTTCCGCGATGGGAAGCCGGAGGAGAATGGAGAAACTGAAGGCACCCAAAGCATACAGAAGGGATGTACTAAGGACACGAAGAAAGGATGACTTCCTTATATATTTAAGCTGAAGGTGGCTGAAGAAGAAAGCCGAAAGACCTAATCGAAGCGCACTCAGGAAAAGTACTGTCTGGGGGTGGATCTTCGTAGGAAGAAGGCTCCCTATGAGCGAGAGGATTCCTCCGGATCCGGTCAGCATAAGCCGGGCAATACTGATGCCGAGCCCACTTTGGAAGGTGTAACTGCTGAAGTCTGCACGGGCGAATTTATCATGAAAAACGGATAATAGTGTTCTTTCATCTTCAAGAAATGCCGGTGTTTCCCGGAAATAGGGCAGCAGGATGAACGCTAGAAGAAACAGCGCAAAGCAGAATGTGGCCGTAAGCAGAGGAAACAGCTTCCTTGTTTGAAAGAAGTCTTTCAATAACGAACGTGCGTGGGTGGGACGCGACGAGTGGTGATCCTGCATGGTTTTCCCTCGATTCTCTTAGGATGATCTTCCCCATGATAACACACCCGATATTGAAATAGTCCCGCAAATCTGTTATATTCGTGAATAATATATTTTTACGTTAGCGCACAGAGTTTCCGCAGAAGAGCCTGTGGAACATAAGGAAGGAAAGGAACGAAAGTGCCTGAAGACAGTATAGGTGCGATAGTATTCGACCTAGTCATCGTTTTAATCTTTATCTTGATCAATGCCTTTTTTTCGGCTGCCGAGATGGCAGTCATTTCCCTTAATGACGCGAAAGTGAAGAAACAAGCGGAAGACGGGAATAGAAAAGCCAAGAGAATTCTGAAATTCATAGAAAACCCTGCAACCTTTTTAGCGACGATCCAGGTAGGTGTCACTCTTGCCGGATTCCTGTCGAGTGCTTTTGCCGCGGACAAATTCTCCGGCAGACTGACAGCGTGGCTGGATCCGAACGGAAAGTATTCTTTCCTGGGAACGGTCTGCACTGTGGTTGTGACATTTATCCTCTCCTATTTTTCCCTTGTGCTGGGTGAACTGGTTCCGAAACGTATTGCCCAGAACAACGCGGAGAAACTGGCGTTCGGATCGTCTTCCATCGTCCGTGCTTTCGGCACGATCATGAAGCCGTTCGTGGGATTCCTTACACTTTCCACCAATGCAGTTCTTCGCCTTCTGCATATCGATCCGGATGTGAAAGAGACGAATGTGACGGAAGAGGAGATCCGCATGATGGTCGATGTGGGATCGGAAGAAGGTTCGATCGAAGATGAAGAAAAGCAGATGATCCAGAACATCTTCGAGTTCAACGATAAGGATGTTGTGGAGATCATGACACACAGAAAGAAAATCGTATCACTTCCGATTGAAGCGACATACGAAGAGGTCATGGATATTGCGACCCATGAGAAATATACGCGTATTCCGGTATACAGGGAGACGATCGATGAAGTTGTCGGTATCCTGCACATCAAGGATCTTCTGGGTATTCCAAAGGAAGAGACAGTTGACGGAAAGTTCTCGCTTGAGAAGATCATGAGGCCACCGCTTTTCGTGCATGAGACCAAGAAGATCTCCTCGTTATTTCATGAGATGAAGAAGGGACATATGCAGTTGGCCGTAATCGTCGACGAGTATGGCGGAACCATGGGTATTGCCACGATCGAGGATATTCTGGAAGAAATCGTAGGTAATATCAGTGACGAGTTTGACGAGGAAGAGACACAACTTCTGGAAATGAATGATGGAGGCTTCCTGGTATCCGGTGATATGACGCTTAGTGATCTGGAGGCAAGAATCGGCGTGGACCTTGACAGTGAGGACTATGATACGATCGCAGGCCTGACATTGGGTCTTCTGGATCGTGTACCGGATCACGGTGAGACGCCGGAGGTACAGTATAAGAACGTGAAGATCAAAGTCATTCAGGTCGAAGAGAACTGGATCTCCAAGCTTCTCCTTCATGTTATCCCGGAAGAACCGGATGAGGACGAAGAAGAAAAAGAAGAGAAAGAAGACTGATCCTTAATTAGCCAAAGCAAAGTATAAAACCACGACTATTCCAAGGATGATACGGTAGAACCCGAAAACCTTGTAGTCGTGTTTTTTTACATAGCTGAGCAACGCGCGAAGTATGAACATGGAAACGGCAAAAGCGATTACACAGCCGGCCAGTAACGTAATGATCTCCATGGAAGTGAAATGAAATCCGAATTTCAGGATCTTGATGAAACTCAATCCGAACATGACCGGAACGGCCATGAAGAAAGTAAACTCGGCTGCGGTCGTGCGGGAAATACCGATCGAAAGAGAGCCGATGATCGTCGAGCCGGAACGAGAGGTTCCCGGAATGATCGACAGGCATTGGAAGAGCCCGATAATGAAGGCATCTTTGAAGGAAAGATCGTCAACGGAATCTACACGAGGCTCTTTCCCTTTTCGAGACATCTCGATCAGAATGAGGAGTAATCCGTAGAAAGCAAGTGCCGCGCCTATCACGTACGGAGTCTGCAAGTGTGCTTCCACATAATCGTCGAAAAGTACGGTTACGATAAATCCGGGGATACAGGCCACGGCAACTTTGATCCACATCATGAAAATATTTGTCTTAAGGACAAATCTCTTTCCGGACATACCAGGCTGCTCCTGGAACCCGAAGGGCCAGAGTCGTTTCCAGAAAGTGACGACGACTGCCATGATCGCCCCCAGCTGGATCAGAACAAAGAACATGTTCTTAAACTCTTCACTCTGTGCAAGCGGCAGAATCTCGTCAATAAGAAGCATATGTGCGGTACTGCTGACAGGAAGCCATTCTGTAATACCTTCCACGATACCGATGATAAGAAGTTTTGTCCACTCAAATACTGTCATTTTCAAGCCACCTTTGGTAATATGGTTTTCAGTATAGCACATTTTTGGAATGCAAAAGATTGACAAGAGAGGAAGCGGGAAGAAAGATGCGGGCGCGTCTCAAATATGGAATCACTTTTCTGATCCTGTTCGGTGTAGAGTTTCTTATAGCAAGATACGGAAGCGGCGTGCTAAGGAGTTACATAGGTGATATCTTGGTGATTCCGACAGTTTACTTTCTTCTGCGGGCGGTATTTTTCCCTAAAGACAGTATCTTCTCAGTATATGTGCTTCCGTTCCTGGCCTATTTCTCCGGATGGGCGGCAGAGGTCCTGCAGGCATTTCACCTGCTAGATCACCTGGGGATCTCCTCGAATTCACTTCTGGCAATCGTTCTAGGCGGTACTTTCGACCTGCGGGACGGGTTGTGCTACTATTTCGGCCTTCTTCTGATCGGAGTGTTCCTTGCTGTTGAGACGAACTGGAAAAATGACCGGCGTTGGTGGTATCCGCTGGCGGTATTCTTTCACTGGACCTGGGGATTCTACCAGACGATAGGAGGTTTCTTCATATATCTTTGGTTCTTCAGATGTAAGCACTACTATTATCGGGGAGTTGTCCGGACGGCGTGGAATATGAATTCCGGATTATCTATGGGTATGTTCATTTTCACACCCAAAGAGCCGGATCCGGAGGATCAGAGCGTGCATGCAGTCGCGGAAAGAGAATACTGCGAACAAGTTGCGGTCCATGAGTATGGACATACATTTCAGGCGCTACTTCTTGGCCCTTTGTATCTCATAGTAGTCGGAATTCCGTCCATCACGTGGGCGGGTCTTCCAAAGTTTCAGAGAATGCGTGCACAGAAAGGAATCCCGTACACGAAACTTTATTGCGAGAAGTGGGCCAGCCGTCTGGGAGAGAAAGTGACGAAAGAAAAAGCGATCTGGCATTGATCCGATACTATAAAAAGTCGTAAAACAAGCACATTTTTGTGCATTTTACGGATATAAATCCGCCTCTGTTTTGGAGTATTATAACCACATAAAATCCACATATATATCTGGAGGCGCCCCATGAAGAATGAAATGATCCTTGTCCTCGATTTCGGAGGCCAGTACAACCAGCTCATTGCCAGAAGAGTCCGTGATCTGAATGTGTACTGCGAAGTTCATCCATACAATATGCCGATCGAAAAAATCAAGGAGATGGCGCCTAAAGGCATTATCTTTACCGGTGGTCCAAGTAATGTCACAGAAGATGATGCACCACGTTGCGACAAAGAGATCTTCGAGCTCGGTATCCCTGTCCTCGGAATCTGCTACGGAGCCCAGCTTATGAACTATCTCCTCGGAGGTAAGGTGGCCACAGCTCCGGTCCGTGAATACGGCCATACCGAAGTCGATGTCAATAATGAGACGGCACTGTTCCGCCATGTATCGAGCAAGACTGTCTGCTGGATGAGCCACACCGTTTATATCGCGGAAGCGGCTCCTGGATTCACCGTTACAGCAACAACAAAGGCTTGCCCGGTCGCTGCTGCCCAGAATGTGGAAAAAGGACTCTACTGCGTGCAGTTCCATCCTGAGGTTTCCCATACTGTGGAAGGCAACAAGATGCTCGAGAACTTCCTGAAGCGTGTCTGCAAATGCAAGTGCGACTGGAAGATGGATTCTTTCGTCGAGACATCTATCAAAGAGATCCGTGAGAAGGTCGGTAACGGTAAAGTTCTCTGCGCACTTTCCGGTGGCGTCGATTCCTCTGTGGCGGCAGTTCTTCTTTCTAAGGCCGTCGGTAAGCAGCTCACCTGTGTTTTTGTTGATCACGGTCTTCTCAGAAAGAACGAAGGTGACGAGGTCGAAGCAGTATTCGGTCCGGAGGGTCCTTACGACCTGAACTTCATCCGCGTCAATGCCCAGGAGCGTTTCTACAGTAAGCTCGCCGGTGTCGAAGAGCCGGAGAAGAAGAGAAAGATCATCGGTGAGGAATTCATCCGTGTATTTGAAGAAGAAGCAAAGAAGATTGGTGCGGTCGACTTCCTCGTCCAGGGCACCATCTATCCGGACGTGATTGAATCCGGCCTTGGCAAAAGCGCTGTCATCAAGTCCCACCACAATGTCGGTGGTCTTCCGGACTGTGTCGATTTTAAAGAGATCATCGAGCCGCTGCGTCTGCTTTTTAAGGATGAAGTCAGAAGAGCCGGCCTGGAGCTCGGTATTCCGGAGAATCTCGTTTTCCGTCAGCCGTTCCCGGGTCCGGGTCTGGCGATCCGTATTATTGGCGAAGTGACTGCCGAGAAGGTCCGCCTCGTACAGGATGCGGATGCGATCTTCCGTCAGGAGATGGCAAAAGCAGGTCTCGACAGAAATGCAAACCAGTACTTCGCAGCTCTTACCAACATGCGCTCCGTCGGCTGCATGGGTGATGAAAGAACTTATGACTATGCATGCGTTATCCGCGCGGTCACCACGACCGACTTCATGACAGCCGAATTTGCCGAGCTCCCGTGGAGCCTCATCGGAAGAGTTTCTTCGCGAATCGTCAACGAAGTCAAGGGCATCAACCGAGTCCTCTACGACTGCACCGGAAAACCACCGGCCACGATCGAGTTCGAATAATATCGCCCCTCTGGGGACCCTTGAAATTACTGGGTTGTTAGGCTGTTTAGTATAGTCTGTGGCAACGTTTTGGCAACAGTTTTGCCGGAACATTGATTTTCTGAAAAGCTTATAAATAGAGCTATCTAATTCATATAGGATCGGGTAGCTCTTTTTGTTATCACTTCTTTTTCCTATTAATAGGATGCGGATAGGTGAACTTCCATTCCGCATATGCGACAGGATCATCACTTACCTGATCACGTTTCCACTCTTCGTACCACTCGAGCATCGAGTCGAAAAGGTTTACATACTCCTTGTGGCTCTTGTCCATGCGAAGGACAAGTTCGCCGTCGATCTGATCTATGTGGAGCCCGTAGGACTCTTCAAGATCAAAAAGAGTGTGCATAAGCCCGATCATTGTCTCGTGTTCGTGGGGTCCTATGGCATGAGGGTTTACCTTCAGGACCTTGGCAAGAAGCTCGATAGTTTCATCCGTAGGATTTCTCTTGCCCGACTCATACTGGGCAACACGGACGTCTGCGGTCTTCTCCGGATTACCGAGAGCTACGCCTACTTCTTTCAGGGTCTTTCCACGGAATTTACGTATTTTCTTGATGCGTTGTCCGACTGTCATGGTAATACCTCCTGCCTTAACCGACATTCTGTAGATGAGAAAAGTATACCTTCTCTACTACGGATAGTCAACAAAAATTAGGCAACACTGTATAAGAAATGTAATTATCGGTATTGACATTAGGCAAAACAGCCTATAAAATACCCAGTATCAACATTAGACAGAATAGCCTAGAAAGGAGGTAAGCGTGGACACACTATTTATGGATGCAGAAGAAGTAGCAAAGGCGATGAATATTTCAAAGGCGTACGCCTATAAGATCATTCATCGCCTGAACGATGAGATGAAGAAGATGGGGTATGTAACGGTAGCAGGAAGAGTGAACCGCAAATACTTCATGAAAAAGGTTAACTATCAGGACAGGAAGGAGGGATAAAGACAGATGGCAGTATATAAAGATGAAAAGACAAATACCTGGCGAGTGATCTACCGTTATACAGACTGGACGGGAGTCAGGAAGCAGACACAGAAGCGCGGCTTTGCGACAAGGCGTGAAGCCGTCGCTTGGGAACATGAGCAGATTATAAAGACCGAGTCATCACTTGATATGACTTTCGGCAGCTTTGTAGAGCTTTATGTTGCGGATATAAAACCGAGACTTCGTGAGAATACTTGGGAAAGTAAGGAACATATAATAAGGACAAAGATACTTCCTTATTTCAAGAACAGAACGCTAGCGGAGATACAGGCGAGGGATGTTGTTGCGTGGCAGAACACACTTCTCGAGCTGGTGCAACCGAACGGCAAACCGTATTCCCCTACATATCTAAAGACCCTTCACAACCAGCTGAGTGCGATCTTCAATCACGCGGTCAAGTACTACGGGTTGAGGAATAATCCCGCACGTATTGCAGGAAACATGGGAAAAGAAGAATGCCGCGAGATGCTCTTCTGGACAACGGATGAGTATAAGAGGTTCTCCGAGGCCATGATGGACAAACCGATGTCCTTCTACGCTTTCGAGGTTCTCTACTGGACAGGGATGCGTGAGGGTGAACTTCTCGCACTGACTCCGAAGGATTTCAATATTGAGAACAAGACGGTAACGATAAACAAATCGTATCAGAGACTTAAGGGAGAAGATGTGATCACACCGCCTAAGACACCGAAGAGTAACAGAGTGATAAAGATCCCGGACTTCCTCGCAGAAGAGATCGAGGAGTATATAAAAGGACTCTACGGTATATCGGACAAAGACCGCTTGTTCCCCTTTACGAAGAACTATCTTCTTCATGAAATGGATCGCGGTTGTAAGGAGACTGGGGTAAAAAGAATACGTATCCACGACATAAGGCACAGTCACATCAGTCTCCTGATCGAGATGGGATTCTCTGCGGTGGCGATTGCGGATCGCGTCGGACATGAGTCTATCGATATAACGTATCACTACGCACACCTGTTCCCTTCCACGCAAGACGCGATGGTAGAAAAACTCAGCATGATAAACAACACGGAGGAAAAGAAAGATGTCACATAAAAGATTAGATCAGAAGGGACGCTTCAGAAGTAAGACGGTTGCATTCAGACTGTCACCCGAGGAAGTCAAGCTGCTCGATACATATGTAAGGCTCTCTGGATTAACAAAACGAGAGTATATCGCAAGGCGGCTTCTTCACCATGAAGTAACGATTGTAGGATCGTCCAGAGTATACAAAGCCTTAAGAGACACGATGGGAGAAATCCTAACAGAACTAAAAAGGCTCGAAT
>Ga0247611_10005710_pt1 | contig 16271 bp, 10 predicted proteins | sample 177DNAGHGhighgp2_FD_192422 | JGI IMG/M metagenome (GOLD analysis project Ga0247611, IMG submission 192422) | Sheep rumen microbial communities from Palmerston North, Manawatu-Wanganui, New Zealand - 1770 DNA GHGhigh gp2 | ecosystem: Host-associated > Mammals > Digestive system > Stomach > Rumen... | reverse complement strand
AACTTCGTGGTGAGATGCTTCAATTTCAAAACCCATTTGTTCAAGAGTTAAACACATATCTCTTCGAACACTTTCACCTAAATCTATAGGTGCCAAATCAAAATATCCCGCATCGTCGTGTGTTACAGTTGTAGGTTTACCTTTTTCGTCGGTATGAAACAAGAAAAATTCAAGTTCGGGACCGACATTAAATGTATAACCGAGTTTTGCCGCTGCTTTTAAATTCCTTTTCAATATATTTCTCGGGCAACCTTCAAACGGTTTTCCGTCGGGTTTATAAATATCACAGATTAATCTTGCAACTTTACCTGTTTGCGGTCTCCAAGGGAAAATTACAAATGTATCGGGATCCGGATAAAGATACATATCACTTTCTTCAATTCTTGTAAACCCTTCAATTGAAGAACCGTCAAGCATACATTTGTTGTCTAATGCTTTTTCTATTTGGCTTGCCGTTATTGCAACATTTTTTAATTGACCGAAAATATCGGTAAACTGTAATCTGATAAACTGAACATCCTGTTCCTTAACAATTTTGATAATGTCTTGTTTTGTATACATTGTTACTTCCTCCTATTATTTTTTCTTTCTTATTTTTAGTATAAAAAAAGACACTTAAAGAATTTAATTCTTTTAAGCGTCTTTGCTTAACAATATTTAAAATTTTAAAATTCTTTGAATGCCAAACAACAACTACAAATTAAAATTTTCCAATTTTTTGTCATTGCGAGAAAATTTTAAAAATTTTCGTGGCAATCCAGTCTCTTCTATACATCTATCCGTCTATACTTCTATGCATCAAAAAAAGGTGCTTAAAGATTTTCATCCTTAAGCACCTTTGCTTAAACCTTTTATTAACTTGTTGGCATAATTTTATAACAAAAAAATTTTTTTGTCAAAAAATTTTATTTCTAAAATTTTTTTAATAGATTAAAAGTTTAAGATTTGAAAAATTCGTATATATTTTTGTCATTATTAAATCCATATGTTTCCTTTTATTTTTGCTATACTGTGTATATACTAAGTTTTACACAAATTGTATTTAAAAAATGTGAATAATGTTATTGTCAAAATTTGTTAGGATATAACTTAATATGAAAGACATTTTAAAACATTCTAATATTTATACTACAATGTGATATTTTCATACGATAACAAAGTTGAAAATAGAAAAATTATAAAGTTTCAATTTGTATCTGAATAAAACTATATTGGGGATAAGTTTATGGCATATATCAAGTTTTTTGTTTTACAAATTAATAAAGATTATTATAATTTATTAACAACGATAAAAGAAACTTCTTGCGATGAAAAAGAAGAAAAAGTCAAAAAAGCAAAAGAAATCAATATTTTAAACGAGAATAAACTAATTATTTATGAAGGAAATATATCATCTAATAATATTAAAAATTTTATTAAAGACATTATTAAAGAACGACAATACAAACTTAATGAAATAGAAATTAAATATAATATTATAAAAGAAAATCGTAGAACATCTTTTTTAACTCAAAGAGAAGATGCTAAAGCAGATCAATTTAACCAAATATGTAGTCCTTTTTATTCAAATTGTAATCTAGTTGAATATTGGGATACTTCTTTAAAAACAAAGAATTTATGGCTTAAAATTCCAAAAGATAGAAGAAAAGAGTTAGTACAACATTTTGATATAAATTTAAATCATTTAATTGATAGAGTTGGAAATATTTTGCATTTTAAAGAAATTGATGAAATAGATGTAAGTATACAACATCAAAATGATAAATTTCTAACATTAGCTTTTATTAGAAAGGAAAATTATAAAGATAATGAATATATTGCAACTATTGAAATTTATTCGTACGATGATATAATCAATAAACAAATTTTTAAATTAAATAATAGATTTATAGATATTCCAATACAAGATAATGACAATAATATCCATTTAGAAATATATAATATCACTACAAACACTTGTGTATATTATAATAATTTATACTTTATTGGAGCAGGACATTCTTCTTCACACTACTTTCAAAGAGATGTTAAACAAAATGCAACTCAATTAATTGAAAAAAGCAATAAAAATTTAATATATAGCTTACAATTCAACAGAAAAAGATGGACAAATAGTTTAAAAATACAAAATGGACTACATTTCTTTAGAACAAATAATGATGACGAAGAAAAAGCATTTGATTATTTATTAACATTGTTAAAAAATATACAAAAAGATACCGAATTAGATGGTAAGCTTCCAGAATATGTTTATCTTGTAGATCCATATATTTTTAATAACTTTGCAAGAGAAAAATTTATTGAAATATTTAATATAACAAAAAATATTGAATTGCGAATAGTAGGAAGTAAAGGTTGTATCCCAAAATTTTTATATGAATTGAAAGAAAAAAATAAAAACAAATATTCGAATATAAAAATAAAAAACATAAAAGGTATAAAAAAAGACAAAGATGGTAAGGTAAAATATTTATTAAAAGAAGATGGTTCATATAAGATCGACAATAATGGTAATAAAGTTCTAGAAGAGATTGCCTTATGTCATGATAGATGGATTGCAACAAAAAATACCGAGTATGGTTTTACAAATTCATTAAATAATTTTAAAAGTGGAGTTTCTTTCTTTAAATCAATAGAGCAATATTTTGATGAATCAGAGTCTCTATGGAATACAAAACAGACACAAGATATTTTGGTAGAGGAGCTGATTTAATGAAAAACAATAAGCTAAAATTATTCAAATTCTTATCTGTAATATATAATCCTACTAAGTATCCTTTAAAATATAGTAGTGTAAATAAAATTGCAAATGAAATGTTTTGCAAAAAATATGCAAAAAAATTACTACAAAATTTTTCTGGTAGTGATTTGGGATATTATATAGATATTAAAAATGATTTATTTGATTTGGATAAATTTGTTTCTCGTATAAATTCTACTATAAAATATGTGGAAAAAAATCCTAATTTATTATGGGGACTTTTGCCTTCATTTGATAGATATGAAATAAAACAAAATTTTTTATATAAACTCCATACAAAAATATCTTTTAAAAACAAAAAAATTTTATTACAAGTTTTTACGAAAGAGATAAACAAAGTTAAAGAAATTGCAACAATTATATTAAAAAAACGAGATATTGACCAAATAAACTATCTTTTAAATAAAGACAAATTTAATATGGTCAAATATCTATGCGATTATCCTCCATATTATTCATTAAAAAATTCCATAAAAAATTATTTATACCTCTTATATACCAAAAACAAAAAAAATTGGGTTGGTACTATAAAAGAATTTAAAAATCCAATTATTCAAATTTCTTTAAATTATCTTTATAGTAGAGAAAACTATCTGTTATTTATAAAACAAATTAATAATAACGATACAAAATTAATTAAATCATTGTTTATTATGAATTGTTTAAGTCAAGTAATAGATGAAACTACATTAAATAAAAGGATAATTACAAATATAGTTAATAGAATAGCTGATTTTGATGACAAATTTTATTGGCTTGGTATTTTATTAAGTAACGGTGAGTATATTATCCCTAGAACTAAAGATTGGGTGCTAAAATATATAGAAAAGAAAACAAAGGCAAAAATAGTAGATTTATTAAACGATACTGCTACAAAAGAATCTGTAGAAGAATATAAAACAGGTTTAAAACAAACACCAAGAAATACTTCTTTAAGACATTTTAATGTTTTTTACAAATTAAAAAATAAAGAAATATCATTATATCTAATGCAAGAATTAATAAATGATTATAAAGAACAAATTAGTAAGAAAAGATTATATTTAACAGATAATATTGATATAGATTATATAAATAGTTTGATTGATGCAATAAGTACACTATGTTTGGACAAAAAATTAAATTATAAAATTTTTTTTGAAGAAATACTTAATTCTTTTTTACTAACAGAAGAAGATTATAAATATAATTTTTCTGAAATGATAGAAACAAAAAGTACTGTACTACACATATTTTTAACTCTATTTGGAACAATAGAAGTTTTAAATAAACGAATTAAACTAGAAAATGATGAAATAGAAAAAATGTTTGATAAGTTTTTAAAATATATAAATTTATTTATGTTCTATGATGATGATATCTTTTATATAGATAAAGTTTTTAAATTAAAAATATTTAGAGATAAAAAAATGATACTGAAAGAAATTAAACATTTATATGAAGATGTTGCACTACCAGAGTTTAGTACTATAAGTATATTAATATCTAAAACAAAAAAAACGCAATATATTAAAAAGATAATAAAAGATACAAGTATTTATTTTGACAAATACTATAATGAATGGTTAAAAAATCAAATAAGAATTAAATATTATATCTTTAAAAAATGGGAATATATTTTTATAAGGTTAAAAGATATTAAAAGAGCAACTATTTGTAGAAAAATTTTGCAAAATAGGGTTTAAGTGTTTAATTATATAAAAAATCTATTATTATAAGAATAGATGTTATAGAAGCTTTATTAATAATAGAACAAATTATGTTTTTTTCTATGATAATACTATAATAGCAATGAAAAATTTATTAAAGAAGAGAAACTACTATCCAAATTAATACATTAAAAATAATATAAAAAGCATTGAATTTTTAATAATTTTTATAAAATTAAAACAAAGATTTTTTTCTAAACAAATCTAATAACAAAAAAGTATATAAAAAATCCGTTCTTTTGTATCTTGTTTATTGTAGAAAAGTAAAATATAAAAAAACAAAAGTCTTGTTTATTTGCAAAAGTACATATTTAACTATAAAAAGACAATATAATCTTCAACTTTTTCGTCAATCTTTTTTTTCTTATTAAGATTTTTTACTTGTTTGTAAGAATCTAATTTAAATGTTTCAATAAAACAATCATTCAAATTATTACTAGGATCTGATATATATAACTCAATATTAATTTTTCTCTTGTTTACTGCTATATGACGATTATATCCTTCCATTTTTATTTTTTTCTTATAACCTGGACCTAAGTCGATAAGATGAGCATCTTGGGCAATTACTTCTTTTGTATCTTCAAAAACGAAATCACATTTAAGACCGAAAAATCGTTTTGTGTTTAAAATATTTTTCACAGTAAAAGTTATAACAGGAGAGCCTGATTCATTAAAATAAGTATTAACATCTGTTATGATTATTCCAAATTGTCTAAATTTTTCTTGCTTTTGTTTTTCTTTTTCTATTGACTCTATTTCCTTTATTTTTTCTTTTGCTTTTTCAATTAAATTACTCATGGAAAAATTCTCAACAAGTTTGTTTAGAATTTCTTTAGCTTCTATATAATTTTTATTGTTAAATTGTTCTATTGCATTTTTCCAATAAATTTCAGCTGTTTCCTTTAACTCATTATTTTCTTGTTCTAGCATTTGTATTTTTGCTTTTAATTTTTCATTTTCAGATTTAAGTTTATTGATTTCATCATTATTGCAAGAAACAAAGAAAATAACTAAAAATAAAAAAATTACTATTTTAATTTTTTTCATAATTTTTCTCCCTTGCCATTTTCAAATTTTAAAATAAAAGATTTTTGATGTATGAAATAAAAAACAATCAATATTAAGTTGTATAAAAAATTACCAAAGGTAATTTTCATTATTTTATTAAAATTTTACTGATTTTTACAATATATTTTTTATGATTTATATTATATGAATTTATTTCTATAAAACACTGACAAGTTAAAGATTTTAAATTATACTATTGTTGTCCTTAGAAAAGACAACACTCTTTATGTTGTAAAGTCTCTGAGTTTTTTTATTTTCTTCTCTAAAATAAATATAATAAATTTAAAATCATTTGAATATTTCAAGTAATTGTGCTATACTTATTGTGCCTGAAGTTATCAGGGGTTTGCCTGGTGTAACTTCAGGTTTTCCTATTTCTAATATACTTATTTCTTTTACTTTATGTCCTGCATAGTTATATTTATTATTTAGTTGTTCTTTTTTTACATCTGCTTTTATTTTTATTCCATATAACTTATTATTAAATTCTATGGCTGTTAAATACACATCTTGACCTAAAATTTGCTCGTGTCTTTCATCACTATGTATAAAACCTATATAAGCAGCATTACTCACACAAGTATTTAAATCTGCAAAGAATTGTGTTTGATTTTCTCTTTTTGTATATTTCAATCCTCTTCTAATATTATCTTTACTAAACATTAAAATAGTTCCGGCTTGTTTTACTTTAATATCTCCTACAGTTTTCAATTTATCAAACAAATAATTTTTTAAATCTTTAAACTTTTTAAATTCAGGAATTAATTTTTCGTTATCAATTTTTGTTATTATTACTTCATCATTATCTTTTGCCTTTTTAGGTCTAATGATTTCTTTATTCTTTGAAATATAAGATTCAATATCTTCATTAAAATAAGATAATTTATCTAAAGAAGCACTTTCTTCAATTGCAGTAAGTTTTAATTGTTGAGATATTTTGTACGATACATTTATTTTTATATCATCAATATAAAAAGAATAATAATTTGTGTGTTTCATTATATTTTTTTATTTTCTAAACAATAATTTAATTAATTTTAAAACACAATTATTCTATTAAAATTTTATTAGGCTTTACAATATATTTCTTTTTTATTGCCATTAGAGAACGAATATATTGATACGAACTGAAGTATAATTTTCGGTTTATGGGGTTATTGGATTATAAGGTTATATAAAATTAAAGCTCTTAAGATTTTGTGTTACCTTGTTATTGGCTCTCAAAGGATTTCAAGATTTTAAATTATAACGAAGTATTTGGTGAATGAAGTGTACATAAAAGTAAGCGATAGCGATTGGTACTCGATTGAAACAAATACGAAGTTAGAATTTAAAAGAAAAATCCGTTTCGCTAAATTTTATTTATAGAATTTGCAATTTGTTATTCTTGTTAGTGCTTCCTTAATTCTCGGAACCTTCTATTCTTCTATACATTAAAAAAAGGTGCTAAAATTTTATTAAGTTATATTTAATAATAATTACAACATCGTTTTTCTAAGTTCTTCGTCGGACTTTGCACTTAAATATGCAGGGGGAATATCAAAAATCGTTTTTGCTCCCGTTTGTCCTTCTTTATTTAATCTGTATGCTGCTCTTGCAAAAGCAACAAGTACACTTGATGTAAACTCGGGATTTGATTCAAGCTTTATACTATATTCTATTACATGCTTACAACTGTCTGTTTGTCCTGTTCTTATTACACAACCTCCGTGCGGAAGTCCTGAATGATTCTTTTTCATTTCTTCCGCCGTAATAAAGTGAACTGTAGTATCGTAGTCAGCAAAATAATTAGGCATTTCTTTTATTTCTTTTTCTATTCTTGCTTTATCAGCACCTTCAGCTGCAACAACAAAACATTCTCTTGTGTGTTTTTGCCTTGTCGTAAGTGTCGGATTTTCACAATTTTTAACAGCTTTCAAAGCTGCTTCTACCGGAATTGTATATTGCCTTGCATCTAAAACACCTTCTATTCTTCTTACTGCATCGGAATGCCCCTGACTTACACCCTTACCCCAGAAAGTATAATCTTTTCCGTTAGGTAAAATAGCGTTTGCATACATTCTGTTCAACGAAAAAAGTCCCGGATCCCAACCGACTGAAATTATTCCTATTTTTCCTGATTGTTTTGCTGCAGTATCAACATTTTTGAAATGTTCCGGAATTTTTGCGTGAGTATCAAAGCTGTCAATTACATTGAACATTTTTACATATTTAGGTGTTTGAACAGGTAAATCGGTTGCACTTCCTCCGCATAAAATCAATACATCTATTTTATCTTTCCAATTTTCAATTTCAGACACATTTAAAACTTGTGTACCGGAATTTGTTTTTAAATCTTTCGGATTTCTTCTTGTAAATATTGCAACAAGTTCAATATCTTTATTTTGTTTAACGGCTTTTTCAACACCTTTACCTAAATTACCATAACCTAAGATAGCTAATTTCATAAATAATCCCTCTGTGCATTTAAAAAATAAAAAAGTGCTAAAAAAATTGAATACAATTCTTTTAAGCACCCTTGCTTAAATTCTTTTATTAAGTTGTTGGCATAATTCTATAACAAAAAAATTTTTTTGTCAAACAAAAAAAACTTACAAGACAAATTTTTAGTTTAAAGTTTATAGCTCAGTATTTAGTTAGTGCTTTTGATATCTTTTTATTTTGTTTTTAACTTATAACCCCATAACCTAATAATCTGTTTTTTTATAAACTAATGCACTTTATATTTTGAAGTTTGTCATATTCATCAAGAGCTTTTAAATAAGCAATAACTTTTTCCATATTAGTAAGCAATGAGCAACCGCATTTTATTGCAGCTTTTCTTATAATTGCATTTTCTTTTCTTTCGTCAATATCAAAAGTTTTATGAATGTTTATTACAAAATCAACTTTACCGTCTTTAATAATATCTGTTGCTTTAGGGGTTTGATGCCAATGGACAGTATTAACCGCATAACCTTTTGACTGTAAATATTTTGCAGTTCCTGCTGTTGCATATATAGGAACATTCAACTTATATAAATTATCTATAACTTCCATAAATTTTATTTTATCTTTTTCTCTGCCGGAACTTACCAATATTCCCTTAACGGGTTTTTTAATTTGGGTTGCTTCCAACGATAAAACCATTGCCTGATTAAAATCTTTACCTAAACAACCAACTTCGCCGGTAGAACCCATTTCCACACCTGTTACAGGGTCTGCACCGTCAAGCCTTTGATAACTGAACATTGAAGCTTTCATTCCCACAAATGGAATTTCACTTTCATCCACCATTATTTTACTTATCTTTTCATTGTTCATAACTTTGCAGGAAATTTCAGCAAGGTTTTTACCGGAAACTTTTGAAATAAAAGGAAACGACCTTGAAGCTCTCGAATTACATTCTATAACTTTAACATCGTTATCTTTTGCAATAAACTGAATATTGAAAGGTCCGTTTAAATTTAAACCTTTTGCAATTTTTCTGACAATATCTTTTATCGTATTTACGGTTTTCACATAAAGTTTTTCCGGCGGGAATACAAGTGTTGCATCACCTGAATGAATACCTGCATTTTCAACATGTTCGCTTACCAACGAAATTATCACTTCTCCGTTTTTGGCAACTCCGTCGCACTCAACTTCTTTTGCATCAAGAATAAATTTTGAAATTACTACCGGATAATCATCGGAAATATCTTTTGTTAACGAAAGAAAATAATCAAGACTCTTTTGGTCACCTGCAACATTCATAAGTGTTCCCGACAATACAAAACTCGGTCTTATAAGAACGGGATATCCTACCCTTTCAATAAATTCATCTATTTCTTTTCTTGAAGTTGCCGATATCCATTCCGGTTGATCTATACCCATTTTATCGAGTAATGCTGAAAATTTATTTCTGTCTTCTGCCATATCAACCGTTTTTGCACTATGACCTAAAATTTTAACTTTTGCATCGTTTAATGACGGTATCAGATTATTAGGGTTTTGCCCGCCCATACAGGCAATAACACCTTTCGGTTTTTCTATATCTGCAATATCCAAAACTCTTTCAAAAGAAAGTTCTTCAAAATATAATCTGTCGGAAGTTGAAAAATCAGTAGAAACGGTTTCCGGATTACAGTTTATAATAATACTGTCTGCTCTTTTTTGTTTAAAATATTTACTTGTCATTACGGAACACCAGTCAAATTCACAACTGCTGCCTATTCTGTAACTTCCGCTACCGAGTGTAATTATGCCGGAATGCTTTTTTGTTAATGTTATATCATTGTGTATGCCGTCATAAGAAAGATACAAATAATTTGAACTTGTAGGATATTCGGCAGATGTCGTATCTATTTGTTTAACAACCGGAACAATATTTAATTTTTTTCTTAATTTCCTTATTTCAAGCGATAATTTTTTAATTTCTTTTTGTGTATATTTTTTATTCGGTTCCTTTACCGAAAGGAAAAATTTAACCAACTGATAGTCGGAAAATCCGAGTTTTTTTAAATTTCTTATATATTCTTTAACTAAATTTTTAAAAGTGTCATATATGGTTTTTGTTTTACTTTTTTTAATCATTTCACAAAGTTCATTTTCGGTGTCTGCAAGATGTTTAATATGTGCTAAAAACCATTTTGAAATTTTTGATAATTCCGAAATTTTATCTATTGAATAATTTCTTTTAAATGCTTCATATATTGCAAACAATCTTAAATTTGTGGGGTTTGAAATTTCATATTCAAGCTCTTTTTTCGTTGCCGATTTAAAAAGACCGGATGTTAACCCTTCATCATTTTCGTTTACCATTCTAACGGCTTTTTGTGTTATTTCACAAAAATTTCTGCCTATTGCCATAACTTCACCGACAGACTTCATTTGTGTTCCCAATAATTTTGAGACACCAGTAAATTTTTTTAAATCCCATCTTGGCACTTTTAAAGTTACATAATCAAGAGACGGTTCATAAAATGCCGATGTCGTTTGTGTTACCGGGTTTTTAAGTTCAAGTAAATTAAAACCGGAAACAACTTTTGCCGCAATATATGCTATCGGGTAACCAGTAGCTTTTGATGCAAGTGCAGATGACCGCGATAATCTTGCATTTATTTCTATTACATAAAATTCTTTTTTGTCGGGGCTTAATGCAAACTGAACATTACATTCACCTATAACACCTATATTATGTACAATTTTTATTGCGGTATCTCTTAACATATTGTTTTCAATGTTGTCTATTGTTTGGCACGGTGCAATAACTATCGAATCGCCGGTATGTATTCCCATAGGGTCAAAATTTTCCATATTACAAATTGTTATGCAGTTGCCTTGTCTGTCTCTCATTACTTCATATTCTATTTCTTTCCAACCGTATAACGATTTTTCTATTAAAATTTGCGGAACACTCATTAAGGCGGCCGTTGCAAGTTGTTCTAACTTTTCTTTGTTTTCGGCAAGTCCGCTGCCAAGCCCGCCCAAAGCAAATGCAGACCTTGTTATTACAGGATAACCTATTTCTTCTGCAACTTTTAACGCTTCTTTAACGGTAGATACAGCTTTACTTGCAGGAATAGGAACGGATATTTCTTTCATTTTTGCAGCAAACAAATCTCTGTTTTCGGACACTTCAAGGGAATCAACCAATGTTCCTAAAACTTCAACACCGTATTTTTGCAAAACTCCGCTTTTATAAAGTTCTATAACACAATTTAATGCGGTTTGCCCTCCGAAACTTGATATTATTCCGACGGGTTTTTCCTGTTCTATAATTTTTTGAACCCAAAAAGGTGTTACAGGATACAAATATACTTTTTTGTCAATATCTTTATTTGTTTGAACGGAAGCTATGTTCGGGTTAACAACAATAACTTCAATATTTTCTTCCTGCAAAGCTTTTACCGCTTGAGAACCGGAATAATCAAATTCTCCCGCCTGTCCTATTGATAAGGCACCGGAACCGAGCAAAATTACTTTTTGTTTTTTATTTCCTTTAGGTTTCAAAAAATTTAGTATCATAAAAAAAATACTCCATACTTTTTGGGTTAGTTCTATAATTTGTTAATAAACTCTGAAATTATCCATGCAGTATCGTTAGGTCCACTTGATGCTTCCGGATGAAATTGAACCGACATAAAGGGTTTTGTTTTATGTTTTATTCCTTCAACACCTTTATCGTTTGCATTTTCAAACCATAAAGACCAATCTTTTGCTATTGTTGACGGATCAACAGTATAACTGTGGTTTTGGCTTGTCATAAATGCCTTTTGTTCCGGTATAATAAATACCGGTTGGTTATGGCTTCTGTGCCCGTAAGGCATCTTTTTAATTTTTGCTCCGCTTGCAAGTGATATTATTTGATGACCTAAACATATACCTAAAACAGGTTTATTTCCTTTTAATAATTCTTTTACTCTTTCAACCAAATCACCGGTATTCCTCGGATCTCCCGGACCGTTGCTGATAAGCCAACCGTCTGCTTCAACGGTTGAAAAATCAGTATCCCAAGGAATTAATTCTATTTGGCAACCTTTATCAACAAGCATTCTTAAAATATTCCATTTAACACCGCAATCCACAACGGCAACTTTCTTTTTGCCCGTTCCGAAAATTTTTCTTTGTTTTGTTGATACAGTCGGCATAAGGTTAAATTTTGAAGGATCTACATATTCGTCGTTTTTAAAATTTTCCAAGAACGGAAATTTTTTAATAACATTTTCTTTTTTTGCTCCTTCGGGTATTATCCAACCGAAAAGGTTTCTTGCGTTTCTTATTGTTTGAACCAAATATCTTGTATCAATACCCGTGATTCCGGGAACTTTTTGTTCTGTCATCCATTGTTCAAGAGGTATCATACTTCCGTAATGATAACTTTCGTCAAAAATTTCGGATACTATAATCCCTTGAGTTTTAATTGATGAACTTTCATGTCCGAAAGAATTTATAAAATCGTTATTTATAAGTTTTGGAACACCGTAATTGCCGATAAGGCAAAAACTGAAAACAAGAATTTGCCCGATGTAAGAAGGGTCCGACATTGATTCACTGTATCCGAGCATTCCCGTATTAAAAACCATTTCACCGCTTACTGCAGCATCGTAACCTATAAGTTTACCCTCAAACTTTATACCGTTTGAAAGTTCCAATATCGCTTTTTTCCTTTTTAAATTATTAATCATTAAAAAAATACTCCGTATTTTTTAGTTTAGAGTTTATGGCTGAGAGTTGAGGGTTTTCAGCTATAAACTATCAAATATAAATTGCTGTTATTTGAATTTTTCAAACATATTTATTATCGTTTTTGCTATTTCGTTTATTGTTCTTCCAGAATCCATAGCTTTTTTTCTTAAATTTTTATATGCACTGTCTTCATCCATATTAAATTTTTTCATTAATATTCCCCTTGCCCTATCAACATTTTTTCTTTCTTCTATTTGATATTCAAGATCTACCACTTTTTGTTCCATATCACGAAATTTATGCGATAACCTGACTGCAAGTTCGGCGGTATGAAGCAAAACCTGTTTGTTTATCGGCCTTGTTACACAAAATATATCCAAAGAACCTTTTTTCAATTCGTCTATATTGTCGCTTTGAAAATTATTTGCAAGTATTATGGTAGGACAAATTTTTAATTCTTCTATTTTTACGGCAAGTTCATAACCGTTCATATCTTCCAAAGAATAATCGGTTATAATAATATCCGGCATAATTTGATTAACTTTTCTTAAAACTTCGTTTCCGGATTTTTCTATGTGAGTAACGAAAAAAGAATTTGCGGATAGTGATAGAAGTGCCTTTATTTCTTCCACCTGTTTTTGTGAACATACCAACAATAAATTTGTGTTGTCCATAAAAGGTACCTCCTGTTTTGGCTGATAAGGTGATAAGTTGAAAAGTTTAACAAACAAAAAATTGAAAAAATCAACAAATGATCGATATTCTTATAACCCTATAAACCATGAACTAAAAATACATAAAGATAAAGGTGCCTAAAGCTTTTAAACTTTAAGCACCTTTGCTCAATATCTATATTTAATCTTTTTTAATTATACTCTTTTTTATTATTAGTGTCAATAAAAATTTGTAAAAATTAAACTTATAGTTTAAATTGCTTTTAATGCATTGTCCAAATCTTCAATAATATCATCAACATTTTCAAGCCCTACCGAAAGCCTTACCATTCCCGGGTTAATTCCGCAAGCTATTAATTGTTCGTCGGTAAGTTGTCTGTGTGTTGCCGATGCAGGATGCAAAACACAAGTTCTTATATCCGCAACATGTACTTCGTTTGAAGCTATTTTTAAGTTATCCATAAATTTAATTGCAGGCTTTTTGCCGCCTTTAATTGTTACAGACATTACACCGCTTTGTCCTTTAGGTAAATATTTTTGTGCCAAATCATAATATTTATTACCTTTTAGCCCGGGATAATTTACCGATTCTATTTTAGGATGTTTTTCCAAATATTTTGCTACGGTTATTGCATTTGAACAATATTTTTCCATTCTGACGGCAAGTGTTTCTACACCGATATTTAACAAAAATCCGGAATGTCCTGAAGGGTAAGCACCGAAATCTCTCATAAGTTGCATTCTTGCTTTTATTATATACGGAGCAAACGGATATTTTTTCGTATATATTGTTCCATGATAAGATTCGTCAGGTTCGGTAAATTCCGGAAACTTTCCGCTTGTAAAATCAAATTTACCGGAATCTATAATTACACCGCCTACCTGTAAAGCATGTCCGTCCATATATTTTGATGTTGAATGAACTACGATGTCTGCACCGTAATCTATAGGTTTGCAAAGTATGGGGGTTGCAAAAGTATTATCTACTATTAACGGAATTTTATTTGCATGTGCAATTTTTGCAAATTTTTCAATATCGAATATTTGCAAAGAAGGGTTTGTTAATGTTTCACCGAAAATTGCTTTAGTATTTGGCTTTATTGCTTTTTGTATTTCTTCTTCCGTTGAATCCACACTGACAAAAATACATTCTATTCCCAATTTTTTAAGTGTAAAAGCAAACAAATTTATTGTTCCGCCGTAAATGGCTGATGTACTTACAAAACTGTCACCTGAATTACAAAGGTTTAAAATAGACATTAACGATGCCATTTGTCCGGAACTTGTACACATTGCGGCAACTCCGTGTTCAAGGTCTGCAATTTTCTTTTCAACAACATCTACCGTAGGGTTAGTGAACCTTGAATATATATGATTTTTTGTAGGGTCATCGAAAACTTCAGCAATTTCTTGAGTTGAATTATAACGAAAAGTTGTACTTTGATATATCGGCATAACTCTCGGTCCGCCGTTTACCGGAGTATAACCGGAATGTAAACATTTTGATTCGTCTTTCATTTTATTCATCCCCTTATAACTTTTTATTGATTTTTACATTCTACAAAATTTAATACAATTATAACAAACCATCTTGGCATATTGAAGGATTGGAAGCCAAAAAAGTTTTAGAAACTTTTTTATTTTGGTATAATTAAAATGTTATGACTAATAAAAATCCCGAAAGAAAAACTATTTTTACAAATAAAAAAGCACTTCATAATTACCATATACTTGAAGATTATGAAACAGGTATAGTTTTGTCCGGTTACGAGGTAAAATCGGCAAGGTTACACAATGTAAGTTTAACCGATTCCTTGGTTAGAATTACAAACGGTGAAGCTTTTTTGGAAAATGCTTATATTGCACCTTACAGTCAAATTTCAACACATATTCAGGATTATAATGCCAAAAGATTAAGAAAACTGTTGTTACATAAAAAAGAAATTATAAAACTTGCTTCAAAAGTAAAAGAAAAAGGACTTACGATAGTTCCGTTAGAACTTTATGTAAGTAAATACGGCAAAATAAAACTTTCAATAGGGCTTGCCAAAGGGAAAACAACCTACGACAAAAAAGAACTTTTAAAGAAAAAAGATATAGAAAGAGAAATGCAAAAATCACTTCGTGATTTTTGATTTAGCTATAATTCGTATTGTTATTTAAAATCTCTCTTTTTCGCACTCAGTGTAGTTTGTTCTTTAAAAATATTTTCTCTTTTTTCTGTGCTGGAACCATTCACTCATATTTTTTAGGCACGGGCGATAACCTCGGATAGCTTGCTTACGCAACTATCCGCCCAACATCACCAAAATTTTTGGACGACCTAATGTAACCAAAAATTTTTCTACATATCGCCCTAAGAATTAAAGTAAAAAATTCTTACCTAAAAAATATTTCGTTCATAGACGGTTCCTAAGGCACTGCCAAAAAGAAAAATATTTTTAAGATTATATGATATGAATACTTCAAAAGAAAAAAATAAGTTTTAAAAGTTAAAGAATAAAAAAATGAACAATTTTATTATTTTGGAAGCTTCTGCGGGTTCCGGTAAAACACATAACTTAGCTAAAAGGTATATCAACCTTATTTTAAATTTTAAACCAGGCACAAAAAAAACTCCCGTAAAAAACATACTTGCATTAACTTTTACAAACAAAGCAAGTATAGAAATGAAGGAAAGAATTTTATACTACCTGAAAAAAATTTCATTAAAACAAGATGTATCCGATTTATTAAATGATTTAAAAATTTCAAAACAAGATATCGTTCTAAATGCAAACGCCGCAATGGAAGATATTTTGGAAAATTTTGACAATTTCAATGTAAAAACAATTGATAGTTTTATAAATTTAATAATAAAATCATCCGCCCTGCAATTAGGGTTTTCACCCAACTATGAAATATTAA
>Ga0247611_10005709_pt1 | contig 16272 bp, 25 predicted proteins | sample 177DNAGHGhighgp2_FD_192422 | JGI IMG/M metagenome (GOLD analysis project Ga0247611, IMG submission 192422) | Sheep rumen microbial communities from Palmerston North, Manawatu-Wanganui, New Zealand - 1770 DNA GHGhigh gp2 | ecosystem: Host-associated > Mammals > Digestive system > Stomach > Rumen... | reverse complement strand
CTAAAGGGCATGTAGTTTTAAGTGATTTATATAGTAATGATCTAGATATTAATGAAGGTACAGCAGCTACACCTAAAGCTGTTTACTCTGCATTAGAAGCAGCTAAAACTTATAGTTAGGCTTTATCCGCTGCACAAGATGCTATGGTATTTGCTGGAACTATTAATGCTTCTGGAGTAATTACATCCCATAATTCAGACTTAATTACTGCAACAGATGATTCTTCAAATTTAGCTGATCTAAATTATAAAGTAGGTTGGACATTTAGATTTGTTACAGCAGGAACATTTAACAGCTAGGAAGTAGAAGTAGGAGATATGCTTATATGTGTTAAGGATATAGATTCTAGCTTTAATATAAATGATTGGACTATAATTCAAACTAATATAAATGGAGCTCTTACTTCTAATGCAGTATTAGATGGACTTCTTTATGCTAATAGTTCAAGAACTGTTCAATCATTAGCTTTAGCATCTGGAGTATTAGCTTATGAATCAGGATCTCTTGGATTTGTAAATAAAAACACTTTGTGGCGAGATATTTTAGTAGGAGAGACTTCCATAGGAACAAATCCTCTTACTTTGAAATAGGGATCTAATGTTGTACTTTCAAATAACAATGGAGAAGTTACTATTTCAGTTAATGCATCTTCTATTATTTCTTCAGTACATTCACTTACTATAACAAAAGATAGTACTGAATTTACATACAATCCAAGCACTGCTGGAACATTGAATTTAGGAGGACATCTTAATCTTTACTAGGATAATGATGATTGGATTTTAGATCATGCCACAGTAGTAAGTCCAGTAACAACTGCTACTTTAGGTAAAATTAAAGTAGATGCTTATGGACATATTACAGAATTTACTGAAGTAACATCTATTCCTAATCAGTATGCTTTAAAATTTAATACTGCTAATGCTAATGTATCTTCATATACAGGAGATTCAGAAAAGATTATAAAATTCTTAACAGGAACAGATGCATCATTCTCTTTAGTAGATAATAATGGAGTTCTTGAAATAACTCCAAATATTGTACATAAATATAGACCTGTATAGTTCTACAATAATTCTAATAACCCAACTGTAGTTTTAGCAAATAATGTAGATACTTACTTAACATTAGTTGCAGGTAATAATATACATATTACTAATCAAGATTCCAGTAACAATAATCTCCCAGCAGGAACCATCTCTTTAAGTGCTGATGATACTTGGAGAAATGTAACTGCTTATTCTTATAGAAATGGAACTTTATCTAATGGTTCCATTGGAGATTCTACTCTAAATTTTGGTAAAGATTTCTTATTGAGTAGTGGTGAAATAAGTTTATCATGGACCGAAATAGACGAGAATGGATATGTAACTTACGAATAATATGGGAAAATTAATAGCTATTAAAACATATGATGTATTTTTGTCTAGATATAATTTAAACTAGATTGATGAAAAATCAGTCACATTTATTTTAGAAACTGGACAAATATACACTCATGGAATCTTTATTAATGGAGCATCTTTTGGAACAGAAGCATCTGGGACTATTAATCTTACAGTAGGAAATACTACAAAGTCATTAGCCTTAGCTTCTCATACGCATAGTGGATACTATTCAAATACTGCAAATATAGACATTGGAGCTAATAAGATAGTATCTGGTAATAAAGACTTATTAAAATATGATTCTTTAGTAAAGGTTGGAGATACTTCTATTCCATTAGTTCTTCAAGGAAGTACAGATATAACTGTCACAAAGGGCAGTACCTCATATACATTATTAGATACTGGTAATTTTTCAGTTGAAGAAAAAACTGCCACTGGAATTTCTTCACTAAATGCTCTTACATTTAAATATGGAAGTAATAAAGTATCAGTTAATTATGTTAGAAATATAAATACATCTTCTACATTTGATAGTTTAACAGGTAATAACAATTTAGGGATAAATACTCTTGATTCTAAAACCTATGGTATTATTACTATGTCTGATATGGGACTTCCATTATATTATGCTTAGATAAGAGTAAATGTAACAGATCATACTATTGAATATAGAGATAGCGGAAGTACTACTTGGAAGGCTCTATTAACAAGTAGTACAGTAAATGCTCTTGGAGTTGCAGGTATTGTGGCTGCACCATCGGCAAGTGACGCCAATAAGGTTTGGGGAACTGATTCTTCTGGTAATCCAGGATGGACAAATGGAGGCAACTTAAGTGCTTCTTCTGCAGATAATATAACAGGAGGTGAAGCTGGATATATTCCATATCAAACAGGTGCAGGAACTACAGCATTTTTAACTGGAGGTATAAATGGATATGTACTTACATATAACGCAGCTACTAATGCTCCTTATTGGGCACAAATTAGTACTAGTGATAATAAGGTAAGTTAGTTAGCTTCTTCAGAAAATGCAGCATATAATATTTTATTAAAGTGTTCGGCTAATAGTACTGATGAAACCTAGACTGCTAAATACGCTAATGGTGTAACTATCAATCCTAGTACAAACAGTTTATCTATATCTGGTAACTTATCAGTAAGTGGTACTGCAAGTTTTAGCAATAATGTTACCATTAATCACCCTTTGATTATTAATTCTTCTATCAGTGGTAATTACAATGAAGGTATTCGTATAACAAGGGCAGGTAATTCATGGGCAGGTATTACATTTGGTTCAACTGGAGATAGTGGAGCTCCTTCTGGAGGATGGTTTGTAGCAACAAATCCTAGTAATCAATTCATATTAAATCCAGATGACAGTGGTAATACAGCAGGATTAACACTAAATAAAGGAGGAGATTTAAAATGGAGGAACAATACAGTTATTACTAGTAAAAACATTGGAAGCCAGAATGTTAATAGTTCTACATATGCTAGTTCTTATTTAGCAAGTAGACAAACTATAGGATCTAGTACTCATGCTACAAGTTTGCAAGATTATTTCAATAATTATAAATCTTCCATTCCTAGAAACTGCTTGACTGCAAACTATTCTTCTGCGTATGGAAATGGATCACTATATTTCGGATATTTTTTAAGTGGATATGATTCTACTCCATACGGAGGATTTTATGTGTGTCATTACAATAATCCATATTATGTTGGGATATCCAATGGTTCTTATAATCAACAAGAAATTATAACATCTTCTTCTATAGGTTCTCAATCAGTGAATTATGCTGCTAGCGCAGGAGCTGTAGCTTGGGGTAATGTAACAGGCAAGCCGTCTACTTTTACTCCATCATCACATTCTCATGATTACTTATATACCACGCAAGTATCTCAACCTCAAGATGCAACATATGGAAGTAGTATGGTAAGTTGGGCGCAAGGCTTTGCAGCATCTTATCCTAAATCATTTGTATACAATACTTATGGTGCTGAATTTTCTTATCTAAATGGAATGAACACCAACAATAGTTATGGAACAATTCTTAAAATGGGATATTCTGATACCTATCTTAGAATACTAAGAAAGTCTGGAGGTAATTGGTATACATCAGATTGGGAGAAAATAAGTGCAGGATATGCTGATTCGGCTGGTAATGCAGATACAGTAGATTCTGAACATTCAAGTGCATTTGCTCATAGACAATATTGGAACGATATGGTTCATTCAGGAAATGAATATACATGGATTCGAGGAGGTTATTCAGGTGGAGTATGGATAAATTATAGAACTGCTAGTGGAGGCTGTGATGGGAATATAACTGAATATATCTTTGGAAATGGAAAAGGAGGATCACTAGCATCTATAACATCAGGAACATTTAATGGTAATTGCACAGGTTCAGCAGGTTCCGTTGCATGGTCAAATGTGACCGGTAAGCCAGATGTATTAACAAACCCATATAGTGGTAAATTTACAATTAATGGTGGTTCTGAAAGAGCAACCCTTTATTTAATCACTTCAACAAATCAACCAAATGATTTATATTTTGGATCTAATGGATCTGCACATTGGTCAATAACATCTAGAGAAAGTTCAGATCCATTTATGGGATTATATAATGCTAGAAGAGGAGACTGGGCATATACTATAAGTACTTGGGATAATAGTATTACTTTCTCTAGTGCTGTTTATTCTAATTCAGACAGAAAGCTCAAGAAGAATATCCAGAGCATACCTGAATCTTCCCTAGATGATTTGTTTGATGTATCTGATAAACTATTGAAGAAGTTCACTTGGAAGTCTACAGGTAAAGATTCCTATGGCTTTATTGCTCAGCAACTAGAACAGTATATTCCAGAAGCTGTATCAATTGATGCTAATGATATTAAATCTGTGTCATATGATATAGCTTATGCAAAAATAATAGCATCAATAATATATAAGATAAAGGAATTAGAAAAAGAAATAGTAGAAATAAAGAATGGCAAGATGTCTAACTGAGCAAGAAGCTTATAGTATAGGAGGAATGGGATCTCCTGTTACTAATAGACTATGCACTTGGGCAAGAGCTTAGGAACTAGGGTGTATAGCCAAAGCAGGATATTCATATGCTAGTAATTAGATAGTATATGAAGGTTCTCTAGAATCTAGTGGTGCACAGTATGGAAATTGTATTTGTGACTGTGAATCTTACTCTGGAGGAGCTGGATAGGGACAATGGAGATGTGTACGAGAACATTATCCTTACCCAGCATGTTCTGGATGTGGCTGTACTCCAGGCTCAAGTTGTTATAGATATTAAAATTTATATAATAAGTAAATAAAACTTTTAAGTTAATTATATTTAAGTTAAAATATTTAAAAATTAATATTTAACTTTTATTAGTTTGGTAAATTCTTTATCTTAGATAAGAGTTTAATAAAATATGTTTTATGGAATTAATAAACAAAAGACTTCAGTACACTGTAATTAATACAGGTGAAACAATGGAATTGCAAGGAGAACTCAACATTAATGAGCAAAATAATGAGTTCAGTATTAATGGATTCATAATGGCACTTCCAAGTAAAGAGTACATTAATAATTTCTATTATGCCCAAAAGGCTGATGGAAAGATAGATAAGAGTTTAACGAATATGCAAAAAGATAAAGAATTTTTAACTGCAGATTTCTTCAATGACACTATTGATGAACTTCGTAGAACATTAAATTTTGATTGATTATGACAACAAATGAAGCGTTGATTAAGTACAATTTTATCTCTAAGGTTCTTTTAAAAGATGATTCAGTATCACTTAGTAAGGACTTAAAGGTAAAAGTAATGAACATGAGAATCAAACTATCTAAAATTAGAAAAGAGTTTGATGAAGATGTACAAGAAGCAATAAAGGGCTTTACTCCAGATGGGTATCAAGAAATTGCTCAGAAAAAGGAGAAAACTGATGAGGAAATCAAACAATTAGAAGATTGGAACAAACAAATTCAAGAAGAATATCAGGAATTTGTATTAAAAAGAGGACAAGAAGAAGTATTTATTGAAACTACATTAACCGAAGATGAATATAATGAAATTCTTGAGGTAAACTCAGCCAATGATGTAGAAATCAATGGACAGAAGTTAAATGCTGCCGACTTCTTAGAAGTTCTTTATAATTTATTTGTTGAAGAATAAAAATAAAAAGGGCAGTGAGAACTGCCCTTTATTTGTATGAATCAATTTTTAGAGGTTATATCAGAATTTAGGCCTAAGAATGGTCAAAAATTTGCTATAGCGGATGTAAATGATCTACGAGGAGGTTATATCCAAGTAGAAACTAAAGAAGAAATGAATGCTTTCCTGAGTACTAACAAACTAAGAGAGGGTATGCTTTGCTATGTAAAAATAGTTGAAGATGATACACACTTTTTTATTTTACGTAATAATACGTGGGGAGTTTGGGAAGGACAAGGAGGTTCAGGAGGAAGTGGAGGATTATCAGTTGTTGTAGTAGAAGATCTTGAAGAACTGGAATTAAAAACAGCACTTCAAACTTTAGGACAGCTAATCTTTATAAATTCTTTGGATGAACTACGATTCTGGAATGGACAGTATTGGGAATCATTTAGAAAGATTTATATTTAGGATACTCCTCCTGATGACAAAGGTGGAATATGGATTGATACATCTGAAGAGGGCTATAATTCCAGTTCAGATGTTATACAAGATATGCTAAAAGTTATAAACATCTTATAGCGAAAAGTTAGAAAATTAGAATATATGCATACTGAGATAGATCCTGGAGACTTTTCTAACAGTCAAGGATCTTCATAGGATGGATTACCTTCTGAAGAACCCAATTATGGCACTTCTGAAGAAGAAGATAATGAATAGTAGTAGACAAATAGTTCTGTAAACGTAGCTGATGCTGAGGAACCAACTGAGATTAAGCAAACTCCAAATACTAAGTGCTTAAAAGTAAAAGCTGGTACATAGGCTTTTATGAAAGCGCATTAGGATATGTTTGAAGAAAGAGAATTATTATGGTGTTATGATACTCAAACTTTATGGATTAAAGATCCTAAAACTTTAACTTTAATAAAAATCGGAGCTACTGGTGGTGGTAGCGAAGAACCAGAAATTACAGACGATATAATGGACGGAATTATACAAGAAACTATTAATAATTATAAACGAATTAGTGGTATTGAATTCGTTGATATGATGAATAATGCCAATCTTTATATGCTTCGTGTAAAGAATGGTTAGTTACATCTAATAGATAAAACCCACAACGTATTAAGAACTGAATAGAAAGTTCTATCTTCTGGTTTATATAGTCCTTTGTACTATCCTTTAAGTGAACATTCATCTGTGGAAAGTCCATTTGTCTATATAAATATGGTATATTGTGGAGGTGATTCAGATAAATATAGTTATAATCCAATATCTCATAATTTTATAGAACTATGTAATATTTCTACTCAGGATTTAAATCTTAATGGACTTTATTTACATTATTCAGAAGGAGAACCTACTGCATCAGGAAGATATTGGATTACACTCCCTTTAACTGGACATATTCCAGCAGGAGGTACATTTTTAATAAGAGGAGCTGCTTGTTCAGTATATGATTCTAATACTACTCTTATAAAAGTAGGAGAACCTGATATGTATTGGAATTATGAAAATACAAAAAATCCTGAAGTATTAGAAGTAGCTGCTACTAATGAAACTCCAGCACATTCAGTATGGGACAGTGAGGGACTTCTGAAGTTAGGACATAAATGCTCTATATATCTAAGTGGAGGACTTGAAGAAGTAAATCAAGAAGATTATTCTCTCGAACTTGCTACTCCATTTGATACAGCTCCATTAGTTACTACACAACTATTTAGTGGTGGTAATGTTGCTAAGTATTTTATTGATTTACTTGGTATAGGTGAAGGAATGGAAGCTTGCGGTTCACCATTTAATAATGTTAGACCTGGAATGACAGCTAACAATTGCTTAATATTTAGATACTTTAATATGGATCCAGTTAAATAGGCTTTAAAAGCCCCATCTGCACTTGATAATAGTGCTAATGTACAATGGACATATTTTAATTTATCTAATATATCTCCAAAAATAGATATACAAGAATATAAGCCTTGCAATTCTACTGAAGGAAAAAGTATATTCTTTAATAAAGCTAAACTTGTTGAAGGGCCTAATGTAGTTACTTGTTCTTTTGGTTGGAATGCTCATAGAACACGCTGTTTCAATTGGTTATCTAAGGGTTATTATGACGAATTTATAAAAATCTGGAAAGATGGAACAAATGAAGCAACAGCAGAAGTCTTCGAATCATTCAAAGAGGGTGATGGACGTGATGGTAATGGTCGTAATTGGGACAATCCTATCTACAATCGTATTAGAAATGTGTCTACCTCAGGCGAAGATTATACTGTTCACAAGTTCATTCATGATTTTGATGAACCAGAAGATACTTAGGTATATAATTATAAAGTTGGTAGGGAAGGTCATTGGTCCGATACTTACCAATTTACTATGAGAAATAGAGATAAAGTAATACAAAGAGGTTTCCAATTTGTATAGACTACTGACCAACAAGGTTTCCACAATGAAGAATATGAAACTTGGGGAGTTACTTCTGAATTTATAAAACATGATGGAGAAACTAATCCAGACTTTGCTTATGAATGGACAATGAACACTGGAGACTAGACACAAAATGGTAATAGACTTAATGAATGGCTTTCTTATTATCGTTGTGCATCTAAGTTCTATAAGAATATGGAACAAATGTTTACAATAGGTAATAATGATTTGTGTTCAGCTGATCCTAAAGTACTAGGAACTGGAGAAGACCTTAATAAAGTAAATCCTGAAAACATTAATTTCTTCTTTACATTTGAATTCCCTTATGGACTTCCAAAGGTAGAAAGTACAGGTAAGTATATACCTTCTGTATATTCGTTTATATATGGAGATACTTACTTTTTATGTATGAATTCGGAGTTTACTTTAGTAACGCAACAAGAACTTTATGACGTAGATAGTAGCTATTCAGTGGACAATGATACAACTGGTCCTACTGGTATCTATAGTATAATAAAAAGATGGTGTGAAGATGATCTTGCACATATAGATGAGAAGATTAAATGGAGAGTAGCATTTACTCATGATAATCCATTTACACTTCTTACTAAATCATAGATATATGGTACTTCTAGTGGTGATACTGTTAAATACAATTATCTTGGAGAAGATATGAGAACTGAAAATGTTGCTTATAGTAGAGGAGGTTCACACTTAAACTCTGTTGGTAATTATTGGTTCAGTAAATTCTTAGAAGATAATAACTTTAGACTTTGTATAGGAGGACATAAACATACTTATACTTGTTCTAGACTTATGAGAGATAATCCAAACAATAGAATGAAGCCTTATGTATATGATCCAGAATATCAAGCAGATGGAGATAATATTACTTATCCAGCTTGGTATAATGCTCTTGGTGATGCTAAAGAGCATCTTGTACAATTTGGATCTTTAAAGGATGCTAATCAGCATGAACTTACATATGTAAGGTACGTGACATTACAAGCTACTGGTTATAAGACTACTTCTAATAAGGAACTTCCTACAAGAAATATTCCTTGGTTAGAAGCTTACTATCCTGCCACAGGTGATGCTCCTACTACTAATAGATTCAGTTCAGATAAAAAGAATGGAGGTCAAAATTATCCTCATTATATACTATGGAAAATAGGTAAAGGAACAGAGGTAAAAGATCCTACAGGTTCTAAACCAGAAAGAGATAGAATTTTAGGAAGGGTTTATAAAGTTTAGCCTACTACAAATAGAAAGAGTGGTTGGGTTTATACCTATAATATTCCTTATCCAGCAAGTGTTCTTGAAAAGATTCCTGGTAATGGTCAGGATAATCCTTCTAATAATATTATAGTAGAACTAAGTTATGAGTAAAATAAAACATTGGGATGAGGCTCTATAGAAATGGGTAATTGATGGAGCTTCTAACGCTGCTAATATTGAACTCTCCAATCCCGGATTCTTAAACGAGAATGGAGAGTCAATATCAGTAGATTAGGGATTTACAAAGTTAGATAATAGAATATTTGAAGCTGAAAAAAATATAGCCTGGATATACTAGAATGGTGCTAAGGGAGGTACAGGATCTGGTGGTTCAGGTGGCGGAAGTATAGACTCTACTGCATATACAATAAATATAGATGAGGGCAATAGAGTATATACTTCTGGTAATTCGGTAGTTCTTCACCTTACTATTACTGGAGGCAGTATAAAGAAAACATTTAATGTTATAATACAAGATGCTAATGGTAATACAAAAGGTACTTATGTGGTTACAGGTCTTACTAAGACAGAAATTACAATTAATAATCTTACTGATTCTACTAATAGATTGACTATTAATGCTAATTCTGGATAGAACTATGCTACACCAATATCTATTACTGTTGTAGCAGGAGCTATAAAATTAGTACAATCTAGTATTCCTAATGCTACAATTTATCCTTAGAATGCTATAGGACAAGTAACTATTACTGCTCTTAATAGTACTGATAGTAACCTTTTGATTAATGTACTTAAAAATGGAGAAGAATTTGATTCGTTTGAGATTGTACAAGCAAAAGAAACATAGTTTAGAATAGATTCAATTGTATAGTTCTTAAATGAAGCTAAAACTGAATCAATTGGAGAAACATTTAAATTTCAAATATATGCTTAGGGTGTGCTCAATGATAACATTCTACAGTCAAATACTATAGAATTTCAATGTACTATAGCACAGCCAAATACTTTATATATAATTACATATGATGTAGATAGATCAATTCCAAGTACTAATATAGACTTAGCTAAACTAAATAGCTTTGTATATGGTAATAGTATACAATTTAATTATTAGCTTACATATTCTGATGTAAGATTTTCTTACTATAATATAAATTATACAATAATTCCGTGCTATTTAGAAGATGGAGTTATTGTTGAAGATACAATGCATCAAGCACAGGGTACTATAAGTAGAGTAATAAAAGATGTTACTTAGCAATTTTTATTTAATACTGCTTCTCTACCTGATGATACTATATATAATACAAATACTAATTCTTATAAATTTGTAAAAATTATACTTAATGCGGTATCAGTAGACTCTTCTACAATAACGGATACTAAGGTACTATATTTTACTTTACAAGAGGCTGTAACTAAGTATATAACAGCTACTAACTTTAATAATACTCTTGTAGCTTATTTTAGTCCTGTAATGGGTATTCCAACAGGTAATACTACTACCTGGACATATGATAATAAAAATACTAGATTTACATATTCTACATAGGGAATAGTTCCAAATAGATATATTAGTTTACTAGGACATAATTTAAATAGTCTTATGTCTTAGACTGATATGCAAGGAGTTCATCTATCTGGAAAGGCTTGGTTAGATCTAGATTTAAATCTATTCTCTGGAGATGCTAATGAAGTAAATCTATTTAGTGGATCTGGGTGGACACTATCCTTTACATTTAGAACTGATGCTAATATAGATAACTCTGACGTAGTAGTAAGTCTTGGTAAGTATAGTAATGAAAAAGTACTTACTGCTGGTATAGAGATACAAGCAAGTAAAGTAATATATGCAATACAAACACAATAGCATAGTGCTAATATTACTAAAGGAGACTTGACTACAGTTGATATAGTGGCCTAGAAATATGTAGGACCAGGAGATACAGAAACTAATCCAACTCATTGGTTCTTTAAAACATACTTAAATGGTGTTTTATCTTTAGTAACTAGCCATACTGCTTCTGAGATATTTAATACAGATAATAGTGGTACTTATGGTTGGTATTTTAGTGACTTATTACATATAGGCGGAAGAATTATCAATAATGAAGTAGAAGACTCTGCAGCAATGCATCTATATGATTTTAAGGTTTATAGTTCGGCATTATTAGACAATGAAATAATTTAGAATTATGTGTCTTCATATATTTATTCTGAATTATAGCCTAATGCTAATCCGGACATGAGTACTCAAAATGAGTTACTACAAAATAATTTTATACAAATAGGGACTGATGGAAATTATCACAGTCTACTATTTGATGATGCTGATGAAACTTCTTACAAAGATGCTAATTCTTTATTAACTAGTTTAGTAAGTGCCTTAGCAGAATCAAGAATACCTTATCCTATAGTAGTTGTTAATCAAAATAGCTCTGATTCAAATTTCTTAGGAATTACAGAATCTAAGTTCAATGAAGATCTAAAAGAAACAGTAATGGGTTCTCGCTTTCCTATTACCATTGATTATTATACAATGGGAAATGCTACTCCCACTAGAATTGAAAATACTTCTGGTAATGGTATGAGCATAGGTATACAAGGTACTTCTTCTCTTAGATATAATAGTAAGAACTATGAAATATATATGGGACAAGATGATGAAGGTAAAGATGTCCTAGTTTAGATGAGAGAAGATTGGCTTCCAGAAAATAGATACACTCTTAAAGCCGATGTGATGGACTCATCTCATGTTAATAATGTTCTTATAGGTCGTATTATTAATGGACTTGTAACTACAGAGGATTCTCAAGGAAATAAAGTAGCTATAACTCCCCTTGATAATACTCCTCCAATGTCTAAGAGTGGATATGCATATGCAAATAAAGTTAAGCATACTTCTGAAGGTTATCCTTGTATTCTATTTATAAGATTTAAGGCTACGGGAAGTAATGTTTATAATACTCGTTGTATGGGTATTTATAACTTTAATCTAGGACGATATGCTTACTATAATTTAGGTCTTAAACTTCTTACTAGTATAAACTATACTACAACTGAGGAAACTTATCCTAGAATGGTTGAAAGTTATACAGAAGATACTGTTATAGAAACAGGAGCTCCTGTTTATTCTATGGAAGTTTAGGAAAATAGTGCAATTGCCATGTTTGATTAGGCAGATCCAGATATACTTGGAGAAGGAGTATTTGAATTTCCATATGATAGTGATGGACAAGGTATGACTAATCTTGGAAAATTACTAACTTTCCTAGCTGACTTTGGGTATAATATAGAAACAGATAAAAAAGTTTATATACAGAATGATTGGAAAACTCCAAAGCTTAAGAAGATAAATGGAGTTTGGTAGGAGTCAGGACAATACTATAGTAGTTATGATCCAGTAAACTATGTAAAATCTACTCTTGATTTACATATGAACTGGAATAACATGGTAAGTTACTATATGATAGCTATTATATTTGGACTTGTAGACTCTATGGCTAAGAACTTAACATTACGTTCTTGGGGTAAATCAAGTTCTGGTGATAATATATGGTATATGTGTTTCTATGATATGGATACAGCTCTCAGAGTTAATAACGTAGGTGCTGAAACTGTTCCTTATAATGCACATTTACATAGATATTATACATCAGAAGAATCTGGAGTTTCTGAAGCTCGAGTAACTAACCATTGTTCCTCAATTTCTGGAGTATTTAATCAAGAATATTCTGGATATAATACAAGATTACAAGAAATTGTAGAAAATATTAATGTTAGTTATGATAGTTCTAATGCTAAAACATTATAGTCAGTTTATAGAGAACTAAGAACAAACCTTTTCCCTGATCCTGCTGCATTTATAGATACTTATTATAAAGGACAAATAAATTAGGTAGGAACAGCTCTTTATAATTATGACTACTATCTAAAATATTTATAGGTAGAAAAAACCTATAATCCTGCTACTGGAACTTATGGTGATAATACCTATAATTATAGTGAAATATCATATCTACATGGTAATGGTAGTACTAATGTTAAAGATTGGTTTGTAAAAAGAATCAAGTTCTTAGATGGCATATATGGTATAGCTAATAATGGTTATAATAGTTTAACAGAAATAACTAATACACCATTAGCAACATCTTGGCTTGATAATAATGCAACTAAGATTCCTAATATAAGTACTGATTCTGTTACTCTTGGATTATAGGCAGAAAGCCAGATAAGAATTACTATAGCTACTTCTTCACAACCACAATCTTTCTGGATTAATGAGTCTGTTAGAGATTATAAAGTAAGAAATGTACAAGGTACCTAGGTTGTAGGTATTTATGGTAATCAATATCTAACTACATTAGATAAATTTAATAACTTTACATGGTATACTCTTGGATCATTATCATTTCCCCTTATTAAAAGTCTTAGTCTTAGAGACTAGACTAATATAAGAAGTGATGGATTCTTACTAAATGCTAATAACTTACAATCTCTTGTATCATTAGATTTACATGGAGTTACCTTATTAAGGTCAGATTCAAGCATTGCTTACACACAGTTAAGTATTACATAGTCTCTTCCAAATCTAGAGGAATTAGATATTTCAAATTCTTCATTTAATTCTGTACTTTTATCTTCAAGTGGTGTACTTAGAAAATTGAATCTTTCTAACACAGCTATTAGAGCATTAACATATAGTAATTAGCCTATGCTAGAGGAACTTACAATTACAGGATGTAATTAGCTTGAAAGTATAGATTTAAGAGATTGTCCTAAACTTAAGAAATTGGTAGTTCCAGCTAGTGTAAAAACAGTATTTATAGGTAACTGTGAAAACCTTGAAAGTATAGAAGCGACTTATACTGGAAGTGCAAGATAGATAAGTAATTTATCTGATATAACAATTACATCTTGTCCTGGACTAAAGATCTTTAATATTTAGGGGCAAAATAATCCTGACTTATAGATCAGCTTGGTTGGTGCTCCAAATCTAGAAGTACTAAACTTAGCTGGTATAGCTACTACAGATATTGTATTCCCGTCTAAGCAAGATTGGGACACTCTTAAGAGTATAAATGTAAGTAACAATTATATAAGTTATATAAACTATTATGGTACTAATTCCTTAGTAAGAGATTATTTAGACTTAAGTCAATTTACATAGTTAAATAGTTTAGTAGCTAGAGATAATGAAACAATTGAGGGTATTAAGTGTTCTCAAGAAACTTAGGTTGTCCTTGGAAATACTGCCCTAACTAACTGTACTAAACTTAAATTTATATATGGTAATTTCTTACTTGATGGTACTAGAATATTTAGTGGATGTGCTGAACTGAATCTTAATAAGTCTGATATATATAATACTTATGGGTTATTATAGTATCCTGTTCCATTTGCTAATAATTCAGAAGCTTGTAATTTAAAATTAAGCTCTACATTAAATTCAATGGAGGAAATGTTCAGTGGATGTTCTTCACTTACTGGAGGAGATTTTACTTTAATAATGTTATTATTAAATGATAATATTACTAACATTAGTAAGATGTTCTCTGGCTGTAGAGGTATTAACGCAGAAATTAAGTATGACTTATTCAGACATTGTCCTAATGTAACTAATATAACATCATTTGCAGAAAATACATCTTTAAGTGGAGGAATCTATTCTAGATGTGATAATTATCCAGGAACATTTGATTTTATTCCAAACGTTTAGTCAATATCATATGCATTTAGTAATACTAACATATCATTCTTAGATACTAATATTTTTGCTCCTAGAAATGGATAGTACATAAACCTGCTTGATGCTGATTATGTATTCTAGAATTGTTTCTAGCTAAAGGTTTATGAAAGTGCTACTAAAGAATCTTTAATTCCTAATGGTACTTTAAAATCTAAGACCTTCTTTACCAATTTAAGAAAGTTAGGTAGATTTCCAATTGGAATGTTCTTAGATTGTAGATATATTGACATGACAATCGAATCTAAGGAAGTAGATGGAGTTATTTTTGACTATCTATTCCATTTCCCAACTCCTATTAATGTTAGAATAATAGATTCATCTATTTATACTGGAATTAACTTAATTGGAGAAATACATGATAATGTATTTGGAGGAAGACTTAACTCGGATGGAGAGTACTATATAGTAGAATATGCTAATATAAATGGTCCATTTAGTTAGAGTGGTGATCAAATAACCTGTGATTTAAGTACAATGGGAGATATGTTCTAGAATGTAGCTCCAAACCTACTACAGTTAAAGTATGTACTTACTGGACTAAACTTTAGTAACTCAGCTATTCCTAATGATTTATTTAGTAATTGTACTAAACTAACTTCTCTGCAGGGATTCTTCTCTAATAGTAATATAACTAATGAAGGTTAGGTATTTGAATTCCCACAGTATTCAATGTTTAGTGATTGTTCTAGTTTATAGGATATATCTTATATGTTTGAAGGGGACTTTAACTTAAACATTAAACTTATAGGTGAGGGTCTAAAGAACTGTCAATTACAAAATGTTTCTGGAATGTTAAAGAATTCTGCTGTATTTGGAATGATTCCTTATAGATTATTCTATATGGAGAAGAATGGAAATGTACAGCAAACAATAGAAGACATTAGTGACGTATTCTTAGGATGCTATAAGCTTGGATATACTCAAGATAGAACATTAGATGTTGGAAATGTTTATGAAAGTGAAACTCCAGATCTTACATTTACTACTGTATGGGAGGATAGAATTATAAGTAATCCTGGTACAAAGGTTCCATTTTAGTTAGACTTTACTAACTTTGATGGTTCTGATGAATGGTATATAGATGGAAGAGATTGGGCTGGCATAAATCCTGAATTAGCAAATTCTCCAGTATATTAGAAGCTAACTGATATATTTGCTTATGATAATAAACAGAAACAAGCATTATCGGATAAGCATGATAGAGAAATTGGTTATTAGAATTATATGTTCCCAGCTGATTATTTAAGATACTGTAGTTCTAGATGCAAGATGGATGGAGCATTCAATGGACTGTCTTGCTAG
>Ga0247611_10005706_pt1 | contig 16277 bp, 18 predicted proteins | sample 177DNAGHGhighgp2_FD_192422 | JGI IMG/M metagenome (GOLD analysis project Ga0247611, IMG submission 192422) | Sheep rumen microbial communities from Palmerston North, Manawatu-Wanganui, New Zealand - 1770 DNA GHGhigh gp2 | ecosystem: Host-associated > Mammals > Digestive system > Stomach > Rumen... | reverse complement strand
TGCTAACCGATGCTTTTGTACTCTAGGCGGCAGACCATAATCTTCCAGCGGTCTTGGAAAACAATAGAAGTATACGATATTTTTCTCAATCGGAGTAAGACTAGATGTTTTCAACAGCTCAATTGCTCCTACAGAATCTAAATTTTGATCCTTGACCAATTTTATAAACCTCTTGATATCTTCAATGTTCATAAATAAAAAATTTCCTCACTAATAAGGAAATTATCTTTAGTTTTACCCCTTTTGTAGTACTTTATCAATTAAATCAGATAAATGTATATCAATGTTTATGTTTGTCACGGTTTTCCGCCCATTATCATCTCTTCCTACCAGTCTATAGTCTACACACAACTCACTAACATAATTAAACTCTTTGTCTGCCTTATCTGATCCAAATCTGCTTATACTAAACTCTTTAGGTAAGAGAGTTTTTCTTGCCTCTTGAATAGTTCCACAGTCACAATATGTAACATCTCTTGCCCAGATTAATGAGAAATGGTCCATAATTTCTCCAAGAGTATAATCTTTCTTAGATAAATAGTTTTTTATATAATATTCACAAAGATCATAAAGAGTTGTTAGATAGTACTTTGTTTCTTTGCTTATTACAGACTGAACAAAGTCATAGTCTAATATATATTCAACTATATCCCCAACGGAAAGCGTATTGATATAATTATTAACAACCTTATCATTCCTTGGGTAATATGTATATCTTATAAATGCATTTACCCAGAGCCTTAGATCATCCGTTAGTGAGATCTGAGCAAAATAAGGGGACTGTCTGGTTGGCTTCTCTCCAATTGAGTTTGTTTCGGGGTGGGCAGAAAAATAGTTCATCAAATCTTCCTTAATTGATTCCACGACTATTTTGGCCATTGTTGGAATCCTATTATTTATTCTTTTGTTCTTTCTACTCTCGCTTCTTGCTGAAACTGTTGTTTTCACATTAATAAGAGAATTAAACCCTAATAAATGATATGGCAAAAACAATTACATATTTTATCTCAGGACATATAGATATAAGTCAAGAAGATTTTGATAGATACTATGTTCCCGCAATCGAAGACATTATACATGGAGATCTAGGGTATGAATTTATTATGGGGGACTGCAGCGGAGTAGATTTGATGGCCCAAGAATATTTACATAAAAAGGGATGCGGATTTGGAGTATATCACATGTTCGAAAAGCCAAGAAACTGTGTGGTTAATGCGGACAATAAAGATGAGCTAAATAGAGCAGGTATTTACTTGGTTGGCGGATTTCAGAGTGATGAAGAGAGGGATGCAGCAATGACAAGAGCCAGTAATTCCGACATAGCATTCATCAAAAAAGGTAGATGGAAAAGTGGAACTGCAAAAAATATATTAAGAAGATATGAAAGAGATTTTTAAATTTATCATCAGACGTGTGTTCTTTATTGCACTCATTAGTCTGGTTCTTTATCTAAGTTGGAACTGGTTTATTGTTCCTACGTTCGGCCTCAAAACTCTCCTTGGATGGAAAATTTGTGGAATAGCTGGAGTACTAGGAACATTACTAACTGACATCACTAAGGGCAACTTCTTCATAACAAATGTCATTAGTGTTGGAACATCCTTAATATGGGGAGTTGTATTCTTCCTAATTTGCCTAATACTAAAATAAAAGAGGGATTTTGATTTCCCTCTTATTTTTTTTATGATGAAAGCACTATCGACTGAAACAGTTTATCATATCCAGCTCGATTTGCTAAAATAGAGCACCCACTTGAAACAACTTTCTTATTCTTCCACTGAATCATTGGAATATCCCAAGAAATTGAATAGTCATATAGGTCCAATCTTTTTTCTAATGGTAGATAATAAATTGCTCCAATCGGTAATGGTTGTACTGAATCTGGACTAAGTATTTCAAACTTGTAAATCCTTGCCCCGCCAGCCACATATAGCTTTATCTTTGTTTGTGGAACTCTAAAAAGCCCCCTAATACTCCCCATGATTGATCTTATCTTAACAGTCTCAGGAAGTTTATCAGAGTCCTTATAGAATCCAGCCAATTTTTCTACTGAAGCATACAGGTAGCTCGATGTATATGAATAATCTAGCATTATTGTATAACAGTTAATTCAGTAAGTCCGCTATCATTAAGGGACAGACTGATTGATTTATTATAGAATGCTCCAATACTGTCTGCATGACTAGTTAGAATAAGACATCCGACATTCATTCCTTTAAGTATCTCACAGATTTCTTCAAGTCTAGAAGAGTCGAGGTTCTTCAACGTCTCATCTAGAACAATTAAACCTGCAGAGGATATTAGTTTATCTAGGAGTGCTATATCCATGATCGTCTTTTCGCCAGAGGAGGAAGCCCCGTAACTAACGAAGTTACCAGACTTGTTATATGATGGCATTAAGCTTAGATGCTCTCTTTTACCATTTCCACTTCTAACAACATCATACCTTATATTACTATCAGACCAGGATTCACAGAGTCTAATCATTATCTGCTCATATATAATGCCGGTCGGGCCAGTAAGCTTAACATATCTTTCAAGTTCATCACAGTATGCTTGCTTCTTTGTTATTTCAGTGTATAAGTAGTTCATCTCCTCTGCCTTCTTCGTCTCATCAGCTTTATTAGTTTCATAGGTATTCCAAGCAGATATTCCACTTTCTATATTACCCATCTGTTCCATAAAGTTATCAGGCAGGTCAACCCTCTCAACTACACCAAGAGAAGCTAACTCAGACTGTGAGCTACTTAAGAGATTTTTATACCTTTCGAGATCAGATTGAGTAGATACTATATCAGACTTCTCAGACATTCTCTTTGATATCTCTGCGTTGTATTTGGCTATATCTGAGTTTATTCTATCGTACTCGGAGGCTGAATTATCTCTTTGCGCAGTTAATACTTGAATCTCTTGGTCTATAGCAGCAATTTGTGGTCTCAGTTCCTCTACCTTCTTTAGCAACTCAGCTTTATGTGCTTCTAATGCTTTGGTAGTTTTTATTTCTTGACCACAGTGTGAACAAATCTTTCCTATACCTATCTCATTAGCTTCTGTCCAGGCCTTATTTCCCTCAGCCGCCAAAGAGGCTCTTTCTCTAAGTTTATATTCGAGATTAACTCTTATATTTCCAAGAGAGACTAGTGACGTATTTAAGCTTTGGATCTCTGTGTTGATTGCTCCTATCTCATAATCAATCACACTCGGGTCCCTTTGACTTGATTTCTTAACCTCTAGCTCATTTATTCTATCTTGGTAGCTTTGAATTTGCGCCTGAAGTCTAGAAGTATTGTTTATGTATTGGTTCCAGAGAGTATTTTTTCTTTGTATCTCTAAGCCCTCTTGTTTCATTCCCTCAAGTTCGGTTTTAGAAATATTAGGAAGAGTTATCATAGAAATCCTTTCTCGAATATAATTAAGAACCTTCTCTTCCTCATTATACTTCGCTTCCCACTTCTGCATATCAGCCTTCACTTCATCTAGTTTGGCAGTAGATGCATCATTGAGTGTATCTATTCGGTCTAGTTTTAAGAACTTAGATATTACTTCGGTTCTTCTCTCTGGAGACATACCACCGATAAATCTATGGTGATCTGCATCAAAGAATAGAGCATCATCTAAGTAATTGATAAATGGAAATCTATCTCGAACTTCCTTTTCGAAGTACCTTTTATCTGGAAACTTCTGCTCTTCCCCATTTATCCAAAGACCAAATTCTTTAGTTCCCCTTCTAAGTTTATATTCATTACCTTGATAAGAGAACTCTACTTCAGTTAAACAGTTTTTAGCCCCAAACTGAACAAAGGGCTTTAAAGATTGGAGTCCTACCGTCTTACTACAGTCTAGAAATGCATACTTAAGAGCACTCAGAAGACTTGATTTTCCTGAACCATTTGATCCTTGAAGGAAGATCTTATCTCCTCTTCTAAAATCAATAGTGGCTTGTTCTATACTTCTCCAATTTTCACAGTGAAGCCTATGAAGAACAAAATCAAAATCAACCTCGCCCTCATCAATGTCTTTTATTCCAGCCAGGATTTCTCCATGTATTGCTTGAAGATTTAATGACATGACGGTATCAGTAATAAGATTCTCTACTTCATTCCAAGTATTGATCTTAACATTACCATCATTTCCAAGGAGACCAGAATCTGCCGACTTATATACATACCAGGTTAGTGTACTCTTGTCCCACTTATCCTGGAGAGTTACATCGTCAGTTACTACAAATTTCATCAAGTTGTCGTGAGGATTAAGATTTACCCACTTCCACTGATCATTGTCGCAATCCAAGACAATACCAGAAGCATCATCTGAATCTCCTAGTTTGCATTTCTGAGGAATACCAATAGACACATATTTTCCAAGAGCCGCCATTCTATGTATATCACCACAGAAAGCTAGATCAAATTTTGTCTCATCTAATTTCTGTGATTCTATAAAGTCTGCCGAATCTGGAGAATAGTTTATCGTAGCATGTGTAAATAAATAATCTACTTTACTAGGTATCCACGTGAGATCAAATTTTGGCATCCAATTACAGAAGCCAATTGTCTCTTTTCCTATCTTAATAATTTGTTGGTGTGCATAGTGTAGATTAGCTGGTAACATAACACCAAGACATGCATCAGTTATATCTTGATCAGGACTTTTACCATCTAGGTCATGATTTCCCCAAATAATATAGCCCTCCTTAAAATGCTGCATAATAGTATCTAGGAAGAGTTTTACTTCTGCCTGAACATATGGACGAATCACACATTTCTCTATTATGTCTCCAGCTAGTACAATATAATCACACCCCTCTTGTTGCCCTACGTCTATTATATTTTGAGCAACAGTCCTAGAACCCTGATACAATCGATATCTATTCTCTGGGTTCCTACTATTGTAATCATTAATGTGAATATCAGCAACTGCTAAGATTTTATTCATAAATTATTTGCTTTAAATTCAAAAGTAAGGGTAAAAAATCTCCAAAATGGCGAATTTGACCATTTCAGAGATATGTTTAAAAACTAACTATTATATTTACATCACCCATTCTTAGTACATGATTAATTGACTCCTTAATATCGTCTATGTCTCTCGGATCAGCTTCAGTTCCGGCAGAAACTAGTATATCAGTAATAACTAGTTCACATGTATTATCATCAAAATATCCCCTAAGCCCATCAATATGCACTAATGTAGCCCGGAGTGCACACATCGCTATTGGTTCAGGATGGGAAGCTGTTGGTCGTGGATAGAAAATTAAGAATCTTTCATCGAGACCTAGGTTATATATAGCAAGACTAGGATATGTCTGCCCTTTTAGTTCAGCATCCAGTCTGATTTTTGCTTTCTTCTTTACAACCCTAGAACGAGTATATTTAAATCTCATCTTCTAGCATAATGTATTTAAAGTCCTTCCTCTCTATGTAAAATCTATCAATTTTCTCATAGAACTCTGTATTCCTGAGGCATAGTTTGTCGGGATCAATTACCTTAACGGACTTTGGAATTCTCAAGTCTAAGTATACTCTAAACTTATCTTCCCATGGATTGTAGAAAACCTTAAATGCAGATTTTTCAACAAATTGATCATAGTCGCGTTTACATTTTCTACGTCCACATCTGACTTCCCAGGTAGATTCTCCATAGTACATAGGAAAATCAAAATACTTCCAAAATTCTAACTCTGCTTCAGCGTCACTAAGCCGTATCCAAGATCTCATATTATATAGTCGTCATTAAACTTGAGTAATTCATGACTAGATAATTCAATGCTGCATATGCATGTTTACAGAGGAGTGATGTAGGATGTTTTCCCTTAGGAGCAACTGTAGCAGCTGGACCAAGGGCGGTTTGTAATTTCGGTGTGAGAAATAGTGAGTTATGAAGAGCTAGAACATATGCACTTCTATACTTAAAATCAGGACAGGAGCAGTATATTCTAACTTTATTTGTTTTCCACTGCGTTAAGTTAAAATCAGGACTAACTCTAATATACACCGAATGATCATGCCCACTGTCGGACTTAACATCAAACTCGAAAATAACGTAGTATCTCTTAGCCATAGACCGGCCGAGGAACCGAGCTTTAAACTTATCTAGAATTGACTCTTCTTTAAGCTCGTGATATACTTTCTTCAGACTAACCTTACATGACCCAGCTCGTTCTTGTCGGCCGGAGTCAATGTTCATAATATCACCAATTGTATATGGTTTTACAAATAATGCCATAAACTTTAACCAATTGTATCAGGATCAGAGACTACATTAATCTTTCCCGACCTTGACAGTATTTTATTTTCTTTCTTGAGGTAGATCCCACTAAAAACAGGATTTCCCTCTGCATCATCTGAAAATATTGGCTCTGCATCATCTGAACTTAATAGAACCCCTGACTTAAAGATTCTCATAGTGTCTGGATCAAAGCTATATTTTTCTCCCTTTAATGTTACTATTTCTATCATTCTGTAAACAATTTTTGATCAAATCTTCCTATGAACTCTGAAAAGTACTTATCTGAAACTTTTGTGATTCCATACTTCTTGCAAAAATCATGGAAATTTTTTAAGTCGGAGTCATAATGTCCAGCACCAGGAAGATAGTTATTTATAAGATCGCATGCTTCCTCAATCCTTGGAAACTTAGAAATATCATAAGACTCAAGCTGCTTATCAAAAAGTTCTCGATTCTCTATGTTATGATAATCTCCCTTAAGAACCTCTAACATTACCTGAGTTGCATTAGTATGACTTTTTCTAGAAACTCCCATATCATTGTGAGTTACGCCTAGGGCATTCTGAAGAGCGTTGTAATTATATAGACTTACTCCCCAACGCTTAATCTCTTCTGGCATACTGTTATACATCTCTTCGTAGGTTATAACTTTAGGCTCAGATCCATTAGTAGGAAGTTTAAAGAAATCAAGTTCCGGAGTAGTGGAATACATCTGATCAGAGTCTTTTGTAATTAAGACTGACTTCTTTCCCCCAGTTTTTCCATACGCGAGGCCAGCAAATAACCAACTTAGGTCATCTGCTTCCCACCCAGGTACCATAATAACAGGAATTCCAATACTCTTAAAGTCCCTTATCATGGCCCACTTTGCTTTTGTCTTTACCTGATTTTGATAGAGCTCTGATTCTGCCTTTGCTAATTCTTCGGGCGTTGTTTCTGGATTATTTCTCATTTCTTCTAAGAGCTCTTCATTCATATATTTTCGTGAGCCCTTATACTGAACTACATCGCGAAGAAGATAATTCCTATAATATCCTCCCATAGTAGCATCCCAACGATCGGCTAACATTACCAATTTATCACAGCAAATATTAAAGTCGCGTGCAATCTTGTTTAGGGACCAGATAGTTGTAGTTAGAACATCTCCTTCATTATACTCTCCTGGCTTCTTATCCTTTGAGACGCTGAAAATGTTGCGAGAAAGTATATATGACAAATCGATTAGGCCATAGTAATAATTATTTGCTATCATTCGTTATTAAACATTTTAAAGATATAGAGAGTGAAATATCGTATCTCACTCTCCATATAGATGATTTTATTCCTTTCAGCCTAGATTTAGAAAGGAAGATCGGTCTTAGGTGCACTACCAAATCCGCCAAAACTAGGTGCGGTAAATGGTGCTGACTGTGGTGCTGCCTGAGGCTGAGCTCCAAACGGATTTGCGCTAGGAGACACAGGAGATCCTGTAATTGGGTCGATCTGTGCAGCCGCAGGAGTGCTAAACGGAGCGTTATTAGAATTAATAACTCTTTCTGCATTTACCTGAGGTGCCTGAGGCTGAGCTGCAGCAAGCATTGGATCGTTGGTCTTAGGCTGAGCTACGGTTGCATTCTTAAGAGCTAATTCGTTAGTAGCTTTGATAGCTGCTTCGATGCTCTGGCCACTCTGCTTGTTAAGGCGAATAGCTGCAAGCTGGCTAGTCATAAAGGCAATTGCCTCCTTTATAAGGTTTGCATTGAATAGCCTTCTCTGACCATCCTGCACACCCTCTTCACGATTTGCCTGCCAACCTAAGAAGCTAGCAACGGGATCTTTCATCATTTCTGCTTCTTCTGCTGGGATAGTTACCCCCGAAAGCATTTGAGACCTTCCACTCTCATGGCTGCAGGTTACTGAATATCCGGCAGATGTTTTGCTCTTCGAAATTGAGAACATTACAAATCCATCACGTCCAGTAAGTTCGCGATTATAAATACCCTGAATCCAAGATGCATCACCACCGTTCATCAATGTCTTCTCATTGATGTTGTCCTCGACGGCATTCATGAAGCCCTTAGCGGTACATACAAAGAGTCCACAGAAATTCTGTCTCTTAGGTACACGAGAGTCTTCAAAATCCCACTTATTCAGGCACATTGCATGGAAGAGAGTATAGTTTCTCTTTCTGCAAAGATCCTTCTGCATCTGGAGGTTATTCCTTGCATCAACCTCAGTAAAGAGCTCATCAAAAAGTGTATGAGCCTCACCAAGAAGCTGTTCCTCCTCTGCAGTAAGTGAAGATACTACACGACCAGTCATATCCTTCATCTGATATCCCTCTTTAGGAAGGAGCTTAACCCATGCGGTATAAGGTGTTTCAGTTCCATCTGCGCCAACCTGTTTTTTAGGAATAGCGATCTCTCTTGTATTAAACAGAGTTACATAAGGGTAATCTGTTACTACACTGTCGAGGGGAAGAACCTGATAACGACCAAAGTTGCCTGGGAAGTTCAGAGAAATCTTTTCAACTGACTTAGTGCTTGTTCTAGGCTGAGTGTTCTTCTGCATTGGGGCAGTCTGCGCTGCCAATTTTGCCATAAAATCTTCTACTTTACTCATAAAATCTAAAATTTAAAATGTAAAAATAAATCTAAAATATAAACTAAAATAATTTAAAATCGCATAAACCCAGAAGACACGATCTGGGTCTATTCAAGTATAAGATTTTAATGGCTTCTCATTCCTAAATCGCGCTATTTCAGAGAAAAAAAATGAGGAGCAGACCAGTCTTAGACTGCTATCGTGCCTGCTCCTACCAAACCACATATATAAGGAATTGAGAGGAAATAGAAGGGAATGAATTATTCATCCCCCTCTATAATAAATTGATTCAATAGGTTTGCTGCTTCCCGCTCTCCAAAGACAGAGATCCACACCTCTTTAGCACAATGGAGAACCTCGATCTGGGTAGCATCTGTACGATACTGAACTAACTTTCCATCCGACGATATTGAAACCGCCGAACCTTGATTTACTTCTTTAGGAATCACCTTTATTTCTATTCCACTTGAAGTTTTTAAAATTTTTTCCATATTGATTTCTTTCCATAAATAAGGAACTAGTGTCTTCAAATCCGGAAAAAAAATTAGGCGTACTTATAAAGACTAGAGGGGTGAGAATTACGATCGATTTAACCTCTGCACCCCTCCTGCGTACTAAAACCTAAACCATATATAAGGGTTTAAATGCTTCAGAAAAGAAAGAGAGCTACTTACTCTCTTCCCATGATTTTTTGTTGTTTTCGTATATCAAATCAGAAACTGCTTTTTTGAGGTGGCGATTGATTTCACCAAGCTTTTTATTACTCTTGGCCAACGTCTCGTTTCTCTTTTTTAGGGATTCATTTTCAGCTAATATACTATTAAGCTGTTCTTCTGTTGCAATACTTGAATACTTCTTGAGACGATCCTCCAGTTCTTCAATATACCCTTCCGATTCACCTATCTTTACTTTAAGCTTGCGAATCGTTTCTTTAAGATGTTCGTTATACACTCTTTGAAGTACTATGTATGTTCCGAACTCCTTACTCTCAATCACTACAAAAAGGTTCTTATCAAAATCTTCTACTTTCTGACCTTTTCGCAGTAGTCTTGGTTGTTCATAAAAATTAGGATTTATATATCTCATAATATTTATGCATTAATTAAACAAAGTGTAGAGTCTTAACCATAATCTATTCTCTACATAAATAAGGGTTTAAGCTGACATTAGAAGGACAAAATCTTATCTATGTATGATGAGAGATAAAATTAATGAGTTTTTAAACATACCAGACAGAATTTTAGTGGGTTATGTAAACAGAGGAGAGACATTTACAGGCAAGCTAGCATACGTTACTTACTATAAAAAGGGTGGGGTTATTGCAAAGGAAATCTCGTGGAAAGGTTGGAGAGATAAAGCAATAGAACCGGATGAATTTAGTAACGTACCGACTGAGGGATTTGAAATCAACAAGTCAGTTTCTAGAGATAGTAGATGGAGCAATAGAGCTATATACTGTCGAATGTATGATCCTAGAGGTTTTGAGTTTGAGATATCCGTCGACAATCTTCTATTTATACTCCAGAACTATGAATATGATCCTATGTCTGGGTTTAAGGGGAAATTCGTATATGCATGGAACAAACAAGAGCTAATTCTTCTGCCAGTAATATCCGAAGATTACAAGGCAACTAAGAAACTAATGGATGCTAGTTCCGCGATAAAGTTTAGTGCAAAAGATTTAGTTCTGGGTAGGGCATACAAAACAAAAATTAGTGATACTGCCTATTATCTTGGAAAACTAGACTGGAAGATGGTAGATTATGACAAAGTTGGTAAAATGTTTGTAAAAATCTCCAAGTATCACAGCTTCTTAATAAAGTCTGAAAATCCACAAGAACCAGATGAAGTATTCCGGGATAACAACCTAGGTAACATATTTTTTGAAAAGGAAGATACCAGTGATTTAAATGTAGGGGAGATATCTAATGCTATATATAAATTTAAACAAACACTGGGAGGGAATACAGAAAAGGCAAGTGAATTAAGAGTTGATCCAGTACCCCCAACTTGTATGCAGAATTGGACAGACTGTGTAATAAATAAGCAGATGCCAAAATCTAAATACCCCTATGCCGATGCACAAGGAGTAAAGAAGAAATCAGATACAGAACTTGATGTATACGATTTTAATGTCGAACAAGATATGACGTATAGTATTCAAACCGGAGCAGCAAGTAAAGGAAAGACATACCTAGAGATGAAGAAGAGCTGTAATATATCAATCAACGCAGATGGAGTAGTTATTATCAAGTCATTCTCACCTACTTTAAATATTGATCCTAGTGATGAATTCGTAAACACACTGGAACCAATTCAAAACAACCACTATATGGACAGAACTTGGAGTGTAAAGATAGGAGAGAATTGGTATACTGGCTGTTATTCTATTAACGGTGTATATAAGCATCAAAACAAAATAAAAATAGAGTAGAACTAAACCTACTCTTTTTTTCTTTAAATCCAGTTATCATCATATTCATGTTTAAGCTCATCCATAATATGAAGATAACGCCTGCAAAACTTATTCCATACATCCCTGAAATCAAGCACATCATCTTCCCAACCTAAGACATTCCTATATACCTCTTCGAAGCTTCCATAATCTTTCTTATCATACAGGGCGAGATTCATTACCTTATATCCATCGCTCTCTACCCTAATAAAGTCTTCGTCTAGGTAATCATGAAGAATCTCGTTAAATATCTCAGCCCAAAGCTCAGGACTATAGATATCCGCATACATATACTTATTATACAGCACCTGAGCTTCTATACATGCATCTTCAAACCTGCCTCCCTTAAAAGCTAGATTATAAAAGTCCGAAACAATCTGATCACAAGAAGTATCAGAAATATTGCTATAATCTGGATACTCTTCTAGGAAACGATCATACACTCCATTATAAAAATTCTCCCAGACAGATCTAAGAGTAAGTGGAATGCCCTTTTGATGAGATTGATATAAGTCCTCAAAGCTTTTATAACTTGTCTTAGGAAAACAATCATGAACCCCATCAATAGTATAGTAAGATCCTCCCATATGACAAACATAGATTCCGCCATATAGATCTCCAAATATACTAGGCCAAGAATTGATATCTTTAAGGCTGTTTTCGTATTTCCTATATATTTGAAGCGCTTTTGATGTTGGCCGATCTGTCTTTCCTTCTGTATAATCTAAGAATGACTCAATATCCTTTTTATAGTTTTTATTCATATCTCACTAATAAGGAATAAGAAAGAAAAAGAAGGGATCAACATTACATTGACCCTCCTAAATCTAACTACCGAAGAAAGATGTATTTCTCTTCTGGAATAATCTCATACTTTCTAAGAAACTGAATAAGATTGGCTGACTCGTCCCCAGTAATACTACCGAACGAATTAATAGTGAAAACTCTCTCATCAGTTAACTCCCAGTCCTCCTTTGTCTTATCACCTTTCGCCATAAGATAGTTGACGCGAAATTTGTATGCCTCTAGTAGATCTCCAATAGTAATATCTCTATCAGACTTTAAACTTACATAGATACCAATCTTTTTAGTTTTTGCCTGATCATCCCACGTATAGGCTAGCCAATCCTTAATCTCCACCATGCTGTTTGCAGAAGATATTATTTTTCTACACAACGCAGCAGCATATCCTGTCGGTGGTAATTCAACAAACCGAATACCAGACTCATGATTTGCTGAAATTAGTGAATTAGCAGTTTCACTTGAGATACTGTCTTTTAATTCTTCGAATACATGTTCCTGTACTCCTGGAATTGAAAATATTGGAAGATACAGAAGATACTTTATCGTTCTGACAAGATTATCTGAGAGCTTTGCATCAAGTGCTTTAAAATCTATATCCTCGATGCGTGTGTTGGGATCTTTCAAAGACGCCTTGGCAAGATTAGCTCGCGCTATGGCAGCCTGTTCCATTTCCTCTCTCATCTTTTTGTTTCTAGCGACTTCTTCCTCATGCTCTTTCTTTACGAGCTCTTTGAGGAATTCATCTCTCTTCTTCTTTTCTTCTTCCTGCTGCAGCTCTAGTTCCTCTTTCTTCCTTTTCTCTTCTGCAGCAGCAACACGCTCTTCCTTAAGTCTAGTAAGGCGAGCTTGTTCTTCTTCCGGTTTTACGAGTAGGGTAAATACTAATGCCCCATCCTCAATATCAACCGACTGAATCATTTTGAACTTTCCCTCGTTGATTTTTAACAGGGAAATAACATCATCCATACTCTTTCCAATGTATGGAAGACTAATTTGTTCTTTATTCATATTTGTTTTATTTGTTTGTCCAATAATAAGGCAATAAAGCTTCATCAAATGGAAGAAAAACAGGGCTCCATATATAATGAAACCCTGCTAACAACTTTAAACCAGTTATTAAGTATGACAAAGAATTAAAATGTCATATATAAGAATTTAAGAGGTTCGATAAAAAAAACAGGCTGTATCCTCACGACAGAGCCTGCTAAGTGAATAAATATGGTACTAACAACCTACATTAATAAGGGTTTGAGTGAAAAAGAAAAGGGAGGTTTATTTTCCCTTCTTCTTTAATACTACAGCTAAGACGGCCACAGCAAGACTTCCTACTATTGATAGTACTGCCCCGATTTGTAGGCCCTTTCTTATGCCTTTCTTGTAGTTAAGTTTGTCTGCCCCTTGATTGAACCCGACTATTTGTGCCTGGGTAACAACTTCTTTAAGGGCAGCATTAATACTTTCTGCGTCGTGTGGGTTATAATATAGTTCTCCATCACGATAGTATATTTTTTCTTCCTTCATAGTTTAAAAAATAAAAGAAGGGCACGGCTAACTCGTATATTAAGTCTGTTTCCCGATTGACTCTATTTTATATTACAAAGTACCAGGCCCTTCAAATGATTACTTATTTATAAACCCATATATAAGGAATTAAGAGGATGTGAGCAGGCCTAGTATTTTACAACTAAACCCGCTCTATTATGATCAACAACTAACACATATAAGGATTTTACTTCTTCTTTACAATTTCAAATCCATTATCTCGTTTTCCTGTCTCTTTATTAGTTATTAGACAGGTCTTAACTTCAAAATACTCCTCTAGATCGTTTGCTTTTGGAGTTTTGTCATATTTTACTAATTCATATATACTTCCTAAAGATGACTTTGCCTCTGCTTTTGTATACTTAGAACCAACTATAAATGTATCATATATTAGTTCCTTAAGTGCATCAAAGTCAACTTCTTGATTATTATAGCTTCGATCATATCTTTTTCCAAGTTCTCCTTTTCTATAAGATAATCTCTTAGCCTCTTCAGAACTAACAGATCTATAGAAGTTTCCGTACTCAATCGGAAGTCTTCCTAATACTATCTCCATAACTTCATCAGGTATATTTAGATTATATATATACTCCATCTTAGCTGGAAAACCTTGGCGATCCTCTATTTGCTGAATAATACTATCTATTTCAGAAATTTCAATATCATTTCCTTCCCTATCTAGGGCCGTTGCTACGCTAAACCTATCTTTATAATCCACCTGTTGAACTTCGTAGTTTCTAAGTTCTGATATTTTAACTAGATTATTAAAAACTGGAACAAGATCTTTTCCAGAATGAACATTAACTGCTACATAATCATATTTATAATTATAGTTTTTAGCATCTCTTTGAAGCCTGAGCGCTACTTCGTGTTTATGTTCCTCTGGGGTAGATTCAAAAGACACTAGAGAGGATATTGTAGACTTTTCCTTCTCTTCTATTTTCTTTTTTATATCCTCTAACGCTTCCTTTCTTGTGGATGCCAGAGTTTTATAATATAGTTCAGCTCTAGATTTCCAAGGATTACAGTCTAGTCTTTGTCTTCCTAAGATTTGTGGTAGGTCTAGTGTTATGTCAACAGTTAAACAATCTATGTTAGCATCAGAAAATATATAAGACTTGGCATTAGTTGAATAGAAGTCTGCACCTAAGTATACTGTTCTAGTGCATAGCGTAAACATCTTATGCGGTTCTCCCTTGGTTGGAACCTTCCCAAGAACATTAATATTCTTTCCTTTAATACCAAAAGCCATTCTTACTCTTTTATTATTATCTGATTCTCTTGAGCAAAGAACATTACATTCTTCTGGAGTAAGTCCTGCTTTTCGTATTATATCACAAATGTTCTTCACTGAATTAACAAAAAACACTGCCTCTTGAGACTTTATCTCTTTAATATTGCCAAATTCATCTCTATAAGCAAATACTTCTGATTCGCCTTTTCTATATTTATCAACTATGTCTGCAGCAATAGAAACAATTGATTTTCCACTTGGATGTATTTCTAAAAAAGGTTTTGTAACTCTTAGTGGATCTGCAGTAGCCCAATCTAATTCATAGTAAGGTAGGTCTTTGAATTCGTCCATCATTTCTAAATACTTATCTATCATTGGTGTAGCAGAAACAAAGCATACTTTCTTTAAACCTTGTAGTTGATATACAAAATCGACCTCTGTCGTTGACTTGAATGTACTATCAACAAAAATTGCCTGCCACTCATCTACTACTACATTAAAATCTGAAATATTAATCCCCTGAGATTCTAAATCAATAATAGAGTCTTTAACTAATCTAAATGAATCGTATGTAACCAAAATTTTACATGGTTTTCTTTCAAATATACAACTGTTGATATATGACTTAATTCCATTCTTGATTTTTCGAATTTCACCAGCAGGATCAATAACAGTTGCTTCAGTAACTATCGGTTCTTCTTTGTTCTTATTAAGGTCCTTCTCAAAGTCCGGCTGCTTTTCCATACTGTTTTTTACATAATAAACATTTCCGGCATGTTGTTCTTCTTTGTTCTCTAGTAATATCTTTCTTGGTGAACAGAGGATTACATTTAGATTTGATCTTAAACAAAATTCAGTAAAACCACATCCCGTAATTTGTTTGTTAATGATACAAGGATGATCTGGTAAACTGAATTCTGACCAATTACTTAAAAATTTTATACCTTTTGGTACTACTATTGTTTGTTTTTCCATATATTATTTGTTTTATTATAATACATATTTTTGTAGAAAGGAGGGCGTAGCCGTCCTCTCATTGTATATCTCAATAGTAAGAAATTAAGTCCCTCAAAAGCGCAAAATGTATTATTTCACTTGGAATTGCGATGGAATTCTTATATGAATGCATTTTTAATACACTGCATTACTGTTATTTGCTTCGTTTCGCCCACTCCACTATCGTTCCGTGCGCCCAACTTGTCTCACAAAGAAGAAAAGGTATATCTTTCAATGGAGCGTAGCGATAAGATTCCGTTAAGTTCCAAGTCGGGGCCACTCGCGGACCCCGACGTTGCGAAGCATGGAATAGGAATCTTAAGAGCGAGAAAGGTCAGACGTGCGGGTTGCGAACGTAGTGAGTTGGCCGCAGGGGAAGGCGTAGTCTGACCTTTGATTGTTTTGTTTATCGTTCCTTCCCTCATTCCACTTCACCCT
>Ga0247611_10005705_pt1 | contig 16278 bp, 17 predicted proteins | sample 177DNAGHGhighgp2_FD_192422 | JGI IMG/M metagenome (GOLD analysis project Ga0247611, IMG submission 192422) | Sheep rumen microbial communities from Palmerston North, Manawatu-Wanganui, New Zealand - 1770 DNA GHGhigh gp2 | ecosystem: Host-associated > Mammals > Digestive system > Stomach > Rumen... | reverse complement strand
ATTTATTTGAAGATTCTCCTTATGATTATATTTGGGGAGTTGGAAAAAATGGTACTGGTCAGAATTTATTAGGTAAAGTATTAATGGAGATAAGAAAGTACTTATTAAGCATTGGTAAATAATAATAATGGAAAAAGTAATTGCTTATATTTATAATATAGAGTATGAAAATACTACTATAATTAATGCTTGCGGACCTGATAATTTATATCAATTTGAAAGGTCAATTGAACTTAAAAATGAGGGTCATACTGATAGATTATATGGATTAGAATCTTCCAAAAATGCACCTAAAACTTTAACAATAGAATTTGAAGTGCCGAATGCGGCTGCCTTTGAAAACACTTTAATGGATGATTTAGACTGTTTAATATTAAAGGATAGAATAAAAGAAGAAACAGGGTTTACTCCATTAAATTATAGTGTTAGAATTATGTATGGAAGGAAATAATTATGGATTTTGATAAAGATAAGAATATTGCTTGTATTAAGTATCATTTTGTAAGAGGAGGCTTTCCAATAATTAGACCAGAAATTATTTATGTTAGATATGCTGACATAAAAGAAATTGTTCAGTATGAATATTCTGCTACAGAAGAAGGTCATAATTATCTTAAAAATATTTATAATCTTACAAAAACAACAACTTTTGAAAAGAATTCTCATCATTATAGAGTTATATTAAATGATGCAAATGATAAAGAAGCTATTGATTTAATAAGCGATACTCCAGAAATTAGAAAGTATATATCTTATAGACTAATAAAAGTGTAGGAAGAACTCCTACCTTTCATATATTTTTATTTGCTAAATTATATAAAGAATTGATATCATGGAGAGCTATGATGATTACAGTTGATAATAAAAATTATTATTTTTTACAATTAGCAGGTAATTGTGAGGGAATGGGCTATTTAGGCGCTGATAGAATTAGAGGTCCAGTTGACAATGTAGTTACAAAAGGAGTAAAATGCCTTAAAAAGCTATTTAATAATGAGTACTTATCTTCTTTATATTCAACTAGTTGTAAAATGATTCCAAAAAATAAACAATTTGATAATGATGCATCTTGAATATTTGATTTTGATTTTGTTAAGATTTTACATAATAACATAACTGACCCAGCCTATTACGCATCACTGCAAGCTAGAATAGACACTTTTAATGATTTTTTATATAAAGTAAGAACACGTGTAGAAAAAGACCATTTTTTTACCATCAATTTAAACGAGTATGATGTTGATTATAATTCAACCATTCATACTTGTAAGCTAGAATTTTTAAAAATGCTGGATTTTCTACAAAAAGAAAAGGTTATATCACAGGTAATTATTGTACAATCTAAGCTAAGTAACTCTACTCATATAAATAATAGAAATGACTTTACTAATGAGTATTTAGATAATATTGAAGACTTAGCTAAAGAGTATGGTTTTAAATATATGCTAATTATAGATAATGATGTTTGAAATCCAGAAAAACCATATGAACAATTTAAACAGCAATTTGAAGATTTAATTAGAAAGGAAAATAATAATGTTAAATAAATGTTTTGGAATTATTAGCTGGTTTCCTGACAAGGAGCCTGCAAGAACTCAACGTCAAAATAGAATTAATAGACTATTTACTCAATTAAATAATTTGTGACCAGACATAGATATATTAGTTGTTGCTCAAAACTGAGGAAATTTTAAGCCAGTTGAAACAACTAATAATCAAATTATCAAAAATTATATGCCATTAGGAATACTTGGTGCAAGAAAAACTTTGAGAGAAGAATTTTTAAAATCTAATTATAATTATATTATTATGTTTGATGATGATGCAATAATTGAATGTGATAATGAGACAGTTAATAATGATTTTATAATAGCTATAGAGAATAATCCAAATGGTTTTTGTTTTGTTAAGGGTGAAGATAATGCTTACAATCCTTATGCAGGAGCACAATTAAATCTATGTGCGATATCTAGATTTATTTATAATCAAGAACCAATGGTTGACATAGACCCTCAAAAAGGCGAAGGTTTTGAAGATTGTATATTTGCAACATTATTACATCATAAATATGCTGACTATGAATTTAATATTCCAGAAGGAATAAGATGTATTCAGTTTCGAAATCCAGATGAACCAGTTGAATCAACTTGATGGGGAACTCATAAAAATGGAAAGTACCTTATACAAAATACTAATTTTTTATGCAGATATATAGCAGAGCATAAGAGACTCCCAAATGATTATAAAAAATTTTTATCATCTGTAGAAAAAGACAAAGCAGAAAGACAATATGAAAGAAGAGCGGATGGTTCAAGAACTGATGCTTATTTATATTTCTAAGACAGAATAATATTATTCTGTCTTTTTATTGTATAATATTATATAGCTACTGAAAGGAAAATTAATATGAAGTGTGATATTAAAATATATGGAATAGAAGAACGTTCTGAAAATATATTAGAGAATAAGAAGATTTTAGGACTTTCAGATGATGATATTTTTATTGCTAAAAAAGGCAGAAGAACACCAAAACAAAAGTGACCTTATACTGCTTGTAAGAAAGCCTTTACTCAGCCAATTCCTGAAGGAGTAACACATAGACTAGTATTACAAGATGATGTATCATTAGCTCCCGATTTTTTAAAGTATTTACAATTAATTATTGAGGCAAGACCTGATGATATTATAATGATGACAGCGTTAGATTTTAGAGAGAAGAATGAATATGTAGAAAGTTTAAAATCTCCTTATGTAGAAGTAGGTCAATTTGTATCTGGAGATGCTGTTTTAATTCCTGTAAAATATATTGATGATGTATTTAAGTGGATGGAAGAAACTTATCCTCAAATTGCTATTGGTAATATTCATGAAGATGCTGCTTTTAAATTCTATGCATTAAGACATAATATAAAGTGTATTACTACTGTTCCATCAATAGTTCAGCATGAAGGTGATAAATCATCTATTTGTGCCTATAAAATTCCAATGAAGACTTATTATTTTAGTAATTGGGAAAAAGCTAATTGGAAGGATAGCACATTAAATAAGGCTTATATTAATGTTGAAGAATTTAATAAGTATATAGCAGAAGAAAATAAAGAATCTGAGTCAGATGAAATACAATATTATGTAAGAACAACTGGTCAAAGATGCTTTGATTATTCACCATTAAAGACAATTAATTTATATGATTATAAGCATAAACCAATTGAAAGCTTTATTGAGCAATTAGAAAAGATTAGTAAATATAATTCTGTTTTATTAGAAGATGATTTAGTATTATGTAAAAATTTCCAAGAAGAAATTGAAAAAGCTATTGCTAAATTTCCAGGTCATGTAATTAATTTCTTCGAAGACCCTGATGTGTATGAAACAACTTTCTTACGTTCATTTCCTTTTGAATGGAATCAATGTACATATTATCCTAAAGGCGTTGCAAAACAAATTGCACTTCAAATGAAAAAGTTGCTACCAAAGTTTCCAGAAGGCCAACGACTTTATTCAGAAGTAGAAAACTTAGCAATGTTTACTTTACAAATTCCTCATGTAATTTACAGACCTTTCCTAGTTCAACATAACGATATTAAGTCTGTATTGCAGGAAGATAGACACAGAAGAGATACTCTTTGGTTTAAAGATTACTTAGATGAAGCTGGCATTAGCTATTTTGAAGCCTATACTCCTACAAATCTTAAAAAGCTTAAAGATATAAGAGATAAACATATTAAAGAGTGTTTAGAAGAATTTGAACGAGATAAGGAGTTATTAAAGAATGAATAGAGAATCTCCAAAAGTATTAATTGTAGGTTATGGTATAGTTGGTCATAATCTTGCTAGTGAGCTTGCTGTATTAGAGCCATATATTTATGATAAATATAAAACAGAGTTTAATACAAAAAAAGATTGTAAATATAAATATGCTTTTATTTGTGTAGATACTCCATACATTGATAAAAATAATGTATGTGATAGAAGCCAAGTAATTGCAGCCGTTGAAGAAAATGTTGCAGATATCTATGTTATAAAATCTGCAGTATTACCAGGAACTGCATCAATGCTTAAGTTAAAATTTCCAGATAAGCACTTTGTGATAAGTCCTGAATATTATGGTAATACACAACACTGTAATAATTTTGAGTTCAATTTTACTATCCTTGGCGGTGAAAAAGAAGATTGTTGTGAGATTCAACAATTATTGCAAGAAGTTTATGATGCAAGACATACTTTTAAAATAGTAAGTGCAGAAACTGCAGAATTAGCTAAATATATGGAGAATTGCTGGATTTATACAAAAGTTGCTTATTGTAATCAATTCTATGATTTAGCTAAACAGATTGGTGTTGATTATGAGGACTTAAGAGAATGCTTTATATTAGACCCAAGAGTTAATCCTTCATTTACATTTGTTTACAAAAATCATCCTTATGTTCAATCACATTGCATGGATAAGGATATGCCAGCAATTGCAGAAACCTATGATGCTGAATTATTAAAAGATATAATTAAATTTAATAAGAAGAGAATTCCTAATTAATATGGAATTCCTTTTTTATTTGCTAAATTAATTGATTAAAACTAATCAAAGGAGATTTTAAATGGCAATTTCAATTATATTTGATAAAACTGCTGAAGAGCAAATTGAAAAAGTTATAACCCCTCAAAAGAGACTTCAAGAACAAGTAGTTGTTAAGTCTACAGATGAGGAACAAATAATTCTTCCAGATGGTGAAAATGTTGGTATTAAAAAGGTTATTGTTGAGCCAGCTGGAGGCCAAAAATTAGATGATGGTGTTTATAAGGTAGAAGAAGGTGAGGTTACTGCTGTTACTCTAAATGGTCTATATGGAATTGTAACTTCAGGTGAATTTGCTACTCTAGTAGATGATTTAGAAGAAGATATGCTTTATTACATGCATTCTAAGATAGACCCGGAAACTGGTGATAGTTATAGATACTATACAAGTTTATCTAGCGGCTGCATTGTTAGTGTTTATCCTGTATCAAGTTCTGGTGATGATAAGTATACTTTTGAAGAATTAAATTATTTAGATGAAAACAAGTATTATAAATATACTGGTGACCCAGACTATACATTAGAAGAAGCTAATCCTTTTGGAGATTTATATGAGGGTATAGCATATGAAGTAGTATCAAGCGGTGATGAAAATGCGCTTAGCCCTTTAACTAATGGTTTCTTCCACGTAGATAGCGGCGGATATTATAATCAATTATATTTCGATTGGGATGGCGTTTATACACTAGCATCATCAGGAGACTGCTTTGAAAGATTATGTGATGGCATTTATCGTGTAGAAAGTGGCACAGGTGCTGAACGTGTATGGTTTAGCGAGTATAAAGCTTATACTGGTTCTAGTTATTCAAGTGGTTCTGATTATACTATAATGGATGCAGGAACTTATACTGTTGATAGTGAAGGATATTATTCTTCTGTTACATATGGAGATGAAGGAAGCATACTACAAGTAACATCTAGTGGTTCAAGTGTTGAACCTATAGAAGGTGGTCTATATTGGATAGACGAAAGTGAATATGGCAGTAAAGGTAAAAGATATGAGCATAGTGATGAGTTCCCAGCATCAGCTGATTCATATGATACAATAATTGGATTCTCAAGTGGTGAGATTTATTCACATGTTATAATGTCTGATGATTCTGAGACTCTTACAATCGGTAATCATCACTATACAATAACAAAAATTGACTAGGAGAAATAAATAATGTCTTATACAATTACATTTGATGAAAAAGCAAAAGAGATAATTAAAACTGTAGTAAATAATGGAGATACTCCAACTCCAACTCCAACTCCTACTGAAGGCTCTTGCAAACCTGCTTTCTTAGCACCAGGCCATTATAAGTTTTATGCAGATAAGCTATTAGAAGTATTAATTGCAAAAAATATTGATGTGGATGCAGAAATTGAGTCAGGTTGGAATGATTCTGGATTAGCATTTGCTTTAGCTTTTAATAACAATAATACTTCATTTAATAATAGAGCTGAGTGCTTTGGAATGTCTACATATCCTGATTCTGGATTACACTGTGAGCTTAAAATAGGAAGCAGTGATATTCCAACTATTTATTTTAATGAAGACCCTGAAGTACTAACTTACAAAGCTATACTTGAAGAAATTAGTAAACAATATTCTAAAGGAATTGACGTCTATATCGACTCATATGGTACTTGTACTTATATTCCATTAATAGGCTTACAAACAAGCTCACATGCAGCAACAGATGCTCATAGCTTAACAAATGCTGAATTTGATACTATTTTAAAGTACATAGATGAGGCAGAGTACCCTTCAGAAGCATAGGAAACTAAATTATGAATATAAAATTCTTTATTAGAACAACAGGTGAAAGGACTCTTCATGAATCTATTAAAAGAGAATTAGGAGATAACTATACTTTATTAATAGATAAAGAGCACAAACCAGTTGATTCATTTATTAAACAATTAAAACAAATATCTGAGTATGATGCTATATTATTAGAAGATGATGTTATTCTATGTAAGGATTTTAAAAAAGAAATTGAAAAAGTAATCAAAAAGTATCCAAATACTGTTATAAATTTTTTCACAAGACCAACGGAATATTTTTCAACAGTATTTGGTTTACTTCAATTTGTTTATAATCAATGTACATTCTATCCAAAAGGATTAACTGATAAAATTGCTGATAAAATGATTGAATTAAGAGAACCATATAATCAATATGATACCTTAGAAAACAAAGCAATGAGAGCATTAAATATACCACATTTAAGACCAAGACCCGCTCTTGTTCAGCATATTGATAATACTACTTTTATTCAACAATCTGCAAGCGGTGCAAGAAGATGCATTTGATTTAAAGACTATTTGGATGAATTAAACATTGATTATAAAGATGCTTATACATTAGAAAACAAAGAAAAATTAACACAATTAATGAATAAAAAATTTAAAGGAGAGAAATAAAAATGATTGTGACTTTTGATAATAAAGCAAAGGAAATTATTAAGAATATTGTAACAGAAGGTGACACACCAGAACCTACTCCAAGTAAATTGGAGTTTGATACTTTATCTGCTGGAACTTATAGAATAAATGCAGATAAATTTTTAGAATTATTAATTGCAAAAGGCATAGATGTTGACTATGAAAATCCAGGTTCTAATGATGAAATTTATGTTGGTGTAAATGTAGATGCTAGATATGAAGCAATTGACCGTATGTATTTAAATTTTAATGAAGATTCAGGTTATCCACAACTATATATTTATGGATTCAATGGCTATGCCACTTTTAAAGCATCAACTGAACTTAGCGTTAGAACAATTAGAACTTCTTTAGAAGCATTTAGTACTGAAGATTTAACTTTCACAATCAGCAAAGATTTAACTTATATTCCATTATTTATATCTACTATTAATGATGGTTATACACGTCTAGCTCTAACTGCAGATGAAATTAAAACATTTATTATAGCTGAATAATAAATAAAACCCTATACTTTTATAGGGTTTTTCTTTTTTATCCTTATTTTTTGCTAAATTATATAGTATTAAAATTTGAAAATAAAAGAGGTATTAATATGTCAACTTTTTACGATTATTTAATAGAAGATATTGATAATATTAAGGATGCAGAAAAAGCAGATAAAGAAGCTGAAAAAACTGCAGTCGGTGAACTTAATCCTAGTGATTTTAAGGATAATGTTGAGTTCACAGAAATTCAAAAGTTAGTGGATAAGGCTACTCAAGCACCAGATTGGGATTGTTCAAAATATTTAAGACAATTAAAAAAATTAATGCTAAATGTTAAGGCAACTAGAGGTTTTTCTAGTTTAGCTTGGTGGAAAAGACTCCAATATTTTTATAATGCTTATATTGCAGAAAATGCTATTGTAACTGCTTGTGCAGAACTTCCAGAAGTAACATATTATGATGTTAAACATCCAAATGCTAAAAACCATGCAGTTGATGCAAATCATAATAGTCATACAGCTATAAGCACTAAGAATATAGCAGAAAATACTCCAGATTTAGTATTTACAAAAGATGATGGTACAGAAGGTAAATTAGAAGTTAAAATTTATGCAAATGATGCTTCTATTAGAAATTACTCAGCTAGTGCTTATCATGATGCAGATTATGTAGTAATTTATAATTTAAGTACAAAAGATATTACATTTAAAGAAAAAGGCACTAATGGAAATTATGTAGAAAAAACATCATTTGAAGATAAAGCTATGAATGATATTGCTGCAACAATAAAATCAAAAACTGCAGATATTTTCTATGATTTTATCAAATTAGTGCCTGATAATGAAAAGATTAAAGATTATAAATTTATTAAGATTCAAAAGATGAGTAACGGAAAGCCAGTAGAAACTAATGAAAATGAGGAAAACTAATAAATATTGTATTATATAATATACATTATTTATTAAATTAATAATTCATTATTTGCTAAATTAATTGATAAGTTGTCTAGGAGAACTTAGAAATATGAAAATGCAAGAGATAATCGATGAAATCAAATTAGAACTTACCGGTTATACTACTGAGCTTGAAATTGATGATACAGTCTTAAAATCTATCGTAAATAAGTCCCTAAGAGAACTTGAAAGATATTGAGATGAATCTAAATTTGTAACAGTACCATTCAGAACTTGTATAGACTTAAAAGGATTTGACCATGCATCAATTGTTAAAGTCTATAGAGCAACTGGCTATGGTTCTGCTGACGAATCAGATGGTAAAATGGTTGACCCGGTATATGCACAACAATGAATGGTATTTAGTAATTTAGGTACCATGTATAATTTACAAGATTATATATTAAACTATGCTTCTTGGTGTACAATGTCTCAGATTAGAAATACTATGTCTACAGACCTTTCATTTAGAGAAGATAAGCATGATTGTAAATTATATATAAATGCTAATTCAGCACCAACTAATATAACTATTGAATATATTCCAAAGCTTACTGACCCAGATGAAATTAAAGATGAGTTTTGGATTGATATTTTAATTAGGTTAGCCACTGCTTATACAAAAATAGCACTTGGTAGAATTAGAACAAAATATGTTTTAAACAATATGCCATATACAATTGATGGTGATAAGATACTTGAAGAAGGAAATTCAGAGTTAAAAGAACTTAGGGAAACACTAAGAACTAATTCTAATCTGATTTTCCCAATAGATTAGTTAATTAATTAAAGGAGAAAATTAAATGAAAGATTCAGTAACAAAGTTCGACCTAAGTAATGCTTTTAAGTCATTAGATGAAATTGGATATCCTATTCCAGAAAAAGGAAGAACTTCTAGAAATCAAATTAATCTAAAAGAAACATTCAAAAATGCTAATGATAGAAAGTTAAAGACTGAACTTCTTATTGAAGAGTATTATGATGTAAATGATACTAATGATTTAGAGCAAGCAGATGAAGAAAGAGAAGATGAAATTGCAAAGGCTAAGTTAGCTAGAATTGAAAAGATTGTTGACTTAGATGCAAATTCAGCTGATGATTTATTAGGTTCTTATGCTGGTAAGATTATTATTCAATGTCCTCAATGTATGACTTTATTCTATAAAGATGAAGCAGATATTGAAAAGGATGCTGAAGACCCTAATACATGTAATGTAAATGAAGTATGTCAACATTGTGGTAATGCTTCAGGTTATACAATTATTGGTAAGGTTGAAGCAGTATCTCCAGAAGAAATGGACAACTATACTGATGAAGAAGCTTCAGAAGAAGCTGATGATAATGCTTTAAATCTAGACTTCGATGAAACTACAGAAGATACTGAAGATACTACAGCTCCTGAAGAGGAAGGAACTGAAGGTGAGGAAGGTGATTTAGACCTAGACCTTAACTTAGAAGGTGATGAAGAAGAAGATGAAAAGAAAAAAGAAGAATCTCTTCATAAATCAGAAACTGCACCAAGCAACAATGCTTCAGATATCAAATCAGAAAATAAAACATTAATTGAAAATGCAGAAAATGATAGCTTAAATGAGGATAAAAGAGATGATGATGACTACTATGGTAGAGACATCGATGATGCCTTAATCCAATTAAAGAAGTCAGGTCATGCAGAATTCTGGTGTCGTCAAGGTGATGCAAAAGCTAAGGAAGTTGCTAAGCTTGCTAAAGAAAAATATGGTCTTAATGTAGATTATAAGATTGATGATGAATATTGTTCAGCAAGAGTTGTTAAGGAATCTGTTAACAAGGCTGAAGCTGATGAAAATACAGTTCCTGAAAATGCTTCTGAAAATAAGTCAATTAATGAAAATGAAAACTGTGATAAAAACTGCAAGGAAAATTGTGATGAATCAGTAAATACAGCTAAAGCAGCACCTAGCGATTATGCAACTGAAAATCCTGCAGATGAACATACTTTAAATGAAGAAGCTGATAATATTATTGTAGAGGGTAAAGAAGATAACCTAAATAAGAGATTTAAAGATGGTTATGTAGTTAGAGTACACTCTGATAATACAGCTCTTGATGCAAATGTTGACACAGAATTATCAAAGTATAAAACAAGCTCTGGTGAATATGATATTAAAACCTTAGACCAAGCAAAGAAAGTAGCTACTGAAGAAGCTCGTAAGGTAAAAGGTCAAAATAAGGCAGTTAGTATTTGAGGTGCAGTAGGAAAAGATTTATCATTAATATTTGCATGGGTAAATGGAAAACTAACTACAAATAACCTTAAAGATATCTATAAAGATACAAAAGCAGAAGCTAAAAATACTGCAGCTTTAAATAAGGCTTTTGGAGTTACTAACCAAGGAAATCAAAAGGGAACAAAGAAAGACGATAACTTAAATACTAATCCAGGTACAGGTGCTGATTCAGATGCAACATCTGCTATTAATGAATTAGTTAAGAAATTCGGTTTAGATAAGGTTAAACAAGCTCTTGCAGCTACAACAACAGAGTCATTAGATAAGAATTTAACAGAAGCCGTTGCATTAAATATTACAATTGATGAAATTCCATCAGATGATAATATTGCAGTGGTTAATGTAAATGATTCTCCTGTTGCTGATGTTCCAGCAGAGCCTTGTGTAGGTCCTGAATGTGATGTTCCTGCAGCAGAATTTAATGCTGAGCCTGTCGTTGATGTAACTCCAGTTGATACTCCAGTTACAGATGTTACACCAGTTGAAACTACTCCAGCAGTACCAACTGAACCATTCTCTCCAGAACTTCCTGAAGAAAATCCAGTAGCAACTCCAACAACAGATGCAACAGATGATGTATTTGCTAAGGTTCCTGAAGCTACTACTGATACTCCTATCGAAAATCCTGAAATTCAAACTCCTGAAGCAGACAATTCAGATATCGATGATGTAGATACTGATAAAGAAGATACTAAGGCTGAGGATGATAAAAAAGACGATAAGAAGGACGACGATAAGGAAGATAAGAAAAAAGATAAAGATGACAAAGACAAAGATGATAAGAAAGATGATGATAAAGAAGACAAGAAAGTAGACGAGTCTCTAAATGAAAGTACTTCTGATATCTCAGCAATCTTAAATAGCTTTGCTGCATCTTTAAATGATACTTCTGTTGATTTAGGTTCTGATACCAATGAAAGCATTGAAGAATGCAATGGTGTAAAGAGCCCAGTCGCTAGCTATGTTGAAGCAATCAATAAAGCTGGTGAATTAGACGAAGATATGGCAAGTGAAACTGCTAAGGCAGTTGCGGCTATTGAAAAAGTAGAAGATGAGCTTGCTGCAGAAGCAGGTAAAGCTGAAGCTCCAAAGGATGAATCACTTGCAGAAGGTAAATATGATGTAAGTGATGCAGAATTTGAACAAATGCTTAACAGCAAGACTTTCAAAGATTTTAGTGAAGGTGTAGATTTTGAGAATGTTGAGGAAGTAGATGAAGACTCAATTAATGAATGTTTCACTAATTATCTAACAGAAGTATATAAGAATGTTGATAACTTTAAGACTTCTAGTTTCACAATTACTGAAAATAATAAGATGGTAATTGAAGGTGTTATTAACTTTAAACAAAAAACTCCTGACAAGCCAGCAAATTCAAGAGTAACTACATTTAGCTTTGATTTAAATAATACAAATATTGTAGAAGGTTACAATAATGAAGTATTTGATAATGGAAGCATTAAATTAGGATTTAATATTAAAGATAATAAGATGGTTGTTGAAAGTCTTTCATACAGCTACAATATTGATAAAAACCTAGTTGAAGGCCTAGTAAAAAATAAGTAATTAAGAAATAGGGATTGGCTGGCGTTAAGCCAACTAGTCCCTTAATTTATTTTAGGAGGTAGCTAAGATGTCTACAAGTAAAAGTGATTATGGTTACTTAATAAATGGTAAAGACATTAAACTACATAGATTTTGATTTAAAGAAATGGTAAAGCAATATGGAACTATTTGTATTTACAAAGCTCCATTACCAAAGTCTGACTTTGATGCTCATGGTGACTTAGATGCAGATTACTATAAAGGAATTCCTGTAGGTTGTATCTTTGAAGAATATCCAAATCAAAAAACATTAAAGAAGGCTGGCTGGGTTGCTGAACTACAAGAAGGTTCATCTTTAATTTATGTTCCTTATGACACTCCTAAACTACAAGTTGGTTCACTTTTTATTGTTCCAAGTGGCTTAGATGGAGCAGAAGGAAGAGTATTCCGTGTTATATCAATGCATAATATTGCAATATATCCTGCAAGCATTGCCTGCGAAATTGCTCCTGAATATGAGGATATAGATGAAAGAAATCTTCACACAGACTTTAGAAATGATGACCTTACACTATTAAAAGATTTGGAGGATGATGACTAATGAATTATATATTAAATGAAACAACTCCACAATTCTTTTTAGATGAGAAATTTGACCTTTGTGAGCGTTTTATTCTTAATGAAGCAGGAAATGCTACTGATACAGGAAAAAAGCCAGAAACGGTCAAAGAATGAGCAATAGAGACCAAAGATACATTATCGAGAGCTTATAAAGCACTTGAGGGTAATAACGATAAAGCTAATGATAATAAAGAAGCAGATTTAAATAAGATATTTAATTATATTTCTTCTTTAAAAAATCTTATAAACCAAAAACTTGACCCATCTAAATTAAAGCCAAAAGTTATTGAATTCATTGAAAAATTTAAAACATTATTAGCATCTGTTGCTGGTACTGAGAATAACTTCGATTGGCCAAAACTTAAAGCCTATTTAGGAGTCTCTCCAGCAGTTACAAGCTTTGTTAGTGCTCTTGAAAAAACTGTTGATATGGCTAAAAGTAACAGTTATACAAAAGAAACCATAGATGAGCTAAGAACACAAGTAAATACTATTTATGATTTAAGTAAAAAATTTATAGCTGAATATTCTGCAAAAGACACTACTGAAGAATCAAAACTTATTGATATTAATAAGTTTAAAGATGCTTGTACTAAGTTTATTTTATGCTGTGATGTTATTGAAAAGCTTGATGAAAAGCATACAAAAGGTGCGCATAAAGACTTTATGGAAATTGCTTCTTGAATCAATACAAAAGAAAAGTGGCTTATTGTTAAAAAAGAAGAAAATCCTAACTGGGCTAAAGATACTCAGTATGTAACTACTTTCAATGAATTAATTAAAAGATTAACTGAATTTAACAATAAGTGGTTAAAAGATATGCAGCAATTAGCTAAATCTTATGATATAGGCATGGATGATGTTGCTAAGGCAATTGATACTAAAGATTGGGATAAGACTTATAAAAATTGAGCTAAAGATACAAAAAGTCAAGAAGAATTCTGGAACCTATATTTTAAAACAGCATGAGGTAGTAATGCTCAGAAAGTAGCATATCTTGGAGAAGCATTTAGACAAGAGTTAACTACTTGAGGATTTAAAGAAGAGCATAATCCATTTATAAACTTTGTTAAAACCTATGTTGTTAAAGATGGATATAATATAACTGGAGATAAATATGAAAAACTACACAATGCCGTAGTTTATAATCAAATTACTCGTGAAGAATTACAAAATAAAGGCAATAAGTTTCTTAATTTAATTATTTTTAATAGGTCATTGTATAATCACTCTGCTAAGGATATAGAAGAATATTTATTAGCACATTACAGTATAAAAACAAGAGATGGTGATTTAAATTTTAACCCACTAGATGAAATAATAGAAGCTCTTGGAACAACTACTGATGCAGCAAGAACTGATAAAAAGTATATATTAGCTGCTATTATGTTTGGAAACTTAAAATATCCTAAGAGCACTAAGCCTGGAATACTTGGCGATTGTACAGAAGAAAAAATTAATGATATACAAGATGTAAATGCATTAGTAGCAGAAATGCTAGGAAATGATTGGGCAGGCAAGTCTAAAGAAGCTTCTAATAAAGCACTTGATAAATATGGTCAATCATTAGCAAGCACTTATATTAATGACCCTCAAAAAGGAATAAAGCGACTAGCTTGTATTTATGATATCTTTATTAGAAATTATGTAACTGATAGTCAAGAGATTGATAAACTTCGTAAAAACTATAAGATAAAAGCTAACTTAGATACTGATGCAGAAGCTGTAAGAGTTGCCCAAAAACTAACAGCAGGCATGTCTATTGAAGAAGTTGTTAAAAACTCTGACCCAATAGATGTAAATGTTAGACTAGAAGCATTAACTGATTTTGCAAAAGCAGGTAATATATCTCAAGGACGAGCTGAGGAAGCTTTAGGTAATGTAATTAAAGCGGGCGGAATATTTGAAGCAACAGGAGCTTAATTATGTACTTTAAATTAACTGGCGTAGATTATGATGATAACTTTACTGTTCATAATTTTATAAACTTTGGAAGGCAGCTAGTTGCAATGCATCGATTAACTCCTAATGAAAAAACCTTGGATAAATATCTAAGAAAAGAGTTTAATATAGGATTAATAGATGCAGCTTTTGCATTGATGCATTATATTAGAATAAATAGAAATAAAAGTGGTGACACTATTATAACATTTAAAGATTCGAAAGCTGATAAGCTTGCATCATTAATAACTTATGGAAATGGAAGAATCCAAGGAAGTGATTTATTAGTGCAAGCTTTTGGTGGCCGATAGAAAGGAGTTAATATGGCTATTAGATATTATGATGATATTTTAGCTGCTAAAATAAAAGCATGAACACCTGATAATAAAAACCTAAGAGTTTTAAAGCCAGAGGAAACTAAAAGATATTTTGAGTTAAATGCGCTAGATACTAATGACAAGCCATTAACCTTGCCTTGTATTGCATTATCGAGAAATAATGATATAAGACTTAGATTAAATATCAAGAACCCACGTTCTTATGATGGTCTAAGAATAAACTCAAAAGATTCTGAAACTAAATTATTTAATATTATTCCAATTGAAGTAAGCTACCAATTAGATATCTATGCAAAAGATTTTGAAGAAGCCGATGAGTATCTAAGAAATTACTTATTTAAACTAATAAATAACCCTGTATTGAAAATTAATATTCCTTATCATGATGCAAATATCGAGCATATTGCTAATATAAGAGTATTAGATACAATCTCAGATACAAGTTCAATAAGTGAAAGATTATTCCCAGGTCAGTTTACTAAATGGACAATTCAGTTAGAAATTCAAGATGCATTCTTATTTAGTATTAAATATAAACGTAATTGGAAATTATATATTGATGAAAACACTTATATACTTCCAGACGACGATGATGTGCTTATTGGACATATTACTAATCATGTCAAACGATAGCAAAAATAATAATATTTATTTAAATATTTGCTAAATTAAATGAGTTAAATTTAAGATTATTATATTTATGAGATATAATTTAACAATAATAATAAAAGGAGATTAAAAATGCCAAAAATTATTACTAGAGAATTTGATAATTCAAATACTGGTATTACATTGGCTCCTTCTTTTGGTGTAGTTGTTCCAGGATTCAGTAATAAGTATTTTAACTTAGCTGAAGCTCAAGCAGCTGGTGCACCTTACGATGAGAATGGAGTTATCGAATTAAGCTCTACTGCTCAATTTGAAACTTATGTAGGCAAGTTTAAAAGAGAATATAAAACTGAGAGTACCGCTAAGGAGGCCCCTACTGATTTAAGCCCAGAGGCTATTGGATTAACTACTGCAAACTATACTGTACAAGAAGACCCTAATAGCCGTATCTTAAAATTTAAAGATATTTTTACATCAGAAGGTCCATTAACTCAAGCAACTTATATT
>Ga0247611_10005704_pt1 | contig 16280 bp, 11 predicted proteins | sample 177DNAGHGhighgp2_FD_192422 | JGI IMG/M metagenome (GOLD analysis project Ga0247611, IMG submission 192422) | Sheep rumen microbial communities from Palmerston North, Manawatu-Wanganui, New Zealand - 1770 DNA GHGhigh gp2 | ecosystem: Host-associated > Mammals > Digestive system > Stomach > Rumen... | reverse complement strand
AAATCAAGAAACTTCCGGATGCAGAGTTTGAGATCATGCGGGCGATCTGGAGATGTCCGGAGCCGGTGACTTCGCCGATCCTTACGGAGAAACTACGGCTCGCGCTTCCTGAGAAAGACTGGAAGCAGCAGACCGTCATGACGATGCTGGTCCGTCTGGAAAAGAAAGCATTTCTCCGATCGGAGAAAAATGGTAAAGAGAGATACTATTCTCCGGCGGTGTCCGAGGAAGAGTATATGCAGGTCGAAGCGAAAAGCCTCCGCCAGCGTTTCGGAGGAACTCGTGTCACAGGCTTGGTAAAGTCTCTTTGCGATGGCGGAGATCTCTCGGAAGAAGAGATATCGGACTTGAAAAAATGGCTCGATGAGCAGTAAGGAGAATCATGGGAAATCTTTTTCAGACGATCGTTTTTAACTCGCTGAATATGACATTGGTAGCACTGCTTCTGATGGCTGTTCTTCGTGCGTTCAAGAGCGTCCAGTCCCCGAAGATCCGCTATTATTCCTGGCTGATCGTGCTGATCGGATTTCTGATTCCTGTGCGCTTGAATTTCGGCAGAGTTCTTTTTGCGGTTCCGAAAAACACAGCGGAACTTCCTTCTGCTTTTGGCGCGAACGTCCGCGTCGCGAGTATTTCCGGATCCGTTATATCCATGGATACAATCCTCCTCGTTCTGACGGGCATATATCTTGTCGGCGTCGTTACTTATCTTCTGGTAGCTTTCAGCCGCTTTTTCCGCTGGAAAAGAACTGTCTTCCGGCTTTCTGCACAGGACGAAAGATATAACAGCATCCTGCATTTTGTCGCGCAGGATATGGGGGTCGGTTTGGTTGAACTCCGCTTCTCGGAGATGATCTCTTCCCCGATGATGATCGGCCTTAGAAAACCGACGATCCTTCTGCCGAACCGGAAATATAATTATCACGAACTCCGTCTGATCCTCAAGCACGAGCTGATGCACTTCCGGCATCAGGATCTCTGGATCAAACTTCTCCTGATCTTCTGCCGTGCTGCACACTGGTTTAATCCGTTTATGGTACTCGTCGCAAGATCCCTCGAGCAGGAGTGCGAATACTATTGCGACATGGCTGTCATGGAAGGTGAATCGGAGCCGATGCGGAAGGTCTATTGTGAATCGATCGTGAATACCCTTGCGGACCAGGTGCAGAGAAGAAAACAGAATGTCAGACCGGTACTGGCAACGAGTTTCTATTCACCGAAATCCGGACTCAAGCACCGTTTCTCCATGGTACTTCGGGGAAAGACGAGAAAGTTCATGGGTGTCCTGATCCTGGCGGGGATGCTGACCGTTGTGTCCGGATTTGTGCTGGGTGGAAAAACCGAGAATGAGAATGCCGGATCCACCGGAAAGATGAATTCGTCAGATTTTACTGTGAAGAGCGAAGAGAAAGTTTCGAATACGGAATGGTCAGAGCCGGAAGTGGAAGAAACGACCTGGACAGATGATGGGGAAATAGAAGAAACGACTTGGACAGATGAAGCGGGAATAGAAGAAACGACTTGGATCGACGAGAAGGATATAGAAGAAACAACATATTATGAAGAATCCGCCATTTATCTCGAGTCCTCGGAATACGAGCCTTCCAGGTCGGAGAGCGTCATGTGGACGGGTGAGATGGAAACTGGGGAAATGACACAAGTGGCAGAGACTTTCTTAAGTGAGCCATATGTGGTGAGACCTTCGGATAGCTGATACACGAGAACGATCTTTTTTTGCTTTTAAAAACTACACATGTAGTGAATGAAAGGACGAGAACCAATATGAAAAAGACAGCGCAGAGAATAGCGGGAGCAGGATTGGGGATACTGATTCTGATCTCTTCGGTTTCTTGCAAAAGCAATGGCAAGGAAAGCGTTCTCCCTTCGGAAAGTGCTTCGGAAGGAACGACCCGTGAAGAGATCGTGGCTCTGAATGACGGGCAGTATGTGAAAGAAGATGACCCGTATTTCGAATGCAGGGAGATCCCGCTTTCTATCCGTCCGGAAGAGGGAAAAAACATCAAAGATTATGAGCTTTTCCATACGACAATCGGTGAAGGGAAGACTGTCGCCGGACTCTATTCGAGATATACCGATGGAAGCGACAGCAATCGGATCGTGACTTTCAATTTGGATGGAGAAATCATCAGTAGCGCTACGCTTCCGGAAGGAGAAAGCCTGGTCTCTGTTGCGAATGGAAGAAACGGAGAGATCCTGGTCATGACTGATGCGAATGCTTCGAATAAAAATGAAGCGTTTATGTGCGTTTACAAAGTCTTAGATGACATAACCCTGGAAAAAGCACTGGATCTTCCTAATGGAATCCGGATGAGCAGCAATGCGTTCTTTACCGAAATGGAGGATGGATCGTATCTTACCCATGACTACGGACGGATCCTCCGGTTCAGTCCTTCCGGTGAGATTCTGACGGATATGACAGTCGGGAACGCACAGCACTCGATGATCCATATCGACGGGGAATGGTTCGTGGTCACCTATGAGTGGAATGATGATTTCACGGAAGAGGTGAACTCGATACTAAAGGTCGATCTTTCTGAAGGAAAGACGGTTGGAGAGAAGATGCGGATCGACAGTAAGTGGATGTATAGTTTTACGCAGACAGGAGATGCGTGTTACCACGCGGATGTGAACGGGATCTATAAACTCGACATGAAAGGAAACAAGAAGAGTCTGGTGGTTTCCTGGAACGAAACAGATTGTGTTCCCGGCATCATGCGTGATCCGGTCTTCCAGGTTCCATCTTCTGACGAAGTGCTTTTCGTGAAGAAGGATTTTTCGCATGAAGACATTGTTTCTTCTGTTCCGAAGTATTCTCTGATGCATCTGACGAGGGCGAAGACGAATCCGCACGCAGGGAAAAGGATCCTGACTGCGGCGGTGGCCGGGGAAGAAGGAAAAACGGCATTTCATGAGATCATGATCCGGTATAATACCGACCCGCAGAGTACGGCCCGTATCCAGATCGTAGACTATAACGGTCTGTTCGGAATCTATGGTTCGACAGAAACGATGGAGGATCTTCTGGATCGGATCAACATGGAGATCATGTCCGGAAATGGTCCGGATATTCTTGTGAACTGTGCCGGATACCCGCGCTTTTCCAGCGGAGCGCGGATGGCGGATATGAATCCATTCCTGGATGGATCTTCCGGGATCACGAGAAGTGAATACTACGACAATCTTTTCCATGCATTTGAGACCGATGGAAAACTCTATCAGATCCCGATCTGCGTCGAGATCAGCGGTCTGGCTATCAATGACAGTGCACTCGGAAACAAGCACGAGTATTCCATTCATGACCTGCTTTCCGTCTCGGAGACGCTTCCGACGGATATGGCGCTTTTCCCGGTATATTCCCACGAAGATATCCTGGACATGCTCCTTCCGGTAGCTTTGAAAAACTTTGTAAATGATGACGGTCATACCTGTAAGTTTGACTCCCAAGAGTTCTGTGAGCTTCTACAGTTTTGCAGGAAATATGGATCGCCTAAAGAATCCATAAGTCAGAATGGGAGTGCATGGACGGATCCGATCGACTATCTGGATCTGGAGACGGTTGCCGTAGTTCCCTATTCTTTCGATTCATTCTTCCATTACGGAGAATACATGACCGCACTTCACGGGAAAGTGCTTTTCAGCGGGTATCCGGTAACAGAAGGGACGGGGATCGCGGCGGAAGCGGTCATGTCGGCGGGCATCTGCGCCTCCTCATCTGGTAAAGAAGAGGCGTGGGATTTCATCCGGTATCTTCTCTCTATCGAGACACAGAAAACCATTGCCGGATCCGGCGGGGGATTCCCGGTACAACGTCAGGCTTTTTCTGAGCATATAAAGACACGGATGAATCAATATGAGTCGCGCCCGGAAGGAAATTCCGACTCAGAAGGAGACATTAAGCTGCGGGCGATCCTCAGCGAGAAAGAGAAGGTGCTGGATGGCCTCTCGGATCTTATGGCACGCGTTAATTCCCAGATCTCCTCGGATCCGTTTATTCAGAATATTATAAAAGAAGAGGCAGCGGCTTATTTTTCCGGACAGAAAAGTGCGGAAGAGGTGAGCCGTATTATCCAGAACCGCGCAATGACGATCGTCCTGGAGAGAGGATAGGTCTAGGCATACGACGGAATTTCCATCTAAGCGTATTTCGTCTTACGTTTTTCTTCGAAATGTAGGACGGTTCAAGGTTTACCAGAAGATCCGTTGTATGATTTCAGCTGGCGCGTAGGACGGATTTGTACTCAATCGAGAGAATCGTCTGATAAAATCGCCAAAAGCGTAGGACGATTTCGCAGTTTTTAGGATTTCTGTCCTGCCATGAGCCAATGACATACGACGATATGCCGGATTTTTTAAAAATGGTTATACGAGGCATGGAACTTGTATGACAGAAAAAAAGCTCTCATTCCCAAGGATTTCGTGAAGAGCCAAGAAAAAACGAAAGAGAAGGTAACTGTTATGTTGATTGAAGAAAAGAATTCTATCATGAAAAAAGTGATATCTGCTATTCTCGCTGTAGCGGTCGCTCTGACTATGTCGGGATGTAATATAAGCACTTCGTCGGAAAAGCAGAGCGGATCTTCGGTCAATACGAAAAAAAGGCAGGAAGTCGTTGCGGAGTCCGACCCGTACTTCTACATAACGGAGAAAGAGCTGTCCATTCCTGTAGAAAAGGACAGGAAAGTAGTCTATGCCGATGTAGGAGAGTGCAGATTCGTCGGAGATCAGGTCTTTGTTTCCTACATGCTCTTCTACGAAACCGAAGGGGAACCGGAAGGCATTCTTGGAAGAGTGCTTTTCGATAAGGATGGGAATCTTCTTGCGGATCTGTCTTCCAAGGCGGATTCGAAGGAGCGGATCGTGAAGATCATCGAAGATAACAGCCATGAGCTTCAAGCGATCTCATTTGATTCATCGGAATTTTCCTATTCGATCCAAAAACTCAATCATGACGGTTCGCGCGGAGAAAAAAGAACGATCCCTGTGAAAATAGACGAAGAAAGTGAAGTGCTTTTCCTGGAGGACGGAAACCTGATGATCGCCAATATGGGCGAGCTGAAGATAGTTGCGCCGGATGGCACGATTGACGGGTCATGCAGCCAGAAAGAATTCATGGGATGGGTGTTCATCCAGGACGGGAAATACTATGGCGGATGTAGCCACTATTCGCCGGAGGATTGGGATGAAAGCTATACCTATATCCGGCAGATCGATCCGAAGACAGGTGAGCTCAAAGAAGAAAAGATTCGTTGTGGGGATCTTTCACACATATCCCGGGGAATGGACCGGAGCTATCTGATTACAGAGGGAGAGATCACGAAGGTCGATCTTCTGAACCTTTCTAAGAATCAGGTGGTGTTCAGCTGGAATGATACCGATTATGATTCCGCGCGAATCCTGGATACGAAGGTCAGTTCGGATCAGGAATTCTATTTCATCGAAGAAGCGGGAAATGCGGAATCAGAAGAAAACGACGATCCCAGAGTGGAACTGAAACTGTTGCAGGCTGTCCGCGCAGAGAAGAATCCCAATGCCGGAAAAAAGATCATTCTCGTCGGCGCTTTCGAGCAGGATGTGAATATCCGAAGACATGTCATCCGGTATAATCTTGACCCGGATTCGTCCTGCCGGGTGGAGCTTTACTATTATTCTCTCAGCGATGTTTCCGCATCTTCCGGACTCGATATGGAGAAACGAGTTGCGGAGAGAATGTCTCTGGATCTGCTAAGTGGTGACGGACCGGATATTTTGATGAATGCGTCGTGGCTTTCTCAGTTTAATACTGACAAAGTACTGGTTGACCTGAATACTTTTATCGACAGCACAGATGGTTCCGGGCTGGACAGGAGTGAATATTTGGATAGCCTGTTCCGGGCCTCGGAACAGGGTGGGAAACTCTATCACTTACCTCTGACTTTTTACGTGCATGGCTGGGTCGCCAACCGTGAGCTTCTGGGAGATACATCTTCTTATTCGTATAAGGAATTTCTGGACGCTTGTGAAAAACTTCCCGAGGATGTCTCTGTATTCACGGAAAGCCCATATAACGATCTGCTTTCACTGCTTCCTGTTTCTGAGTTTGTTGATTATGAGAAGGGCCAGGTGCACTTCGAGGATCCGGAGTTCCAACAGCTTCTGGAACTGGTCAGAAAATATGGCTCGCCGAGGACGCATGAACAGCTTGCTATGGAGATGGAAGATGAAGGGAGCGCCAGACCGGACAGCGGAGAGCTTTTTCAAGAGAACATGCTGGCCTTTACAACAGAAGCATTTGGGGATCTTTTCGCCTTCACCAGAGCGAAGGAAAGGTTTGGAGGAAAGGCCGCTTTCTGCGGGATCTCCAGCCGTTCCAGCGGATCTATGATGGCAAGAGTAAGCATCTCTATGGCGATTTCTGCATCTTCCAAAAACCAGAAAGAAGCATGGGATTTCCTGAGGTTTATGGTATCGCATGAACAGCAGGAGATGATGACGGAATCACTAAACTGCAGTTTTATTCCCGTTTCGCGAAAAGCATTAAGGATCCAGAACGAAAGATGGTTGGAGTTCAACCGGGAGCAGATCGAAAACTATGTTCCCGATCCGCAGTATCCGGATGAGAAGCCGATCGAAATTACCGATGAAACACTCTCGGAGTACATGAAAATTTTGGAGAGTATCCGGCTCATTTCTTCTTCCGATCCGAGTGTGATGTCGATCGTGATGGAAGAAGCGGCAGGGTATTTTGCAGGTCAGCGGAGCCTGGACGAAGTGTGCAGTACGATATCGAACCGGGCAAAGACGATCGTGCAGGAAAGAGGATAAGATACATGATGAAAAAACAAAATCTTCCATTGAAAAAAATGGTGTCGACATTTCTCGCGATATCGATGGTCCTGACCATGGCGGGATGCCGTAAGCCGAAAGAAAAACAGAAGAAAGAGTATCGTGTCGTAAAGGAGTCGGACCCGTATTATTCCGCATCGGAAGTGGAGCTGATTATTCCTCGTAAGGAGGGAAAAGAACTGCAACAGTTTCTTGTAAATAAACCGGAGATCGTGGACGGGAAAATCCGCTTTGAATTCGATGCGAGCTACAAGGTTCCGAAAGAACTGAATGACAAGCAGTACCTATGCGCGCAGAACCTCGATAACTTCACGGAAGAGGAGAAACTGGCGATTTGGGAAGAGTGGATCAGCTATTTCGATGAAGGCATTGCCTGCTTTGACCTTAACGGGAATTTCCTCGGTGTGGAAAAAGAAGAGGAGGATCCTCGTGCTTCTATGCACTGGGCAGGTGAGCATTCGGAGCTTTTCTATTGCCGCTCCCTTTCGGATGGAAGAAGCCTCGGCTGGAACTTCGAAAAGATAATGCTTTTCGATCCGGAGGGAAAAGAACTGGCGAGCTATGTTCCCGAGTTGTCTGTGGGAGAAGTCTTAGTAGTGGGAGAGGAGATCTTTGTTTCCGGCCGCCACTATGATGAGAAGAATACTGAAGCGTCGTATGACTACATTGTCCGGCTGGATAATCAGACGCTGAAAGAAAATGGAGATCAGATCCGGCTTTCCGGATCGGTCAGTATGGGGGATATCTGTGCGGGTGATCAGGGTCTTTTCCGGATGAGCTCCAATGGAATAAATAAGATCAATACCGATAGCGGAAAAGAGGAAGAATTCCTTCTCTGGAGTGATACCGATCTGAATTATGTGGGCGTGATCGGAGATGGCGCGCAGATCGGTAGCAATAAGTGTCAGCTGATCAAGTATGTGAACGAGGAAACAGATGAGAATGGACATCTGGTCATGCACGTTCATCTTGTCACGCTAACTAAGGAAACGAAAAATCCGCATGCCGGAAAGACGGTGCTCACGCTCGGTGATGCACGTGAAAATGATGCAGATCTTGTTGAAACGGTGGTCGCATATAACCTGCTTCCGGATAAGAAAGTTCGGATCGAGGTGCATGACTATTCTTCCTATGCAAGTGCTTATGGCGCCTACGAGAAAGTCATCTCCAAGATTGCCGATCAGGTCTATCTCGATCTGCTTGGCGGAACCGGTCCCGATATCCTCGTGAACTTCGCCACCTCACCCTCCTTTCAGACAGAAGATGTACTTCTGGATCTGATGCCGTACCTAAGCGGAGATAACGGGCTTTCGGATCAGAAATACTACAGTACTCTTCTTCGTGCCTATGAAAGGGACGGAAAAGTATTCCATCTTCCGACCAATGTGGAGCTTTACGGATTCTGGGGAAATAGCGGATTGCTGCCGGAAGGTGCTGCGATCGCTGCTTCTGATTTTGACACCATTCGGGAGAGCCTTCCGGAGAACACGATGCTTCTTCCTCCGATGGAGCATGACGATCTTCTGGAGATGCTGCTGCCTCTTAAGATGGGCCGCTATATCGATCCTAAGAAGGGCCGGGCGGACTTCTCCGACGCTTCCTTTGCCGAGATCCTTAATGTGGTGAAGAAGTATGGTTCCCATGTGGAAAAGCCGAATATAGAAACCTATGAAGAAGCTATGGCAAAAGCACCGGAGACGCTTCTTCGTGAGAGTATGGTTGCCATGATCCCCTACGTCATCTTCACGCCATCCGACTACAAGGATTGCCTTGAGTTGCAAAACGGAAAGGGCAGAGTCTATGCAGTCGGTGATGGAATGAATGTGGAAAGCGGTGCGGGCCGGACGGATACGGCTTCGGGTAAGTCAACTCAAACTGCATCTTCCGGCATGACAATCGACAGCAGGATGTCTGTTGCGATCTCGAAAGACACTCCCTATGCGCAGGACGCGTGGGACTTTATACGCTCGCTCTTTAGCGAAGAGAACCAGAAGCATTTTGCCGAAAGCCTCGACGGGATCCCCGTGAACCGAAGTGAGGTGGATACACTCTGTGAAAAATGCGGAATGACAGATCTGGAGAAAAGTGCTTTTGACGAAGAACTGGAAAGAAAACATGAAGCACGTATCACTGACGATGCGATCATGGACATCGTAATGGAAGAAGCGGCAGGGTACTTTGCGGGGCAGAAGAGTATAGATGCGGTAGTAAACACGATCCAGAACCGGGCACAAACGGTGCTGAAAGAGCGCGGATGAAATACTCGAAAAAACATAAATGGGATGGCTAAAGGCCTCTCCGATGGGATAATGCAACGAAGATGTTCGGGCTTGATATGATGCGTCACCCTTAATGAATAATCCCAAGACTCGCCAATCCGCCGATCACGATAAGAACCAGGATCGCAAGAACGATGAGCAAGGGTTTGAGCATATAAGACTGTCCGGCTTCTTTGACTTCATGGATCACCCAGTCATCACTTGCCGGTTCACTTGCTGATCCGCAGTATGGGCAGTTTCTGGTCATAAATGAATTGAAGCTGGCGCCGCAGTTCCGACACTGAATCTTCGCGATGGAGAAGTTGGAAGTGGTCGGGACATCGGTCCTTCGGCCTGCCTTGATCTGGTATACTTCGCGGCTCGACTTGATACGGTCACCCAGATCACGTGTGACATCGACAAAAGATTGCCCGTGACGTAGACGTAGTTTCCTTCCTGTTTGATCTTGTTGCAGGACATCCATCCGCTAAAAGCACAGTCGACCACATTGTCGAATTCTGATCCGATGTCGCCGCCTTCGTAGAAGGGGAGGGAGGCACGGTCATCGGAAAAAGCAATCAACTTAAACAAGGAAGTGATTCTTGAAGAGAAGGTCTCAAAGGTGTAAGCAGGCATGATCTTCGACATTTTAGCTTCGAATCTTTTTCTTGATCTGCCTACTGAGAGAGCCGGACCTGTTCCCGTACCGATCTGACGCCCCGCGGCGGCAAAAATCGAAAACATCCACATGAAGTAACCGATGAGCGGGCTTATGAGGATCGTGCCCAAAGCGTACGTGATCATGACTCTCGGCGTCAAGGGGCCATAGACCTCCGGTTTAGTAGTGTATAAGTACCATGCGATAAACAGCATCAACGGGATCATGACGGGAAGAGAATACAGTCCGTATTTAATGATGGTCTTCTTGATCGGATCGCGTTTCCCGTGCGTGTCATAAGTAAAAAAGTAATTCGTTACCTTCGGATACAGTTCGGACATCTTAAACGCCGTGCCGCAGTGACTGCATCCCTCCTGGAGTTCCCGGATCGTGAAGACCGAGCCACAGTTCGGGCAGCAGTAAGTATCGTCGCTGACATCTTCACCGCTTCGCACATCGACTACCGTTTCGTATATCGCCTGCGGCTCCTTTTTCTTATAGGGTTTCATATTGGGACGGTCGAAGGTCTTCGTATGCTCGACAAAACCGACCGACCACGATGTCTCATACTGACCGTCCTGCCAGGAGCGGACGTTGTTGAATCCTTCTTGGAAATAGGCGCCGGGGACCATCTCGTCCGTGAAGCGGAGACTTCTGTTCGCGATGCGCTTCTGCTGCAGTTCCAGGCAATACCGGAGTTCTCTGTCTGCCGACATCACTTTGGCACCCGGTTCATTCGCGTGTTTTAATTCTTCGCGAAAAGCGGCGGCGACCGCGTCTCTGGTCGGCTTTCTGTCTTCCTCAGGTTCGGCCTCGGTCGGAAGTCCGGCCGCTTCCAGTACACGCAACTGTTCCTCTGTCCAGATGTTCTGGTTCTGGCCGTTCTCCTGGTTCTGGTCCTGATCCTGATTCAAATTATCATCACTCATAAGATTTACCCCATGTCTCCACGCCCCTGATTACCATGTCTTTATCTTACCACGTTCAAATTCATGAACAAAGAGAATCGTGCTTTCGTAGAATTTTAGTTTTCAGTGTAGCGGAGTTTATTGTAGATAACATTTTCCATAAGGGTAAACCTTAGAATGAAAAAAGGGATAATATGTGATGAAATTACGGAAAAAGATAATCTTGGAAATAGCGATTATTCTCGTTGCAGTTATCGGGATAACTTTAACCTGCCCATTTCCCATACGTTTATGAGTTTTGTTAGATAGAAGTCACGTTTAATATCCATATTGCCCTCCAGAATGGAAAAATGTCATTTGTGACACTTTTCCATTCTAAAAAAGCACTGGTGGGAGTGTTCTTCAAGAGTCCACAATGGATTTCTGTCAAAAATGACAAAAATCCATTGTAGGTTACGAACGAAAAATGAACCGACCACTCGAAATGATTGATTATGGTTATTGAGTCTCGTAGAGGTGATTATTCTGTGGGCGTTGTGCCGATAAATTCATTCTTGTCCGTGATGTGAAAATACGCATAGTAGTTGTTTGTTTTATCGCCTAATCCTCCACATGCGATTCTATAATCACCAGAGTCAAGCTTGCCGAATGGAGTCAGACTATATGTTAATGAGTCCCGTTGTCCCGGAGCAAGCTCATGTGCCAAATCGTGAACGCCGTAATCCTCGCCGGGAACATAATACCAGACTCCGTCTATCATGATCTCAAGTTCATAGTACTCGCCGAAGTGCCAGGTCTCATCATCGCGGTTTTCAAATTCTACAGTGACTTTCTGAGTATCTCCGGTCACATATAAGGCAATGTCCATCGTTCCGACTCCCTCATTAACAGGGGCGTAATCCTTCTTCTTTTTCGATTTGAAGCATGAACAAAGAATCAGGCAACTTATCACAACAATGGTTAAAATAAATGCGGCTTTTCTCATTATGTTTCATCTCCTCGTATTCATCCATCTTCTTATCTGTCCACCGTCATGACCGGATGATCTTTCAGATGCTCTTTCCACGGCTCTGTTTCGTCATCGGTGGGGGCAAAACAATAAGGCTCCGGGAACACAAATTGATTTCGTTCTTCACACCAGTAAAATACGCCGAAGTACGTGCCGACCGGAACATATATCTTGCTGTTTTCTTTTTCATGTGTCTCTCCCGTTTCTTTTAGGTAAAGAAGAACCTTGTCGCCTTCTACCACAGGATAATATCCGTTAATACCATGCGCCGTCACCTGATCTTCATCGATCGTTGGCTCCCCATCGCCGGGTTTTCCTTCAAACTGTATATTTTCGTTCCATTCTTTGTAGGTCGTGTATCCGCCTATCTGTTGGATCAGGATCGTATCGCCGAGGTTGGCACTTCCGGTTCTCACTTCCTCAATTTCGATCCAGGCGAACTGGGATACGAGATGCTGCAGATAATAGTTTTCCTGACGGACCACGGTTCCCACCACGATCAGATCGGCATCTTTTTCTAGTTCTCCAGTCGAATCGTACCCCTTGACCAGATCACCTATGCCGGAAACAAACTGGCAGCGTTCTCTGACGCTTTGCACGCCTGTTCGGGCATCGGGATCACGCGTCTCCAAGGCAGTTTCGCCTGCTTTGGCATCCTTCGTGTGATTCTTTGTCTCCTGGACAGTTTCTTCCTTGCCTGTGTTCAGCTCATCCGTTACCTTTGCAGACTCAGGGTTTGTTTCCTCCATACCGATTTCTGCGGCAGTCTGATTTGAGACCGGAGTCGTCACTTCTTTCTCTTCTTTTCCTGCAAAGTAGTTCGCTGCCAGGACCCCGCCCCCTACAATTGCGAGACAAGCGGCCGCAATAGCAACGACCTGCCACTTCACACGACGTTTTGCGTCGCTTGTTATTTTCTCTGTTTGAGGCATGACCTCCATGACAAAATCATCATCAAGATTGGTCATTGCCTGAAGAAATCCGTTTCCATTCATAGTACATCCTCCTGTTTCAAAAAGGTACGTAGGTCTTGTCGGATACGGAACATCGTCGTATTTACCTTGCTGACGGAGTATCCGTATTTTCTGGCAATGGTTTCCGAATCCTCGCAGTAGAAGTATCGGAGCACGAAGATTTGTCTTTTCTCAGCTGGCAGTGTTCTTAGGAAACGGTTCGTCATTTCCATCAACACCTGAGCATCCAGTTCTTTTTCCACGGAATTTGTTGATGCCAGACATTGCTCGAGTTCCGTGGAAAGTTCTTCCACATGGGCAGAGCGTTTCTGGCGCTTCGAATGGAGACAGCGATTGATCGAGATCGCGCGAGTGATTTTCGCGAGGAAAGACGGAAGATACGTTCTGGGCTCGCTGGGAGGAATCCGCTTCCAAGCCTCCATATACGTATCGTTCTCGCATTCTTCTGCGACGTTATGGTCTTGCGTGATCTTGTATGAGACAGCACGAAGAAGACGCCCGTATTTCAGCGTAGTCTGGTGGATCGCCTCTTCATCTCTATCCAGATACAGATCAACTATTGCTCCATCTTCCATAGATAATGCTCCTCTTGTTTGAAAGCTCTCACTATGTTAATCAACATTTTGGATGACATATTACATTGTAAATGAAAAAACTCTGTACCCACAATGTTGGTGGAGATATGTCTAACATGTGAATCTCGAAAAAATCTTACACGATCAACATATTACCTACTCTCATACAATGGAATTAGATGACGTAAGAGTCATTCGTTCTAGATGTATTTGATGTAACATATATATAGGGACGGTTTTTTCCTAAAAAGTCTTCTTTGTGAGAAGGATGTTGTGGAAAGCTGGAGGATTTGAGTATGAAAAATATGAGGTATCGATTTCTGGCAGCGGGACTGACGTTGTCCTTGCTGATTTCCTGCGCGTCCTGTGGGAAAAAGAAGACGGACGAAAGTTCCGCTGAAAGAATTGACGAGGAAACAGTGAATTCGAACGCAAGAGAAGGTTCGTCGGAGACTTCTTCTAATCAGCCAATGACGCCAGAGGAGATCGCTTCGCATGCTCATGCTGTCCGATGGTTTGATTACTTTAGCCGAGAGAAAGGCGTCGAGTGGGGTTTGAAAGAAGAGATATGTATCGAAGAAATTCCGGACGTGCTTTTCCAATGGACGACCTTTGCAGATACGTATGAATTCGGAAGTAGAATCACGGCTACGACAGATCAGGGAACCGAAGAGATATTAAAGGAAAGTGTGATACTAAGTGTGTATTTCTGCGACCTGACCGGAGATGGGAAGCCGGAACTCTGTTCAACCGTGTCATTTGGTTCCGGATTCGTAGACTATCACATCATTGTTTATGATTATATCGAAAAAAAGAGTTATGTATTAGCAGACAGGATGAAGTATGACTACATTCTCAGGGCAGATCAGGGGAAACTGTACGTCGATAAGTATGCTAATTCTGTTATCGAGAATGAAACACCTGAAGAGACCGGTATTCCGATGATTAAGGACGGACAACTCCAGTTTCTCTCTGTTTAGAGGATTAACGGCGTTTTTTCAGCTGTGCTACATACATTGTAAATCGGACTCTGTCCCAATATTGTTTTGGCGTGCCGTATTGTTTTCAAAATGCAAATCGAAATGTTGTCGAAATGTTCCGAAATGTTGTCGAAATGTCATAGAAAAGTTCCGAAATGTCTGGTATTATCAACGTGTGAGGAGGTAGTGTTATGAAAATCAGTGAGTTATTTCCCGATGTCATGTGTGAAGATTTGAATTATGAGTATAAGGCTGTCTTGAACCCTGATCATATTGTCAAATGGGCAAAAACTATTGTTGGATTTGCAAATGATAAAGGCGGAATAATATTCATAGGTGTTGCAAATGACGGAGAAACATTTGGCCTTTCACTTGAAGATATTGATGCTACGAAACTCCTTGTATCTCAGGTAAACGACAGAAACATATTTCCTCATGTAAAGTATACATATATGTTGCGAAGTGTGGATGAAAAAGCAGAAAAGTACGTGTTGGCGCTTAAAGTCAAACCATCAGACTCGATTGTAAGATACCGCGAGGGCGACTATAACGAGACAGTTTATATCAAAGGGGACGGAAACACAACTCCAGCAACCCCAGAAGAGATAATCGCATTGTCAAAGCGAAAATACGGGGTCGATAACGAAACAAGTGAAATCAAATATAGCAGCAGGGAATGGAAAGATTATTTAGATCTGTGCAAAGAATACCGGTCTGATTCATCTGCTCCTACACTTAAAGAATTGCAAAATGAGGAAGTCGTTTCAAAGGATGGTTTTGCAAAAACGGGACTGCTCATGTTTAAAGACAATTATGAAGGTGATGATACGCTGATTTGTTGCCGCCTTTGGAAGGGTGACAAGAAGATTGGAGATGCGCTTGATAGCGACAGGTTTAAAGGGCCGATTTCTACAGTTTTCAGAAATGCAATAAGATTCATCGAGCGTAATACAAAAACAGGCTGGCGCAAAGTTGAAGGAGGCGGACGAGAAGAAATTCGTTCTTATCCGGCAGAAGCAATAAGAGAAGCACTTGTTAATGCTATTGCCCACCGTGATTATTCGATTTCCGGTACTCAGATAGATATAGATATTTATAGTGACAGGATCGATATTGTCTCGCCAGGCTCATGGTTGCTTCCCAGACCATATGAAGAGTATCCTCTAGGTTCTATTCCTTCTATAAGGAGAAACGCAATAATCGCCGCATGTCTTGATATAGCAAATCTGATGGAGCGAGGCGGAACCGGATTTCAGACAATAATTGAAAGCTACAAAGATGCTGGGGAAGCAAAACAGCCCGGCGTATTAATATATCCGGGATTCCTTGATTTGCGGCTTTTTGATTTGTTGTATGATACACAGACAGTAAATGAAGATCTCTCTGATAAGGATAAAGTCATAGAGTTGCTTCGAGTAAAGCCTTGTTCTGTAAAAGAATTGCAAGCGGTAACGCACTATAGCAGTAGGAGTACTTTTTTGTCGGAGATACTTAATCCGTTATTAAAAGAGGGCATAGTTTATCGTGAGGGTAATCCTAAATCGCCGATGTCTTTGATTAAAATCTCAAATCCATCGCAACATAACAAAACCTGAGACTGACTGATTACCGTCAACGACCGTCAACTCTCGTTGATCATAAGTATATATCGGTAGCTGTCCCAATATTGACCCAGTATTCGGAAGAGGCAATTCGTTGCATTCTAGTGTTCAGCGTGGTAACATATAAAAAGATTGTGGGTTGTTTCATAGTGGAGATGTGTATGATGAAACGGTTAGTATCAACAATTCTTCTGCTTTCACTTGTGTCGTCTCTTTTGTTGCTGTTTTCAAGCTGTAAAAAACAGAGTAAGTTTCAAGTATGCGATTCTGGGGCATATTCTTTCAGTGTTTTTGAAATTCCTGATAAGGTCGGATATGATTCATATCTTCAAGGGATTTTTCCAGATGAAAATGGAATCTGTATTCCTGTTGTATATACACAGTATGATTCGAATGGGATGATTTTAGACCAGGTTACAGATATTATTTCTATCGATGACAAAGGTAATAGAAAAAAAAAACTGAAGGCATGGG
>Ga0247611_10005703_pt1 | contig 16280 bp, 17 predicted proteins | sample 177DNAGHGhighgp2_FD_192422 | JGI IMG/M metagenome (GOLD analysis project Ga0247611, IMG submission 192422) | Sheep rumen microbial communities from Palmerston North, Manawatu-Wanganui, New Zealand - 1770 DNA GHGhigh gp2 | ecosystem: Host-associated > Mammals > Digestive system > Stomach > Rumen... | reverse complement strand
ATGTTGTAGCCGACCTGTTCAACCGCGCGCCGTTCCGGGAAGGCGACAAAGACCTTCACGATTATTATGTAAACCTTTCCGCACTGCGCAATTCCGACCCGGTCTTTGCCGAGGGCGAGGTCTCCTATGACGCCCCGTCGGCCGACATTTTGACGATCGTGCGGTATTATGCCGGCGACCACGGGGCGACAAACAGTGTGTATCTCACGGTGATCAATCGCGGGGAAGAGGCCGATTATTTTGCCGATCTCTCGTGCGCGGGGCTTGGGATGCACGCGGGAAAGATTGCAGCCGAAAGTGCCGAGACGATCCGCATCAGATGATTATGTAAACCAAAAAGGAGCGCCGCCATGAAAAATGTTCTGATCGTTGTGGATATGCAAAATGACTTTATCGACGGCGCCCTCGGTACGACCGAGGCTGTCTCGATCGTGGACAGAGTGGCGGAGAAGATCCGCAGCTTTGACGGCGAGGTCATTTTCACACGCGATACACACCCGGAAGCGTATCTTGACACGCAGGAGGGGAAGAATCTGCCTGTGGTGCACTGCGTTGCCGGGAGCGAGGGCTGGCAGATCCACGAAGGACTGACAGAGATCCGCCCGTGCTGCGTGATCGACAAGCCGACCTTCGGTTCGGCCGAGCTCGGCGCCGTTCTGGCGCAAAGAAACGAAGAAGAGGCGATCGGGGAAATCACGCTGATCGGGCTTTGCACCGATATTTGCGTGATCTCGAACGCGCTGCTCATCAAGGCCTTTCTGCCGGAGGTGCCGGTGCGCGTCGACGCGGCCTGCTGTGCCGGCGTTACGCCGCAGAGCCATCGCAACGCGCTGGAAGCGATGAAAATGTGTCAGATCCGGATCGACAACGAATAACGAAAAAGGCTCCCGCTAAAGGGAGCCTTTTTTTGGAAGAGGAAAGGGAAGAGACGTGAAAGAGGCATTTGAACGCTTTGACATGAAGCGGCCGCCGGTGCGGACGAAATGGTACCTCCGCCCGCTGACGCTGCTGCTGAGTGCGCCGGATACCTATAAGCATCATGCAATCATCCGCCGCCATGGTACGGAGGAATTAAAGCCGCCGTATCTGATGCTTTGCAATCATAACGCATTTCTGGATTTCAAGGTAGCGACGCGGACGATCTATCCCCACCGCGCCAATTATGTCGTGGCAATCGACGGTTTTATCGGGCGCGAGGAACTGCTGCGGAATGTCGGGTGCATCTGCAAGCGGAAGTTCACGAACGACATCACGCTGATCCGCCAGCTCAAGGCCGTCGTCGACAACGGCGACGTTGCCATGATCTATCCCGAGGCGCGCTACTCGCTGTGCGGTACAACGGCTGTGCTGCCCGCTTCTCTCGGCAAGCTGTGCAAGCTCCTTAAGGTCCCTGTCGTGACGCTGATCTGCCACGGACACCATGTGAACTCGCCGTTCTGGAATCTGCATGACCGCGGCGTCAAACCGACGGAGGCGGACTTCACACTGCTCTTTACGCCGGAGGAACTGCAGGCGACACCGGCCGACGAGGTGAATCGCCGGATCGTCGAGGCGTTTCAATATGACGATTTCGCCTGGCAGAAGGAGCGCGGGATCCGCACGCCGTATAAGGGAAGGGCAGAGGGACTGCACAAGGTGCTGTATCAGTGCCCGCACTGCGGAAAAGAGTTTCACATGAGTTCATCCGGGCCGATACTGCGCTGTGAGGCGTGCGGGAAGAGTTGGACCATGTCGGAGCTCGGCGAGCTCGCGGCCGACGAGGGCGAGACGGAGTTTTCCCACATCCCCGACTGGTATGAATGGGAGCGGGCCAATGTGCGGCGCGAGGTCGAACAGGGGACTTATTCCAGCGGCGTCCTGCCGGTCACGGTCGACACGCTGCCGAATGCAAAGAAGTTCATCCGTCTCGGCGAGGGGACGCTTGTGCATGACATGAACGGTTTTACCGTGCGGGGAACGGACGTGGACGGTGATCCCTTCGAAATGATCAAGCCCGTGCCGAGCCTGTATTCGTGCCATATCGAGTATGAATATCTAGGGAAATTCGGAGACTGCGTGGATCTCAACACGCTGGAGGACACCTGGTATATCTACCCGCATGACTGCGAGTTTTCCGTGACCAAGATGGCGCTGGCGACAGAAGAGCTGTATTACGCGCACCGCCGCGCGATCGGCCATCCCTGTGAGCCGGGGCTGGCGTGAAGAAATAAGTGCAACATGGCCGCCCAAACGGGCAGCCATGTTGCACTATAATAGGTGGGACTGCGACTCGCTTCGCTCGCTGCATAAGTTCGGCTTAGCCAAAAACCCTGCGCTGTACTTGCGTTTTTGGAGCCTCTACAGCAAGCTGCATAAGTTCGCGTTAGCCAAATCAGAGATTTGGACGCTCACTTATCGAACCATTGGCTTCTCATCCATTGCCACAGATACCAAAAGGAAGGGCAGCCTATGGCTGCCCTTCCTTTTGGTGCACCGGGGCAATCCAAATCCGAACCGGAGACGGAGGCGCGCAGGGTAAGCGCGCTCTCCATTACACTAAAATTTACAGTTTTAGTTCCGTCCTTGTAATTGCATGAGATTACTGCGTATAAAGGCATGATCGAAAGGAACGGATGGTCACAGCCGTTTCTTTCGATCATGCGCGCAATAGGGTAGCCGCGCAGCGGCGCAGGGGAAGTGCAGCGTCCCCTGGGAAGTAGAAAACGCTTTTCCTCCATTGAGCCCTCTGCAAGAGCCCTCGGAGAGCGCAAACACCGGTTGGCAAGCCAACCGGTGTATAATTGCGCCCTTACCCTTCGGGCAAGGGGTTTGCTTTCGTTTCTCCTAACATGTTTTGCAAAAGATCTGAAACCGCTGGCTGACGAAATGCTACGGTCAGCAGCTCCATCACCTGATCGTCCGATATCTTCTCCGGCTCTTGTATGAAAGCTTCAATCATGCCGCCGCGCGTACATAAGCGATGTGTTCTTTCATTCCGCGTCAGCCGCTTGATCTCGCTTTTAAGCATTTTGTCATGTTGCTTGTAATAGCGAATGCGGTCCGTTGCGATCAGAATAGCCCTGCTCACCTCGTCCAACTGCTCTGCTCTTGATTTCATAAAACACCTTCTTTCTGAAAGTGGGCATAAAAATAGCGGCCAACATTTCTGCTGACCGCTGTCATGACAATTCGATCTGAAGATCAATCTTCAAATTCTGTTATACTGCAATGAAAGTAAATATTTGGACTACTAACTATACTGCATCTTTCGGTTGAAATGTTCTTCCACTGAGATTCTGTTCCCTCATAAAAGATGTTGTCTAGAAAGTTATACTTACCTATTGACAACGTACTTACTGGAATAAAGACTATCAACTCCAGACTGCTGTTCATAAACACCTCGTCGCCAATGGATTCAACACCTTCTGGAAGTTGAACAGCAGTAAGAGCCCTGCATCCATTAAACGCGCCCCGATCAATTCTCGTTACAGTTTCAGGAATACCGATTCTTCTCAAATTACTGCACCCCTGAAAGGTACTTGCTTCAATAACGGATATTCCTTTGGGTAGATCGAGTTGCGTTAATTCTTGGCACTCATGAAACGCCCCCTGCCCAATGGATCGAACACCCGAAGGGATGCCAATGCTCTCCAGCTCTTTACAGTAGCCGAAGGCGGCATCACCGATTCGGATCAGACTCTCCGGGAGCTGAATACTGCGGATCTTGCAGGCAAAGAAAGCCCCTTTCCCTATTGAACTGACACGATTGGAAAGCTGGATGTCTGTCAGCGAATCACATCCGTAGAAGGCATAATCTCCCACCTCCGTCACTTGCTCCGGCATAACAAAACTTTGCTCTTCTCGCCCGGAGGGATAGCAATAAAGCGTCTTTCCATCTGAACTATACAACGCATGGTCTATAATTGCATAGGATGGATTCCTTTCCGCAAGATAGAAATCGGTCAATTTCTCACAACAGGAAAATGCTCCTCCGCCTATGTAGTGTACGTTGGATGGAATCGTAATCTGTTCCAATCCGTCACAATAGCAGAAGGCTTGGCTTCCTATTTCGGAAAGCGTATCTGGCAGATGGAGTTCCGTCAAACTCTCGCAGTACGTAAATGCATTAGCACCAATTGTTTCCAGACAATCCGGCAGAGAAAGCTCTGTCAAGTTGTGGCAGCCATAGAACGCACTATCTCCTATTGCGTCAAGCTCCCGAGGAAAGTTCAGCTCATAAAGCGTTCTGCATTGGAAAAACGTGCCGTCGTCAATTCGCTTTAAGTTTTCCGGAAGCTTTGCCGAGGATAGCTTAAAGCAATTCCGAAACGCATTTTTACCAATTTCAGAAACGCTTTCTGGTAAATCAAGGCTCAACAATTCGCTGCAATTTGCAAATACAGATTCGTCAATCGTCTCTATGGTGTTGGGGAAAACGACCTCTTTAAGCTTGCATCCTGAAAAAGCATATGGCCCGACGGAGTCAGTGCCATCAGGAATCGCATAGCTGTCTTCCGACTTGCCCCACGGGAAGGCGATAAGACGGCATCCGTCTTTCGTGAATAGTACGCCATCTTGAGAAGAGAACACAGGATTGGCATCATCGACATTGATTGATCGGAGCCCATAACAGTATGCGAATGGCTTCTCTCCAATAGTCGTGACACTTGCTGGTATTGTGATACTTTGCAATCCAGAAGAGTCAAATGCATGATCTCCAATAGCCGTAATCTGGTCAGGAATTGAATAATTCCTGGGGACGCAGGCGTAACTGAACGCATAATCTCCAATACTGGTAATACCCTCTTTAATTATGATTTTACTGTAGGAATACCAGCTCCATGGCGCACTGTGCTCAAAATTCGCCATTGGTCCGTTGCCATCTATAATTAATGTTCCATTAATTCCCCGAACTTCCCAGGATGTGCCGTCAACAACACCGGACGCATAAAGAGTACGGATCGGGCCATCTTTTGGGTCATCCGGCAAATCGTAACTGCATGCCGTTAAGTTGAAGAAAACGGCAAGGACAAGAACAGCTAATGTGATGTGTCTGATTGATCTATACATGATGCCTCCCTCCTGTAAGTTTGTTCATAAGCCATTTGTAACATCGAAATGTACCAGAATATCATTTTCATCGTAGATTGGGAAAACCCATATGCCCTCCCAGGGTATTTCATTTTTGTGCTTTAAATAATATGCATCTCCCTCTTTCGAAATAGGCGTATCCCAATAGGCTGCTTCAACTTGCGCGCGAGTTGAGCCTATATCTATCCCGTTTCGTAAGGGAAGTAAACCCGGCTGATCAATAGATAGCATGCATATTTTTTCTTTCTCGCTGCCAAGAATGCCAAAAGAAAACCCATCATAGTGTAAAAGAGTATATATGACCTTGCTTTCGTTTTTCTTGTCATAACTATATTCTCTTTCAATTGGCTCACCATAAACGATAATTGCATCGTTCCCCGTCTCGACATAGTTGAAATGACGGATATAAAAATCCCATTCGGCTTGATCATAGTTTCTTTTTATCAATAAACCTGCAGCAAATACAATACCAAGTAAAAATAAGATGCTTGCTGCCTTTATTATTCTTTTCATTTACATACGCTCCAAATGGAATGATACTGAAATGCCTTTTCATTGTACTACTAGAAACCTGCGTTTTCAATCATTTGGATTGGCGTGGCATATTATTCCGCTTTTGCCAGATAACATCGTAGCCCAGCACGTCCGCCAGCTCCGGGACCTCGCTGTAGCGCAGCGAGCCCCGGCGTAGCTTGCCGGAAAGATTGGGGACGCTTTCGCTCCATCCGTATTCCTCGGCCAACCGCTCCACGACCTCGCTCATGGTCATGCCTTCTCGGACAATGTAGGCTTTGATCTCGTTTCGAATATCCGTAATGATCCCTCCTTTTTCTGTTCGCTTAATGCCACACGTTGTTTAACCGTATATGCCACCTCATACTCTACCTCAGTACAGTCGATTGAGATCAACGTCCCATCGGTGTACCTAAGCTCTACACAGGCCGTATCCATATTGAACTCACAGGAAATCAGCTTTCTCATGTTCTATACCTCTTTTTAATTTGATTTCGTCTTTCTCGGCCCTCTCGGCTTGGATTCGGGACGGCGCAGTACACCATTGGAGAAATACTGATTCCTGTAGAAAACGCAAAATCCGAACCCGTCTCCCATAGGGAAGATCTGGTTCGGATTTTGTTGGTTTGGTGCCGGTGGTGGGACTGCGACTCGCTTCGCTCGCTGCATAAGTTCGGCTTAGCCAAAAACTCTGCGCTGCGCTTGCGTTTTTGGAGCCTCACTTATCGAACCATTGGGTTCTCATCCATTGCCACAGATACCAAAAGGAAGGGCAGCCTATGGCTGCCCTTCCTTTTGGTGCCGGTGGTGGGACTCGAACCCACACGGTGTCGCCACCAACGGATTTTGAGTCCGTCACGTCTACCATTCCATCACACCGGCGCGATGGGATGAGTATATCTCATTCAGTCAAAAAATTCAAGTGCCATTGCAAAGGAGATCTCATTCAGGCGGACGGGAAAAGCAATTGGCCGGCAAGAAAGGCGAGGATCGCGGAAAAAGTACCGCTCAGCATTCGGCCGATCAGATGATAACGCAGCGAAAGATTGCTCTCGCTCAGAACGGCGGCGGTTTGAAAGGAAACGGAGAGTCCGCCCCAGCCGGTCAGAAAGGCTGCAAGAGAGAAGAGAGCCGGCGAGTGTGAAAGACCGCGCATACGGCCGATGCCGCTGCCAAGTTCAAACAGCCCGGTCAGGAAGGCATGGAGCACCCGTTCATCAGCTCCAAACAGACTTGCCGCCACTCGAGACACCGCGCCGAGTACGCCGAGCGATTCGAGCAGCCCGGTGAGGACACAAAAGCAGACGACAAATCCGCAGACCGAAAGCACGGCTGAAACCGCTTGTCGGATCGCGCCGACAAGCGCGGAGGAAAAGCGTGGCTCGGGGATTCCTTTTATCGGTTCGGAGCAAATGGCCTTACCTCGAAACAGGATCCCGACAAGGAGCGCGGAGAGAACATGGATCGCATATAAAACGATCCCGGCCCGACGCGAGACAAAGACGCCGCTTCCAATCACGCCGATGCAAAAAGAGGGGCCGGAGTTGTTGCAAAAGGCAAGAAGACGCTCTGCCTCCTCTTTGGTCAGCTGTTTTTCCGCAGCCATTTCTGCGACAGTCTGCGCGCCGAGCGGATATCCCCCGCAGATCCCCGCAAGAAAGGCAGAAGCGCCGACCCCGGATACGCCCCACAGCTTTTCGGACAAAGGAGCAAGCAGCTTTCCGAACAGGGCGGGGATCTGAAGGCGGATCAACAGTGCGCTTGCCGCAAAAAAGGGGAGCAGGGAGGGCACGATCAGCTCGGCACAAAGCGAAAGGCCATAGCGCGCGCTTTCGATCGCATCGGCCGGCGCGAAAACAAGACAGATCATCGCGCCGAGTGCGGCGGCCACCGCTGCCGTATTTACCTTCGGAAAAGTGGTGTCTTCCATGTGCTCTCCCTCCCGTTTCATGTATCAAGCTATGCGCATTGTCATAGAGTTATACGGACAGGGGGGTGGCGCTGTTGCGCGGAAAAAAGATCGATCTGGATGCGGCGGCGGAAAAGCTTGAGCTGCCAGGCGAGGCGCTTGGCGCTCTGCTGATCACGGTGATCGGAAAAAGCCGCGTCCTGGTGGAAAACCACAGGGGGATCGAGCAGTACAGCAAAGAGTTCATCCGGCTCGCCGCCCGAGGCGGAGCCGTAAGTATATATGGGAGCGGGATCAAGCTGCGCATCCTGGGTAAAAATAAGCTTGCGCTTGAGGGCAACATCCGATCCATGGAGTGGGATATATGAGGAGAAATTATATACGCCGGGGTGGCATCGTTATCGTCGAGATCCGCGTAGGGGACAGCGAGCGTCTGCTCAACGCCTGCGCCGAGGCGGGAGTCTTGCTGTGGCAGGTCGAAAGAACAGAGGACGGCGCGCTGAGGGTACGGCTTTTGGAGGAAGATCTTGAGAGACTCCAGAAGATATCCGTGCTCTGCATGGCCGAGACAGAGCTGATCGCGCGCTCCGGCGGGAGCGTGACAGCAAGACTTTTGGAAAGACGAGCGGGCCTGTTTGCGGCCGCGGCGCTCTTCGCGCTGCTGCTGACAGTGTCCGGACTCTTTATCTGGGATTTTGAGGTTGTTGGAAATCAGACGATCTCCGAACACGAGATCCTGCGCACACTTGCGGACTGCGGCATCTCGGAGGGCTGCTTCTGGCCTGCGACCGACGTGGAGACGATCCGGAGCCGCGTTCTGCTGCGGGAGAAAAAGCTCGCGTGGATGACACTGAATGTGCGAGGCTCGCGTGCAACCGTGCTTGTGCTCGAGCGGGAGGAAAAACCGCCGCTCTATGATGAAGAAAAGACAGCTGATCTGGTGGCGCTGCGCGGCGGGGAAATCGCGGAAATGACTGTAAAAAACGGCCGCGCGCTTGTCACGGCGGGGCAGCTCGTCGCGGCGGGCGACACGCTGGTGAGCGGACGGATGGAGAGCGTAAGCGGAGAAGCACGATCTGTCCGCGCCGAGGGAACGGTGACGGCCGATACCTGGCGAGAAGAGCGTGTTTATCTGAGCCCCGCAGCAAAGGAAAAGAGGGGGCGAAGCGGCGTGCATCTGATCCTGGGACTCAAGTGCGGAAAAAGGCGGTTCAATCTTGCGCCAAAGGGTAGAAAAGAGCTTGACGAATGTGATAGAATCAGTAAAGAATACAAACTGGGGATAAAAGGCGTGTTCTGCTTTCCGCTCTCGCTTGTCGTGGAGGAATACCGGCCGTACGAGAAAGGCGGGGATTTCCGCCCGGACGCCGAGGCGGCGGAAAAGCGGATCCTTGACGCGCTCGCGGATCAGATCGACGGGGAAATCGTTTCCGCCGACTTTGAGCGGGGCGGGGGATGGCTGCTGCTTCGCGCACACTGCCGGGAGAACATCGCGAACCTTCAGGAAAGAACAGACCCGTAAGGGAGAGAATGCGAATGATAGAAAAAACCATCGCCGTGGACAGACTGGAGCATATCATGGGCGTCTTCGGCTCGTTTGACCAGAATCTTCGGATTATCGAGGAAGACCTTGCCGTGACGGTCGTCGAACGCGGCGATCAAATGCACATCACAGGCGAGGCGGAAAATGTGATGCTGGCCGAGCAGGCCATCAACGGATTGCTGTCGCTTTCGGCCAAGGGCGAGAGCATCGACGCGCAGAACGTGCGCTATATCCTCAAGCTTGTCCGTGAGGGCAAGGAGGATAAGATCGGCGAGCTTGCGGGCGACGTGATCTGCATCACGGCGAAGGGCAAGCCCATCAAGCCCAAGACGCTCGGACAAAAGGAATACTGCGAGGCGATCGCGAAAAACACGGTCACGCTCGGTATCGGCCCGGCCGGCACCGGAAAAACGTATCTCGCCGTCGCGGCGGCCGTGGCGGCTTTCCGAGCCGAACAGGTCAACCGCATCATCCTGACGCGTCCCGCTGTGGAGGCCGGCGAGCGGCTCGGCTTTCTCCCCGGCGATCTGCAGAGCAAGGTCGACCCGTATCTCAGACCGCTGTATGACGCGCTGTTCGACATGCTCGGCGCGGATACCTATCAGAAATATCTTGAGCGCGGGAACATCGAGGTCGCCCCGCTGGCCTATATGCGCGGGCGGACGCTCGACGACAGCTTTATCATTCTCGACGAGGCGCAGAACACCTCGCGTGAGCAGATGAAGATGTTCCTGACGCGTATCGGCTTCGGCTCCAAGGTCGTGATCACCGGCGACATCACGCAGATCGATCTGCCGGAGGATAAGACGAGCGGGCTGAAGGTCGCAATGAAGGTGCTGGAGGGCATCGACGACATCGCGATCTGCACGCTGACCGGCGCTGACGTCGTACGCCACCGCCTGGTGCAGAAGATCATCGAGGCGTATGAGGTCTACGACAAGAAAAATCCCGCGCCGGCGGAGGAGAAAAAGACGCCGATGCGCAATTACAGGAGAAGATAAATGAAACACCTGATCACCGTCAGCCGTGAAAAGCGGGGACTGGGACACAAAGAGGCCGCGCAGCTTGTGAGGCGCGCGGCGGCGATGGCGCTGGACGCGGAGGGGATCCGCGAGGCGTGTCTCATCAATGTGATGCTGACAGATAACGAGGGCATCCGCCGCGTCAACCGCGAGTTTCGCGACGTCGACCGCGCGACGGACGTGCTGTCGTTCCCGTTCAATGAGCTCGTTCCGGGCGGCTTTGACGCTTCGCTCTGCGAGCGTGACCCGGAGAGCGGCGCCATCGTGCTGGGCGATATGATGATCTCGCTTGAGCGCTGCGCAGAGCAGGGCGAGGAATTCGGCCACGGCTTTGAGCGGGAGATCATGTATCTCACGGTCCATTCGGTGCTTCATCTGCTCGGATACGACCACGTGGACGAGGGAGCGATGAAGAAACAGATGCGCGACAGAGAAAAAACGATCATGGGGGATAAGGACGAATGACAAAATCTGCGATGATAACGATCTGCGGACGGCCGAACGTCGGTAAGTCCACGCTGACGAATGCACTGGTGGGTGAAAAGGTGGCAATCGTTTCGCCCAAGCCGCAAACGACACGAAACCGCATCACCGCGATCGTCGAGCGCGGCGAGACACAGTTTGTCCTGCTGGATACGCCCGGTATCCACAAGCCGCGCACAAAGCTCGGCGACTATATGGTGAACGTCGTGCGCGAGAGCGTGGCGGACGTCGACTGTGTGCTGATGATGGTCGAACCCGTGGCCTCTATCGGGCCGCAGGAGGAGGCGCTGATCGAACGCCTCAAGGAGACGGGAAGCCCCGCGATCCTCGTGATCAACAAGATCGACACGGTCGAGAAGGGACGTCTGCTCGAAGTGATCGCGCTGTACTCTGCTGCCTATGATTTCGACGCGGTGATCCCCGTTTCAGCCAAGACCGGCGACGGACTGAACGAGCTGCTCGTCGAGTTGGAGAAGTACGCTGAGGAAGGGCCGCATTTCTTCCCCGACGACATGATCACCGACCAGCCCGAGCGGCAGATCTGCGCGGAGCTGGTGCGCGAAAAGCTGCTGCGCTGCCTCGATAAGGAGATCCCGCACGGCACGGCCGTCGAGGTCACCCGGTTTTCCGAGCGCGACGACGGCGTCGTGGAGATCGACGTGACGATCTACTGTGAAAAAGACAGCCACAAGGGCATCGTGATCGGCAAAAAGGGCGCGATGCTCAAGAAGATCGGCGAGCTTGCCCGTACGGATATGGAGGCCTTCCTCGGTACCAAGGTCTTTTTGCAGACCTGGGTCAAGGTCAAGGAAAACTGGCGCGACAGCATGGCACAGCTTCGCAACTTCGGCTATAACAACGAATAAGTCATTGCGGAAGCTGAAATAAATACCAACTATATTTGACCGCCCCGCGCGAATACTAAAGGCGTGAGGTGGTTTGGATGAACAGCGATATCTTATGGCAGGCCTTTGTCGACACCGGCGACCCATCGTATTATGTCCTGTACAAATCCGCGTCCGACAAAGAAAGAGAAGAGAAGAAGAAAAAAGAGGGCGGAGAGGGGCGCATGCCCGCCGCCTCGGATTGAAAGAACGTACATAGATGTTTCAGACGACAAAAGCACTGGTGCTGCGCGAGGTGAAATACAAGGAGGCGGACAGGATTTTGACGCTGCTGACCGCCGACAACGGAAAGATCACCGCCAAAGCGCGCGGCGCGCTGCGTAAAACCAGCAAGACAGGGGCCGCCACCCAGCAGCTGACCTATGCCGATATGACGCTCTTCCTCAACAAGGGCAAATGGACGGTCAACGAGGCCTCGGTGATCGAGCCCTTTGAGGGCTTGAAAGGAGATATCGCACGTTTCGCACTCGGCTGCTATTTTGCCGAGTGCGCCGAGGCGCTTTCCGTCGAGGATCAGCGGGACGATGCGCTTTTGAGCCTGGTGCTCAATTCGCTTTATGCGCTGAGCCGCGATCTGCACGACGCGCGCAAGATCAAGGCCGCCTTTGAACTGCGGCTGATGAGCCTGTCGGGGTATCGCCCCTCGCCGGAGCACTGCGCACACTGCGGGGCGGAAACGGTGGAAAACCCGGTTTTCGACCTCGTTGACGGACGCGTCTACTGCCGGAAGTGCAGCCGCAGCGGCAGCACGGTCACGCTGGACGACGCCTCGCTCGCGGCGATGCGTTTTGTGCTGGACGCGCCGCCGAAGCAGATCTTTTCCTTTGAGCTTGAAGGAGATCCTCTCGTTTCGCTTTCGTTTGCGGCGGAGAATTATCTCCTGATGCAGACGGAGAGAAGCTTTGGCACACTGGATTATTATAAACAATTCAAATAACGGGATACGGCTATGAGTTTTTTTGAAAAATCACTGAACACGCTTGAACTGCCTGCTGTGCTGAACATGCTTGCCGCCGAAGCGGTGGGCGATTCGGCCAAGGAGGCGGCGCGCTCGCTGTCCCCGTCATCGGATCCCTTTGAGGTCAGACGCCGTCTCGGCGAGACGAGCGCAGCCAAGACGATGATGGTCGTGCGCGGCAGCCCGTCCTTTTCCGGCGTGAAGGACGTCCGTCCCTCGCTGGCAAGAGCGGATCTCGGCGGGGCGCTGAACACGCGCGAGCTGATGGATATCGCGCGCGTGCTGCAGTGCGCGCGGCTTGTGCGCGGGTATATCGCGGATGACAGCGTCGGCAAAACGCCGATCGACTATCTTTTCTATGCGCTGCACGCGAACAAGTTCTTAGAGGAGAAGATCAACGGCTCCATCCTGGGCGAGGATGAGATCGCGGACAGCGCATCGGCCGATCTCGCGTCGATCCGCCGCCAGATGCGCGCGGCCGCGGCAAGGGCGCGCGACGCGCTGCAGAAGATCATTTCGTCTCCGTCTTATGCCAAGGCGCTGCAGGAGCCGATCATCACCATGCGTTCCGACCGCTATGTCGTGCCGGTAAAGGCCGACCACAAAGGTGCCGTTCCGGGTTTGGTACACGATATCTCCGCCTCCGGCATGACGCTGTTCATCGAGCCGATGGCGGCCGTCAAGGCCAACAACGAGCTGCGCGAACTTGCGGCAAAGGAAAAGCTCGAGATCGAGCGGATCCTTGCCGAGCTTTCCGCGGACTGCGCCGAGCACCGAAACGACATCGATTCGGATTATGAGGTACTGGTGAAGCTTGATCTGATCTTTGCCAAGGCCAAGCTCTCCTATAAGCTTGACTGCGGCGAGGCGGACACGGAAGGGACAGGCCTGATCCTGCGCCGGGCACGGCATCCGCTGCTTGACCAGGCGAAGGCCGTGCCGATCGACGTTGAGCTAGGCGACGGATTCGATACGCTCGTCATCACGGGCCCGAACACCGGCGGCAAAACGGTCTCGCTCAAGACGATCGGACTGCTTGCGGCGATGCACCAGTGCGGGCTGCATGTTCCCGCCGCAGACGGAAGCGTTCTGCCGGTATACAGCCATATCCTGGCCGATATCGGCGACGAGCAGAGCATCGAGCAGAGCCTGTCCACCTTCTCGGCGCATATGACGAACATCGTCAGTATCCTCGAGGAGTGCGACGAGCGCTCGCTGCTGCTCTTTGACGAGCTTGGCGCCGGCACCGACCCGACCGAGGGCGCTGCGCTTGCCATTTCGATCATCGAATACGCGCGGCAGAAGGGGGCCGTGATCGCGGCCACAACGCACTATGCCGAGCTGAAGGTCTATGCCACGAACGAGCCGGGCGTGCAGAACGCGTCCTGCGAATTCGACGTGGAGACGCTTCGCCCGACTTACCGGCTGCTTGTCGGTATTCCGGGCAAATCGAACGCCTTTGCCATCTCGCGCAGACTTGGACTTGGCGAGGACATCATTGAGGATGCGCGCCGCCGCGTCGGCACCGAGAGCGCCAGCTTTGAGGCCACGATCGAAAAGCTTGAGCAGACGCGTCTGCTGCTGGAGAAGGATCGTACGGAGACGGCAAAGCGTCTGCGCGAGGCCGAGGAGAACGCGCGGAAGTCGGCCTTTATGAAGGCGGAGCTCGAGGTGCGCCTTGAAAAGGCGGATCTCAAGGCAAAGCGCGACGCGGAGCGGATCCTGGCCAATGCGAGACGCACGGCGGAGGAGACCTTTGAGGAGCTTGACGAAATGCGCCGCCACGCCAACGAGGAGAGCGACATCAACGCGCTCAACGAGGCGCGCAGCGAGTTGAGGCGCAAGCTCAACACGGCCGAGGATAACGTAAGAGTCAAGGAAGCCGCCCCAGCGGTTGAAGAAAAGAAATCCGCGCGCGCCGTCGTCGCGGGAGACATCGTTCAGGTGCGTTCGCTCGGCGTCAAGGCCGAGGTCATCTCCGTATCTCCCGACCGGACGCTGACACTGCGCGCGGGGATCATGACGCTGACCGCCAAGGAAGACGAGGTTTTGCTCCTCGAGGGAGAAAAGCCGAAGAAGCAAAAGACTGCCTCGGGTGGGACGGCGCTCCGTTCGGAGACCTTCTCGTCCGAGATCGATCTGCGCGGTCTGGAGGCGATGGAGGCCGTTCTGGCCGCAGAGCGGTATATCGACAGCGCCGTGATGGCCAAAATGAATACCGTCCGGATCATCCACGGAAAGGGGACAGGAGCACTGCGCAGCGCGATCCAACAGATGCTCCGCAGGAACAAAGCCGTCAAATCCTTCCGTCTCGGGCGTTACGGAGAGGGAGAAACGGGCGTCACTGTTGTCGAACTGAAATAAAAATGCCCCGCAGGGGGCGCACGGAATGTATAAATCTCCAAAACCGTCAAAATCGGTTGACGTTCTGACATTTTTTTGCTAAATTATATATGTACGAACGTACATCTTGTATAATGTTAAGGAGTGGCAAGTATGATAACCAAAGAGGTAGTTATTAACAATCAGGTTGGCCTTCATGCCAGACCGGCTACTTTCTTTATCCAGAAGGCGAATGAGTTCAAGAGCAGCATTTGGGTCGAGAAAGAGGAGAGACGTGTCAACGCGAAGAGCCTTCTTGGCGTGCTTTCTCTTGGCATCGTCAAGGGAACCACGGTCACACTCATTGCTGACGGCGCAGACGAGGACGAGGCTATCGCTACGCTCTCCGAGCTCATAGATTCCGATTTCTCCGAGTGAGAAGCGGCAGTATTATTACCTGAATCAGGGGCGTGCTTGGCACGCCCCGTTTTACTATCCCGGCACAGGCGGGTATGATCTTGTAAGAATAGATCTGCCTGAGCCGGCACTGTCTATGCGGCTGCGGAATGGCGGATCGCTGGGGAAAGGGAAAGATGCATGCTGGACACCCTGCTTGAAAAAGCGAATAATCTGCCGCTGCTGCCGGGCGTGTATATCATGCTGGACGACAAGGGCGAGGTCATCTATGTCGGCAAGGCCAAAAAGCTGAAAAACCGGGTGACAAGCTATTTCCGCGGCGAGCATCTGCCGAAGGTGGCCGCCATGGTCGAAAAGGTGCGCGACTTCAACGTGATCGTGGCGAGCAGCGAGTTTGAGGCGCTGGTGCTGGAAAACTCACTGATCAAGCGGCACAAGCCGCACTATAACATCCTGCTGAAGGACGACAAGGGCTATCCCTTCATCCGCATCGATAAGAAGAGCGCGTATCCGGTGATGAGCGTCACGCGCAACGCGCCGAGGGACGGGGCTAGCTATTTCGGCCCCTTCGGCGGCCGCTACCAGACGCGCGAGATCATCACCGTGATCCAGAACGCGCTGCTGCTGCCGGACTGCTCGCGCCGTTTCCCGCGCGACATCGGCAAGGAGAGGCCCTGCCTGAAATATCAGATGGGCAGCTGCGCGGGCTGGTGTCTGCCGGGCATGACCGAGGAGGATTACCGCACGCGTATGGAGCAGGCGGCGCTGATCCTTGAGGGGAAGAGCGACGAGCTGGTCGCGTCTCTCACGGAAAAGATGGAGACGGCGGCGGAGGAGCTGCGCTTTGAGCAGGCGGCCGCTCTGCGTGACCGCATCCGCGCCATCGATGCGCTGACGCGCAAGCAGCGCGTGATCTCGACGGCTTTTTCGGATACCGACGCGATCGGCTTTTGCCGCGGCGCGAAGAGCTGCTTTACCGTGCTGCATTTTCGCGGCGGCGATATGAGCGGCAAGGACACGGAGATGATCGACGAGCCGCTTGAGGACGACGCCGAGGCGATCTCGAACCTCGTGCGTCAGTATTATGCGACGCGCGGCACCGTGCCGAAGCATATCCTGCTGCCGATCGAATGCGAGG
>Ga0247611_10005702_pt1 | contig 16281 bp, 10 predicted proteins | sample 177DNAGHGhighgp2_FD_192422 | JGI IMG/M metagenome (GOLD analysis project Ga0247611, IMG submission 192422) | Sheep rumen microbial communities from Palmerston North, Manawatu-Wanganui, New Zealand - 1770 DNA GHGhigh gp2 | ecosystem: Host-associated > Mammals > Digestive system > Stomach > Rumen... | reverse complement strand
ACTGTGGTGTGGTTATCACCAAGACGCTCAACGACATGGGACTGGAGTTCATCATCAACGCTCCTGAGGACATGACCATCTCGAGCGAGCTGAACGCCATGACCAAAGAACAGCGTGGAAAACTGGCAGTCACGATGCTCACCACGGGCATGTACCTGGCCGATGGCAATACAAGCGCTTTTACCATGAACTCGGCCCTGAACTCGTTCCTCCAGAGCGAGATAAACAACATCACGGGCAGCGCGCTGAAGACGGTCGACGTCAGCGTAGGCATGGACCAGTCGACCACCTCAACGGGTACGACGCGCACAGACTACTCGTTCAAGTTTGCCAAGCGCTTCTGGAACAACCGCCTGAACGTACAGATAGGCGGCAAGGTATCGACAGGTGCTGAGATGCAGGAAGACAAGCAGTCGTTCTTCGACCAAGTAGCAATGGAATACCGTCTCACACCCACGTCGAACCAATACGTGAAACTGTTCTACAACCAGAATGTCTACGACTGGCTCGAGGGCTACACAGGTCAGTATGGCGCAGGCTATATCTGGAAGCGTAAGCTGAGCAACATCTGGGAGGTATTCAAGTTGTGGGGCAACAGCCAGAATAATGCCGCCCTGCCTGCCACCAATGTCCGTAAACAGCAGCGCGACAGCAATGCAACAGAGAAGACAGACTCCGTCAACGTGAAAACATCAACGAAATGAAGACTATCGCCCGACATATAGGAAAGTTAGTGCTGAGCTGCATGTTGCTGGCATTTGCTTCGTGTTCGACCACGAAACACGTGCCAGACGATGACCAGCTGTTCGTTGGTCTGAAGCCCATCGACTATAAGGACATAGACGAAAAGAATCCGTATGCCATCACGACGCAGGAGGAACTGGAGGCCGCTCTGGCCACAGCCCCCAATGGTGCCTTCTTTGGCAGCAGCTACTATCGCACCCCCTTTCCTATCGGACTGTGGATATGGAATTCGACAACGGAGTCGAGCGGCGTCATTAAGAAATGGCTGAACAAGTCGTTCGGCACGCCTCCCGTTCTGATGAGCAAAGTGAGCCCACGCCTGCGCGCTTCGGTGGGTCGCTCCGTGCTTCGCAACAACGGCTATCTGCACGGCTCTGTGGACTTTGAGGAGATCACGATGAAGAACCCCAAGAAAGCAAAGATAGCCTACACCGTGAGGATGGACTCGCTCTTCCGTGTCGAGAGCATGGAATACGTCAACTACCCTGCCGACCTGAAGGAACTCATCGACAGCACCCTCTACATGGCAGAGATCAAGGCGGGCGACCCCTTCTGTGTCTCAGCCCTCGATGCTGAACGAAACCGACTGTCGTTACTCTTCCGCAATAACGGCTACTATAACTTCGCGCCTGGCTATGCTTCGTTCCTGGCCGACACGTTCGACTTGCCCTATCGCGCCAAGCTGCGCCTGCAGCTGGCCGACTCTCTGCCACAGGATGTGCTACGCAAGTGGTACATGGGCAAGGTGACCATCAAGATGCAGCGAACGGCACGCGAACAGATGACCGACTCGCTACAGAGCCGCACGCTGAAGATTCTATTCAGCGGCAAACGCTCACCCATCCGTCCGCGACTGGTGTTGCGCAACTTGAAACTTCGCCCTGGACAGCCTTACAGCTACGACAACTACGTAGAGTCGGTGCAGAATATCAACTCGTCGGGTGTGTTCACCTCGACTGACTTCCAGTTCACTCCAAAAGCAGGAACCGACACACTAGACCTCAGCATCAACTGTACGTTCGACAAGCCGTTCGACTTCTATTTCGAGACCAGCTTCAACCATCGCACCATCGGACGTTCCGGCCCTGAGGCAAAAATAGGTATCACATGGCGAAATGCCATGCGTGGAGCAGAGAAGATTGATGTCAACGTACATGGCTCGTACGAATGGCAGACCAGCGGCTCAGGCAGCGATATGAACAGCTATCAGTATGGTGCCGACGGCTCTATAGAGTTCCCACGTATCATCGCACCGTTCTATCGCGACCGCATCAAACGGACAAAGGACGGAAAGATCAAGATTCCACGTCGTTTCTACTCCACCCCCAGCACGCTACTGAAGGCTTCGACCGATATCATCAACCGTCCAGAGTACTACAAGATGCATATCGTGACGGGCGAACTGTCGTATCGATGGCAGACATCTGAACAGAGTCGCCACGACTTCTCGCCACTGACGCTGAAATACCAGTTCATGAACAGCCGCACAGGCAAGTACGACGAAGCCATTCAGCGCTACCCCTACCTCAGCGTGACGATGAACGACTATTTCATCCCCAAGATGCGCTACACCTACACCTTCTCGAGCGTCAAGGGCAGTCCCCACCCCTACCGTTGGGAGACCACCGTCGAGGAGTCGGGCAACGTAGCCTCGCTCTATTTCCTTGCCAAAGGCGACAAATGGAACGACAAGAACAAGAAAATGTTCAAGAACCCCTACTCGCAATATGTACGCATAGAGACCGACTACGCGAAGACATGGCCACTCGATGCTAAGACGCAGGTGGTGGGCCACGTGAACGCAGGCGTCATCTATAGCTACGGCAACTCGAGCGATGCTCCCTTCAGCGAGAAGTTCTATGTGGGTGGTGCCAACACCATCCGTGCCTTCACCGTCCGCTCCATCGGTCCTGGCGGCTTCCAGCCCCTTGGAGGCCGACAATGGTCGTACCTGATGCAGAACGGCGACATCAAGTTCGTGGCCAACCTCGAATATCGCCGCCAGCTCTTCGGCAGTCTCTATGGAGCGCTCTTCCTCGATGCTGGCAACACCTGGGCATTCAAGAACGAACAGTATGGCGAAGAGTGTACACTGAAGCCTGGCAACTTCTTCAAACAGTTGGCCACAGGCACTGGACTGGGCCTGCGCTACGATCTGGAGTTCCTCGTCATCCGTGTAGACTGGGGCTTCGGTTTCCACGTTCCCTACGAGACCTCGAAGTCTGGCTACTTCAACATCGAGCGCTTCAAGGACATGCATGCGCTCCACCTGGCTATCGGATATCCATTTTAACAATTTAATATACTAACCTTTTAAAAAATTAAAAGTATGAAACCAACTCTTTTCCTTCTCGCTGCCGGCATGGGCAGCCGTTATGGTGGTCTGAAACAGCTCGACGGTCTGGGACCCAACGGCGAGACCATTATGGACTACAGTATCTATGACGCCATTCAGGCCGGCTTCGGCAAGATTGTATGGGTCATCCGTAAGGACTTTGAGGAGCAGTTCCGCACACAGATTCTGTCTAAGTATCAGGGTCAGGTGCCTTGCGAACTCTGTTTCCAGGCTCTCGACGCACTTCCAGAAGGCTTCAAGGTTCCTGAAGGCCGCGTAAAGCCTTGGGGTACCAACCACGCCGTGCTTATGGGTAAGGACGTGATCAAGGAACCCTTCTGCGTCATCAACTGCGACGATTTCTATGGCCGCGATGCCTTTATGCAGATCGGCAAGTTCCTCTCTGGTCTTAAAGAAGGCTCTAAGAACGAGTATGCCATGGTAGGCTTCCGCGTAAGCAACACCCTGAGTGAAAACGGTACCGTAGCTCGTGGTGTTTGCGCCTACAACGAAAAGCGCCATCTGACCGAAATTGTGGAGCGCACGGAGATTGTACGCTGCGCTGAGGACGGTTCGCAGGCAGGTGCTGCCGACCAGCCCATCCGCTTCAAGGACGAGAACGGCAAGTGGCAGGCCCTGGGAGAGAACGTGCCTGTGTCAATGAACATGTGGGGCTTCACTCCCGACTACTTCGAGCACTCTGAGGCTTACTTCAAGGAGTTCCTGAGCGATCCGAAGAACATGGAGAACCTGAAGGCTGAGTTCTTCATTCCCCTGATGGTCAACAAGCTCATCAACGAGGGTACAGCTACCTGCGAGGTGCTCGACACGACGTCTAAGTGGTTCGGCGTAACCTATGCTGCCGACCGTCAGGCCACCGTCGACCGCATCCAGAAGCTCGTTGACGAGGGCGTTTATCCCAACAAGCTGTTCTAGTATGAATGATATTCTCTCGCAAGAGAACTTGGCCTCGCTGACGAAACTCATCAGCGAGGCCGAAACCATACTCTGCATCTGCCATCAGAATCCTGACGGTGATGCCCTCGGCTCTTGTCTTGGATGGAGCGAGGTGCTACGTACCAGCTTCGGAAAGAATCCGCAGATCATCGTCCCTGACCAGTATCCCGACTTTCTCCATTGGCTGCCCAACAGCGAGAAAGTCATCCGTTATGACAAGCATCGCGAGGGGTGCGACTGGACGTTACAGCATGCCGACCTCATCTTCTGTCTCGACTTCAATGCTACGATGCGTGTGGGCGATATGACACAGGCCCTGGACACATCGCCAGCCAAGAAGGTGCTCATCGACCATCACCTCGATCCTACTGTGCCAGCCGACATCATCATCTCGGAGCCTAAGGCCTCGTCTACCTGCGAACTCGTGTTCCGTCTGACTTGGCAGTTGGGCGTCTTCGAGCAGCAGACCAAACATTTCGCCACACCAATCTATTGCGGCATGATGACCGATACAGGTGCTTTCACCTACAATTCCGACTCGTGCGATGTCTATTTCATCATCAGCCAGTTGCTCACGAAGAATATCAACAAGGACAAGATCTATCGCAACGTCTACCACAACTTCTCTGAAGACCGTTTGCGCCTGATGGGCTTTGTGATGAATGAGAAACTGGTGGTCGAAGCAAAGTTCCATGCCTCCTACTTCACCCTGACGCGTGCCGACCTTCAGCGTTTCCATTTCGTCAAGGGCGATGCCGAGGGACTGGTGAACATACCTTTGCAAATAAAAGGCCACAAGCTGAGCATCTCGTTGCGCGAAGATACTGACCGTGAGAACACCATCTGGGTGAGTCTGCGTAGCGTAGACCAATTCCCCTGCAACGAGATGGCTGCACAGTTCTTCAATGGTGGCGGACATCTCAATGCCTCTGGCGGACGACTCAACTGCTCGATGGACGAAGCCATAGCCGTCACCCGTAAGGCCATAGAGGCATTCAGCGGACTGCTCAAATAGTTCCTAAAAAGCATTCACGTCATCTTTAATCTAAGTTAAAAGGATAAGGCACAGACCAAATTCTCAACTCTCCATTCTCCTTTCTCAATTAATATTTGTACTTTTGCCGCGCAAATCAGGGCATTGAGCGCTGATGACCTATTTTTCTGAAAGAAGACAAACGATGATAAACAAGAGCTATCTGAAATCATTCCTCACGTTCGTAGTGCTGTTGCTGACCACAGCCTCATGCAGCAACTACGAGACCTATGCCGACCAGAAGAAGAAGGAGCGCGGATCAATTGAGGATTTCATTTCCTATCGCAACATAAAGGTTATCACAGAGGCTGAATTCCATGCTCAGGGCGACAGCACTAGCGTGGCCGCCAACGAGTATGTCTACATGAACAACACAGGTGTGTACATGCAGATTGTTCGCCGTGGCGCAGGCAAACCCATACAGGACAAGGAGAATGCCGAGGTCTACATCCGTTTCAAGGAGCAGTCTATCTTTGATACTACCTCAATCATCACCAACCGTTTTTCGCCCTACGACCCCGACATCATGGCCGTGACTCGTAGCGGCACCACCTACACAGCCAACTTCACCTACGGTACGATGCTCACCGTCTACAGTTCATCGTCTGTACCGGCTGGATGGCTCGTGCCTTTCAACTACATCAATCTGGGCAGTGCAACTGCCGACCAAGACATTGCCAAGGTGCGACTCATCGTTCCCCACACACAAGGTACGACCGTCGCCAGCAGCAATGTATATCCATATTTCTACGAAATGACATTACAAAGAGCAGCAGGATTATGACGCTTATCAAATCAATCTCAGGCATCCGTGGTACCATCGGAGGCCACACGGGCGACACGCTCAACCCCCTCGACATCGTTAAGTTTACAACCGCCTATGCCACTTTCATTGGTGGACGTAAAATCGTAGTTGGCCGCGATGGCCGCATCTCTGGTCCTATGGTTCGCGACGTGGTCTGCGGAACACTCGTAGGCATGGGCTATGAGGTCATCGACATTGGTCTTGCTACCACGCCAACCACCGAACTGGCTGTTCGCTGGCATGAGGCTGATGGCGGCATTATCATTACTGCCAGCCACAACCCCACACAGTGGAACGCGCTGAAGCTTCTCAACCGCGAGGGCGAGTTTCTCACGGCTGCCGACGGAGCTGAGGTACTGCGTATCGCTGAGGCAGAGAACTTCGACTATGCTCCCGTCGAGAAATTGGGACGTGTTGTGAAGGACGACACGATGAACCAGCGTCACGTACAGTCGGTACTCGACCTCCGTCTCGTCGATGTCGACGCTATCCGCAAGCGTCATTTCCGTGTCTGTGCCGACACCATCAATAGCGTTGGCGGCATTATCCTACCAGATCTCTTCAAGGCTCTTGGCGTAGACTTCGAGATTCTCAACGGCGATTGCACTGGTCAGTTCGCTCATAACCCTGAACCGCTGGAGAAGAACCTGCAGGGCATCATGGACAAGATGCGACAAGGCGGTTATGACCTCGGCATTGTTGTCGACCCCGATGTCGACCGTCTTGCCTTTATCTGTGAGGATGGCCGCATGTTTGGCGAAGAATATACGCTCGTCTCTGTGGCCGACTACGTGCTGGCCCACGACAAGGGCAACACCGTCAGCAACCTCTCTTCTACACGCGCCCTCCGCGATGTCACTCAGCGTCATGGCGGCCAGTACACAGCTGCTGCCGTGGGCGAGGTCAACGTCACCACGAAGATGAAGGAGGTGGGAGCCGTCATCGGAGGTGAAGGCAATGGCGGCGTCATCTATCCAGAGAGCCACTATGGCCGCGATGCTCTCGTAGGCATTGGTCTGTTCCTCTCTTCTCTCGCACAGAAAGGCCTCACCGCTACACAGCTGCGCGCCACCTTCCCCGACTATCAGATTGCGAAAAACCGTATCGACCTCACCCCTGAGACCGATGTCGATGCCATCCTCGTGAAAGTGAAGGAAATGTTTGCCAAAGACCCTGAGGCAAGTGTCAACGACATCGATGGTGTGAAAATAGACTTCCCCACCCGCTGGGTTCACCTGCGCAAGTCAAATACCGAACCCATCATCCGCGTCTACAGCGAGGCACAGACGATGGAAGAGGCCGACGAACTGGGCAAGCGCCTAATGCAGGTGGTCTACGATATGCAGTAATAAACAATAATAATAAAAAAAGGTGTGAATTTCGCAACAACGTAATTCACACTTTTTTTGTATTCCAGAATTTATATCAGTCCTTTTCTCCTTAGCAACCACCAGGCGAACGAGGTGACACCCACGGCGATAGCCATAGCCAAGGGGAAGCCTAGCGGATGAGTCTCCATGCCATTGATGAGGTTCATGCCGAAGAGCGATGCGATAAGCGTTGGGAACATCATCATAATCGAGACAGAAGTCAGCGTACGCATCACGGTATTCATGTTGTTGTTGATGATTGACGAGTAGGTATCCATCGTCGACTCCAAGATGTCTGAGTAGATGCTCGTGGTCTCGCGGGCCTGTGTCATCTCGATACTCACGTCCTCAATCAGGTCGGCATCGACCTCGTCAATCTGCAGCTTGAACTTCAGTTTCGACAGCAGCGTCTCATTGCCGCGGATACTCGTCTGGAAGTAGGTCAGCGAGTCCTGCAGACGACTCAAGCCTATCAGGCTCTCATTGTTCACATCGCGATCAAGGTTACGCTTTGCCTTGTCTATCAGCGTATTGATCTGCTTCAAACGCTTCAGGTACCATACGGCCGACGAGTAGAAGAGTCGGAAAATCATGTCCACATGGTCTGTGAAGCCAACGCCACGTTTCTGCTGGTACGACACGAAGTCAATCATCATGTTCGTCTCGTAATAGCAGACGGTGATGGTCACATCGCGCTTATGGATGATACCCAGAGGCACGGTGGTGTAAGGTGTACGCGAGCGTACCTCCTTGACAAACGGTATACGCAGGATAATGAGCATCCATCCGTCGTCATATTCGTAACGCGCCCTCTCGTCGGTATCGCTGATGTCTGAGATGAAATAGTCGGGTATGCCGAAGCGCTGCTCCAGTTCGTGCTGTTCGTCCTCTGTTGGGCAGGTCAGCTGAATCCAGCTGTTCGACTGCCATTCCGTGAGCTGGCTGAGCCCACCGGTAGTGTTCCAGAATGTAATCATTGTGCTAATCCCTCGTTTTTTAGTGTTCTTTTACCCGACCGAGGGATTAGCTTATTTATTTTGCCAATTCCCCGGTCAAACGTTTAAAGCTGTCCGCCGGATAATCGTCCATAGTTTTTAAAAAAAATGAAAATTGATGTTTAAACTTTATTTGTTATTCTTTATTTTCTTCCGAATCCTTGTTCTCCTCAGCCTCCTTTGCCTCGAGCTGCTTGGCACGCTCTGCTGCCATTCGCTCAGCATCGGCACGCATCTGTGCCTCCAGCAGCTCCTCGCTGCGACTTGTCCAGGGACGCTTGCCGAAGATGCGTTCCACATCCTCTGCGAAGATAACCTCACGGTCGACGAGCAACTGCGCCAGCTCTGCATGACCCTCCTTATGCTCTGTCAGTATCTGCTTGGCGCGCTCATACTGGTCGTTGATCATCTTCATCACCTCGTCGTCGATAAGCTTGGCCGTAGTCTCCGAATAGGGACGGACGAAGCTGTACTCCTGATTGTTATAGTAGCAGAGGTTTGGCAGTTTTTCGCCCATACCAGCGTAAGCCACCATACCATAGGCCTGCTTCGTGGTACGCTCCAGGTCGTTCATTGCACCTGTAGAGATATGTCCGATAAAGAGTTCCTCAGCCGCACGTCCACCCAGAAGCGAGCACATCTCGTCGAGCATTGCCTCCTTGGTTTGCAGCACACGCTCCTCAGGCAGATACCATGCTGCACCAAGAGCCTGTCCGCGTGGCACTATAGACACCTTAACCAATGGGTTGGCAAACTCCGTGAACCAGCTGATGGTTGCGTGACCAGCCTCATGGATGGCTATCGAGCGCTTCTCCTGCTCAGTCATCACCTTGGTTTTCTTCTCCAGACCACCGATGATACGGTCTACGGCATCGAGGAAGTCCTGCTTGCCCACCTTCTCGCTGTTGTGACGGGCAGCTATAAGTGCCGCCTCATTGCAGACATTGGCGATGTCGGCACCTGAGAAGCCTGGTGTCTGACGGGCCAGGAAGTCTATGTCCACCGTCTCGTCTGTCTTGATGGGCTTCAAGTGGACCTGGAAAACCTCCTTACGTTCGTTCAGGTCGGGCAGGTCTACATGTATCTGACGGTCGAAGCGACCTGCACGCAGCAGGGCCGAGTCGAGCATGTCGGCACGGTTCGTTGCTGCAAGGATAATCACGCCGCTGTTCGTTCCAAAGCCGTCCATCTCTGTCAGTAGAGCGTTCAGCGTGTTCTCGCGCTCGTCGTTGCCACCCATGGCAGGGTTCTTCGAACGGGCACGTCCCACAGCGTCAATCTCGTCGATGAAGATGATGCAGGGCGACTTCGACTTAGCCTGTTCGAAAAGGTCACGTACGCGCGATGCACCCACACCCACGAACATTTCTACAAAGTCTGAACCCGACATCGAGAAGAAGGGTACGCCTGCCTCGCCTGCTACAGCCTTGGCCAACAGCGTCTTACCTGTTCCTGGAGGGCCTACGAGAAGAGCACCCTTGGGTATCTTTCCGCCCAGATCGGTATATTTCTGTGGGTTCTTCAGGAAATCCACAATCTCCTGTATCTCTTGCTTGGCACCAGCCTGTCCGGCCACGTCCTTGAACGTGATGCCCAGCTCGCCGCCTTTCTCATACATCTTCGCGCGACTCTTACCCACGTTGAAGATGCCGCCTCCCATACCGGCTCCGCCACCCATGCGGCGCATGGCAAGCATCCAGATGGCGATGATGACCAGCAGGGGGAAGAAACTCCAGAACAGGTTGCTCAGGAAGCCGCTGCTACGGTCGGCCTCATAGGCCAGTTTGCCAGTGAACTTCTCTTCGGCACGCTTCTGATCGACGAAGGTCTCCAGTTTGTCCAGACTGCCTATCTCGATGGTCACGTAGGGGTCCTTGCCCATCTGGTCGGCACCTTTCTTGAACACGTCACGTATGTGCTCCGGCTTAACGTACATCTTCACCGTGCCTTGAGTCTTGTCGACCACCAGTCGGCTGGCATAGCCTTTGTCCATGTAGCTCTGGAAGTCGGTATAAGACGACTCAACAAGTGGTGCCTGCTGCACCGTCGAGCCGCCATCGGTGAAGTAGAGGCCCAACAGCACCGCGATGACCAGGAAGTAAATCCAGTTCATGTTGAAGCGCGGCATGTTCATCTTCGGACCGTTATTGGGGTCGTTCAGATTTCTCTGATTCATATCGTTTTTCTGACTCATTGTCTGTTTCTTAGTGCGAGTGGTAAAAGTTGCGAAGCCTAGTCCATATCGGGTATATGCGTCAGCGTAGCGTCGTCCCAGAGGTGCTCCAGGTCGTAGTAGTCGCGCATCTCAGGCACGAACACGTGTACCATCACGTCTGTATAGTCCATTGCAATCCAGAGTGCACGTTCCTGTCCTACCACGCGTACGGGCTTCTCTTTTATCTCCGTGCGTGTCGTCTCTACAACCGAGTCGGCAATAGCGTCGACCTGTGTGGGCGTGTTGCCCTGACAAACCACGAAGTAGCGGCAGATGGTGCCGTCGATACCGTCGAGGTCAGCCACGACGATGCCCGTTCCTTTCTTCTCCTGTATACCTTTTACAATAGTGTCAACCAGTTTCTTTGTCTGTTCCATTCAGCGAAAAAGCTTTCTCTTTTCAGATTGATTCTTAATGTTTCTGATTCTTATGTTACGTAACTTCCCTAAAAAAGCGCGACAAAGGTACATTCTTTTATTGTAATTCAGCGAGAATTGCATCTTTTTTTGAGCATTTTTATAAAAAACCAACAAAAAAATTTGGAGGTTACTGAAAAAGTCGTACCTTTGCAACCGCAAAATCGGAAGGATGTCTGATTTGCAAATAGGAATTGGGGTATGGTGTAATGGTAACACTGCAGATTCTGGTCCTGCCTTTCCTGGTTCGAGTCCGGGTACCCCAACCAACATGAGTCGCTAAGAAATTGGAAACAGTTGCTTAGCGATTTTTCTTTTCTTTCCCATACAACACCCATCATGAGAATCATCGTATCAGAAGAGATTGAAAAGGTATGCCCCGTGTTCGTGGGTGCCTGTGTCGAAGCGCAAGTCGTCAACACGCCTTACTGCGAAGAGCTGTGGCAGGAGATTGCGACTCTGGGCGAGCGTTTCCGTCAGGAGCTGACCACAGAGTCGCTCAAGGAGATGACCAGCATCGCAGCCACCCGTCAGGTCTACAAGGCCTGCGGCAAGGATCCCTCGCGCTATCGTCCTGCCTCCGAGGCCCTCATCCGTCGCATGCTGCAGGGGAAGGAGCTCTACCAGAAGGACACGCTCGTCGACCTCGTAAACCTCGCCTCTATCGCCTACGGCTACAGCATCGGCGGCTTCGATGCCGACCGTTTCGTGGGCGACACACTCACGTTGGGCATCGGTCGTGAGGGCGAGCCCTACGAAGGCATAGGACGTGGCACTATCAACATCTGCGGTCTCCCAGTCTATCGTGATGTCCAGGGTGGCGTAGGCACGCCAACCAGCGACAACGAGCGCACGAAGATGACCCTCGAGACGCGCCATCTCGTCGTACTCATCAACGGCTACGACGGCAACGAGCAGCGCGTTCGCGAGAATGCTGAGTTCATCCAGCAGCTGCTGCGTCGCTACTGCCAGAGCGATGGTGGCAGCTACAGCCTCTACCGATAGAAAAACGGAAAAGCTTGGAAGGCAAAAAAGATTTTTGAAGCTTTTGACGTTTCAATGAAATGTGTCAATCCCCCACATCAGTCGCTTGAAACCCCGATAAACACAGGGATTCTCATCTCTGCACCCTTCACATCATCCTTCACATCATCCTACACATACCCTACACATCATCCTTCACATCATCCTTCACATCGTCCGATATGTGTAGGGTATGTGTAGGGTATGTGTAGGGTATGTGAGGGGTCGTAAAGAACCTACACATGCCTGGAACCCCGATAAACACAAGGGTTCCGGACAAGAATGTGAAGGGTCGGGCTTTTTTGACAATCCTGATATTCCATTGGATTACTCTTACAATTCCATTAGAATTCCCTTCCAATTCCATTGGAATAAGGAAGGTATTCCATTGAAATAAGGAAGTTATTCCATTAGAATAAGGAAGCAATTCCAATGGTTTTGTCTGAGTATTCCGCTGGTTTTGTCTGAGCATTCCACTGGATTTGTCTGAGCGTTCCAATGGTTTACTTCAAGCAATCCAATGGTTTACTCCAGGCCTCAAAAAGTTTTCCCCGTTTTTCTTTATTTGTTCCTCATAAACCTTAAGAAATAAAAAACCGCTGAACTGATTTGCTAACCCGATTACGGTGCTACTCTTTCATTTCAGCGGGAGGAAATCCTTTCCTTCCGTGCTGCAAAACTAGGAAGTAGTTTTCATTTTTGCAAGTTTTTCCCCAACTTCCTTTCTTTATTCTTAAATCATTCATATCTTTGCAGTTGGTTCGTGGAGACATCTGGACTAATGAAAGCATTCGCTATTATTTAGCGTTGAACAAAGAATGAACTATGAAAACTGAGAAACAAATGGCTACTGCTGCTACCGAGTTTGCTGAGCGATGGAAGGGCAGAGGATATGAGAGGGGTGAATCGCAGCCATTTTGGATTGACCTCTTAAGCAATGTGTTTGGCATTGATACACCGACCAATGGATTCATCACCTTCGAAGATCATCGAATGGTGGATGCATCCAACTTTATTGATGGTCGTATCCCGTCTACCAAAGTACTCATTGAACAGAAGTCTTTGGGAAAGGATTTGCGGGCAGGCATCCGTCAGAGTGACGGTTCTTTACTCAATCCTTTCCAGCAGGCTCGTCGCTATGTAGTAAGCCTTCCCGTTTCTGAGCATCCCCGTTGGATTGTCACTTGCAACTTCTCTGAGTTTCTAGTATATGATATGGAGCAACCTAATGGTGAACCAGAACAGATACTGTTAGAAAACTTAGGAAAGGAATATTATCGTCTGCATTTTCTTGTTGATGCCAAGAGCGAACACCTCTCCAAGGAGATGGAAGTGTCAATGAAGGCAGGAGAAATAGTGGGACAAATCTATGAGGCTCTGCTAAAACAGTATGATGACAATTCGCCTGAAGCCTTACGTTGGCTCAATATCCTTTGTGTACGTCTGGTATTCTGTCTTTATGCCGAAGATGCAGGCATCTTCATCAAAGACCAATTCCACGATTTCCTTGTGATTTATGAGGCAAAGGATATGCGCAGGGCTTTGCATGATTTGTTTGATGTGCTGAACACACCACAAGAAAAACGCAGTAAATATTTACAAGCAGAGTTGGCAGCATTTCCCTATACTAATGGAGGGCTGTTTGAAGAGAAAATTGAGATACCGCAGTTTACAGAAGAGTTAAAGCAGACACTTCTACAAAATGCCAGCCTTGACTTCGATTGGAGTGAGATTTCACCAACCATCTTTGGTGCTGTATTTGAGAGTACATTGAATCCTGAGACTCGTCGCTCAGGAGGTATGCATTATACCAGTATCGAGAATATTCACAAGGTGATAGATCCTTTGTTCCTCAACGACCTGCGCAAAGAACTTGATGAGATATTAGAGGAAAAGGTTGAGAGGCAACGCCAGAAGAGACTCGGTGTTTATCAAGATAAACTTGCCTCATTAACTTTTCTTGACCCTGCGTGTGGCTCTGGCAACTTCCTTACTGAGACCTACCTTTCTCTTCGTCGCTTGGAAAATGAAGCCATTCGAGAACGCTATCATGGACAGACCATGCTGGGTGCTTTTGTCAATCCTATTAAGGTTAGCATTCAGCAGTTCTATGGCATTGAGATTAACGACTTTGCTGTTACTGTTGCAACTACCGCACTTTGGATTAGTGAGGCGCAGATGCTAAACGAAACAGAGCGCATTATCCATCAGAATATTGACTTCCTGCCACTGAAGCCATATCACAACATCCGTGAGGGCAATGCGCTGCGCATGGATTGGGATGTGATAGAGATTCCTACGGACATCCCAACCATTCATGCTAAGAACGTACATATATTATATGAGGAAGAGGCAAAATGGATGGCTAGCGAACCAGTAGTTGAATTTGACGAAATAAATCTTGTTGCAGGTGATTATCAGCGCGGATTTAAATCAAATACGCAGAGATATGGAGTCCATTACGACTACATCATTGGAAATCCACCATTTGTAGGATATTCATTGCAGACAGAAGAGCAGAAGAAAGACCTTGAAAGAGTTTGCATTGGTTGTGGGAAGAATATTGATTATGTAGCGGGTTGGTATTATAAGGCTGCTCAATTGATACGCAATACTAACACCAGAGTTTCTTTGGTATCAACAAACAGCATTACCCAAGGAGAACAAGTGGCCGCCATTTGGCGAACATTGATAGAACATTATGGCATTAGGATTGATTTCGCCTATCGTACTTTTCGTTGGGATAGTGAAGCAAAAATCAAAGCCCATGTTCATTGTGTAATTATTGGATTTAGTAGTATCAGCTCAAAACCGCAGAATGAATGTGAAATTTATGATGGTGACAGATTTATTAAAACAGAGAATATCAATCCATATTTAATAGCCTCACCTATAGTTTTTGTAGAGAAACGTAAAAAGCCTTTAGCCGATGTTCCAGAAATAACCAAAGGCAGTATACCTGTAGACGGTGGTAACTTGATTATTGAAGCCGAAGACTATGAAGACTTTATTCTTCGAGAACCTGAAGCAAAAAAGTATATCCATCGTTTTGTTGGAGCACGTGAGTTCTTGCATGACCTATCCCGTTATTGCTTATGGCTAGAAGGTGCTTCCCCTAAAGAATTACATACTCTAACATTAGTTCGTGAGCGTATTGCAAAAGTACGGGAATTTCGCCTTGCCAGTCCTAAAGCGGCTACGCAGAAGTATGCTGATATGCCGACACGTTTTATGGAAATCAGACAACCGAAAGACAATTATATCCTTATACCCAGTCACTCGTCAGAGAATCGCAAATATATCCCTATGGGCTTTATGTCTCCTGATGTAATCTGCGGTAATGCAAATCTCATGATACCTAATGCGACTCTATACCATTTTGGAATACTTGAAAGCAATGTCCACATGGCTTGGATGAGAGTTGTTTGTGGAAGGATAAAGAGTGACTATCGATACAGTAACGATTTCGTCTACAACAATTTCCCTTGGCCAAATCCCACAGAAGAACAGAAAGCAAAGATTGAACAAACAGCCCAAGCCATACTTGATGCTCGTTCTCTGTATCCAGATTCTTCACTAGCTGACCTATACGACGAATTGACGATGCCGGTAGAGCTACGTAAAGCACACCAAGATAATGACCGCGCCGTAATGGCTGCTTACGGCTGGAAAGCCAGCAGCCAGTTCACTGAAAGCCTGTGTGTGGCAGAACTCTTCAAACTATATCAGAAACTTACTAACCTATAACGATAATATGCAAGAAACTTGGAAGCGATTCGTTTATCCTCTTATTGAGGACAAGAAGCAGGACGTGGAGGAAGAAACCTACCATCGTCATATAGAAAACCAATGATAGTACGCACAAAACAGGAGGCAGTTTCGATACAAACAGGGTGACTGACCCACGCGAATTCCAGTTGGATTTCTGGACGAAGTTCAAAACCAAACTGGAGGCAACGGGAAAGATTCCTACTTTACAGACACCACAGCCACACAATTGGTACGATGTAAGGATAGGACGTTCGAATATCTTGCTGAACAATGTATGCAACACCCAGAAGAACTTCGTGTGTGTGAAACTCTATATTAGGAATCAGGTGGCAGGCATTTACTATCCTGCACTGGAAGCTAGACGGAACGAAATAAACCAAGTTCTTGGCTGTGAACCTGTGTGGGAGGTGGCCTTCGAGGTGGTGCCAATGCTGATGGAGGCAAGGACTTACCTGATGCGCTGGAACCCAGCTATCAGTTCGTTTACGGAGAAGGACTTCGAGGCATGCGTGGAAAACAGCGTGCACGGCATGTTCCGCATGGACTGGAGCATCTATGAGTGGCAGGAGGCGCGCAGGGGCGACTTCTTCTATATGATGCGCACGGGCGACGATAAG